>Ga0222718_10000691_pt1 | contig 34636 bp, 31 predicted proteins | sample C33_27DmetaG_FD_165045 | JGI IMG/M metagenome (GOLD analysis project Ga0222718, IMG submission 165045) | Estuarine water microbial communities from San Francisco Bay, California, United States - C33_27D | ecosystem: Environmental > Aquatic > Marine > Unclassified | place: USA: California...
AACAGCAGATTTTTGCTTTGCAAATCGTTTGTAGAGTGATCTTGCCTTTGGGTCTTGGAGGAACAAAAGATTGTGATTATCCCAATCTATTCGCAATTCCTGCTGTCTTATTTTATTGATGGTCGACTGTGTTTCGACGAGGAAAGAGTAATTCTTTGGTTTTGGATTGTTTGCAACGACCCATTCGGTGATTTCGTTTCTTAACTGATAATAATGCCGCAGAATATGCCGAGGCACCAAGTCATAAATGCAATTATCATCCAAGTTGATTTTCGATCCAACAATCGCCTTAACGTGTGCTTCCAACCGTCGCTTTCGAAATACATAACGATCAACAAGATGATCAGGAGCGCAATTATCAATGCTCTGTCCATTAACCCAAAGTTCTGCGAAGTCGACATTATAATCCTCCAAATGTTCTGACCAAGACCATGTAAGATCTAGATTGCGAAGCAATTTATCAAAATAAAAATCTCCGTTGTAGAATACTCCTTTACAGTCTCGTTTGTCGTCCAATGTTTGAAATGTCATCTTGCCTCCGATTTAATATATTGTAACATCCTCCATCTTTTTTGTCAAGGCCTTTTTTAAATTTCTTTTATTTATTTTTGAAAATGTCCCTCCGTCCTTGAACTTCCTGACAGATGTGAACTTATCATTAATTAATTCCATTACTTTTAATCTATCATATCTTTGTAAATAAGTTTTCATATCTCTACTAAATGTCATTAATTCATTTTCATTTAAAGGATTATTTTCTTCTATATTTCTTATATTAATATATAAATCTATAAATAATATATTATTATTAATTAATCTACTAATAACATTATTATTAATATTTTCTTTATAAGATATCTCCGATATAGTCTTACCATTACAAGGTTTCAGAGTTTTTATATAAGATTTTTTGTTGACAAACACCCTATAAGATGTTATAATATTATCTAAAAGCTTATCAAAATCGGAGGTGTAAGTTTGCTTATATCTTGTTCCAAAAATACTATCGGTGGAACCAAGAAGATATTTAGCCATGTACTTTTTGGTTATTGGTGATTCCAAATCAGCAACCAACATATATGGCACATTCTTGTTTACAGAAAAGCCCGTTTCTTTTGCAAAATTAAGAAATAGCGGAAAACTCCTGTTTCTAATAAAAAGATCATCCTTGGTTTCGTCAACATCCATTGGAAGGTCTGCTATTGTTACTGCGAGACCAGAACTAAAAATGCTACTTTGATTACTTAACATAAATCCAGAAAATGTCAAGGGAAAAGTTGCACCTAATTCTTTGCTATAGTTCTTTAAATGCATTACATATTGTTCTACAGTTTTAACATCTTTTTCTCTATTGCCCCCAAATAGATAATCATTGTTAAAATTGTCTAATATTGCTGTAATATATTCTTTATAATCAAAAGCAGGATCAACATAAGAATTATAAGCGACAAGATCGGTAAAATAAGGATCGTTTTGTGGTATTTGGCCTAGTTTGCAAGATCTAAAAAACTTTTCTGATAATGTTCCAAACATATCTGCAACAAAATCCATTAAAAATGGAGTGGTTTCCGGTTGTCTAACATAAGGAACCGATTTAATAAATTGATTATCCGGATAAACTGGATTTAATCTAGAATCCACACGTCCATAATAAGCTCGTTCTGCGAAATTGAAATCTGTTATTGGTTTTATATCAAGACCATCCTCATCTCTTGCATAGGCTCCGTAATTGTAATTATTCCTCTGAGCCATGAGGTTTTTGGTTTGGTTTGTATCGTTTTTTCCGTTAAATCTAGCCATAATTAATAACTCACAATTAAATTACCATTTTGATCATAATAATAAAAAACATTATTATTTACCTCGACACTATAATAAGTTTGCGGCCTATTATTTGAATCGAGAATAATACCTTGCGGTTCGGTATTTGTAGTTTGTTGACTTTGAGCTGGTGCGTTTGGTGGCGGTATTGATTGAGGAGAACCTTGTTTTTGATTATAAGACTCAGTAACTCCTTCTGCTGTAGGTGCTGCGATATCATTGTTTTCATCAGATTCTGCTGATCTGGTAATATCTTTCAAATAATCGGCTTCTCTTCTAATCAAAGTATCACAGAAATAAGCATCTTCTTGGCTCTGTGTTTGAGAAGTGTTTTCGACAGACTCATTCGGGCTATCTTTTGGCTGATTATTTCCTTGAACTAAAGCTCTGGTTATTCCATCGCCCGGATACACAAACATTGCTTCGACATCAGTTTTGAAAGAGCCGTTTGAAATAATTGAATTCACTCTTGTAACGAGATGGTATCCACCAAGACCAAGTTTATTGGCTATAGAATTAGGATCGGAGGGAATAAAATCAAGCCCACCAATGCCAAAAGGATTAATAAACAAAGTCATTCCGGGATAAAATAAAGTATTACCAAATAAATTAAGAGATGCTTTATAAACAGCCGCAAGTTGCAAAAGATCGTCAACTCCTCTTGATTGTTCAAATCGAGCTTCGCGAATATATTCCATGTCTATTTTGCTGAACTTAACTTCATTCAATATACCCCTGTCTGCTCCGATTTCAAAATGATAAACACCTCTATTAATATCCTCGTAATAATTTCCAAGACCCTTGTTGGTTATTGTATTATAAACCGGTATAATAAAAATATAAGAAACTAAATCAGCTATGTCTACTGGCTCACCGGTGGCGCTTTCTGCTGTTAAAGGAAACAAATTTGAATTAGCGGGATCTGCAATATTAATTACATAATCTGTTGTATTTGCTTTGCTGGACAGTACATCGCCATTTGTCGTAACCGTTGTGGTATCAAACCTAAAAGATTTAACATAATCTCTATTAAAACAAGTATCTATAAGAGCATCAACAACCAAGTTGTTTAGCAAATCTCTTATAAAATACATAATAGCATATGATTTTCTTTGTGGCTTGACAACTGTCTGTGTATACCATTCTTTAAAATAATTGATGGAAATAGGGATTTCTGCTACATTTATGGTATACCCGCTATTGCCGCCAAGATAAGCCTCTAATTCAATACTTGGTAATATAAATTTTGTTTTATCAATTTTAGGTTCTCCGGACTCACCGTACATTGAATCAAGAATGATATAAAACAAATCTCCAAGATAGAAAAATTGAATTAAATCCTCAGAATCTCCAGAGGATGTTTTTGGATCTTGTGCGGCTTCGTATTCTGGCATTTTTGAGAATACACCAGATTCCCTGAAGCCACCGTCGTCTGTAACTGTTATATTAAATATTTTATTTTTTTCAAACAATTTGTTGATAATTCTTTTTTGAACTGTTGCAATCTCGGCTTTTTCTTGTCCATTATAAATTGACTTTAGTTGAGCTATTTCGCCCGGAGTACAGGCTTTTTGTGCGGCCGCTAGTTTTTCTTGTCTTTGTTTTCTAGAAGCAACAATAGTAGGATCGGAAAGTGCATCAAATCTTGTTGATTTTAATTGAGATTCAATATAAGCTCTATAATCAGCGGTAATCGTGATTGCGCCTGTTTTATCAAAATCTAAATTGTGCTCGACCATTGTTAAATAAAAAGATTTATTCATTTTAACAATTGCATTTTTAATAGCTTCCGCGCTCAAACCTCTTTTGTTGCATACTGACACAAACTGTTGATCATTTGAATCAGGGACCTGCCAGCCTATATCTGCCCTGATTCTGTAATATTGAGGATCATATTGTTGCCGCAATTGATTATCAGTTACTTGCGGATTTTCTTTTTGGTCAAATAAAATCAAATCAACAAATCTTGCTGTTGCTGCTTCGCCCTTTGAATCAACAGTATTAAATGTTTTCACAAAATCTTGGAAATCTTGGAAATATAACTTGAGACCAAATTTTATATCATTTTTTGCTGTTGCTGGTGAGGTTCCTTCAAATCCTATTGATACTTCTTTGATACCATAGCCGGAGCCTCTAATGACAGCAGAATTATCGGAGAACAATTTAGACATGTAATTGTTTTCATATGTATTATTACGAAAAACAAATTCTACTTGATTTAAACTCTCGCCGGTTCCATAAACTTTAAATAATCTTATTTTTGGTACTAAAAATGCTTGAATATCTGGTGTTATATTCATGAAATCTCTAATTGTGTCGCCTTTTGGCGCAATCAAAGTATTGACAAATGTCGAATTATCTTTTCCGTCTGTTATCATATAAAAACGATCATTATAAGGAGCAGGGCTATGAAAACCAGAAGTATTGTCTGAATTCAAATCATTCGAATAATACGTCTTAAGGTCATTCATGCGAAGTAAAAGAACACATTGTTGAAAAAATCTTTGTCTTTTCTCGATATCTGCATCAGAGAGTCCATCGGTTTCATCAATACGACCAGATAATCCAGCAGCACTAGCATCCGATAAAGCATCAGCATTTGCAGAATTAAGAGCATCAGCAGCTTCTTGTGGTGTTATTTTGCCATCAGCGTTAGCAGCAACAAGATTGTCCCACAATGCTTTCCTTCTATCGTTTTCAAAATCTCTTAAAATTAAAGGAGCAGCGTCTGTAGCATAAACTTGAGTTAAATTATTGAATGCGTCTAGAGGATTTGTGCCGTCCTTGAAAATTGCGAAAACATATCTTTTATAAACAGCCTCAAAAATTGTAGGAGCAGTGTTTCTAATATTTGATACATTGAATTGCTGGCCGCCGCCCAAGTCTTTTGTAAATGTTATTTGTTTATTATTTAATTCTGCGATCTCGGTATTTGCAGCAGCAACTGTTTCAAAACTAGTTTTTTCTATGGAGCCTATTCCATATCTTCCATCTTTATCTGAATCTAAAATATAATCTAGATTATTTCGGGCCACTCTAGCAAAATAAAGGTCCTTTATTTCAATACCAGAAGTATCTAAAATCTCACGCAGTTTTTTAGAACCTTCAATATCAAATTGGGCTCCGCTTTTAAGGATTTCATTGACTGGTATAGAATCAGGATTATCGATAATAGCACTGATAATAGCATCTATATAATTTGAAGACTGATCCGTATAATATCGATATGCTTGCGCCGCCCAAGAAGCATTTTTATTAAAATCATCTTTATTGCGTATTATTAAATCTAATTCACTAACTTGAAATGAGCCACCGCCATTGATTTTATCTGCTATTTGTGCTGCATATTTTGCTGTAAAGACACTTAATGCCGGATAATTGGGCAGAACTGTATTCCAAAACCCTGCCCAATTACTAGAACCGTTTTCCAATGCATCGTAGTCATCTTCGTCCACACTATCAACATAAGATCTATACGTAGAGTCTTCTAAAATTAATGTTGCAAGTTCTACAGATATGTCCGACTCTTCATAAATTGCCCGAAGCACTTCTTCTTTTTGTGAATCTGTTAAAGCCATTACTTCATCACCTGTACGACCCTAGCCAATGGGCGAGGAATCATTAATGTGTCTCCGACTTTGATATCTCCCTCGAAAGGGATTTTGTTAAATTGAGCTATAATATACCAATATTTTGGATCACCATAGAATTTCTCGGAGACCTTATAGAAATTGTCATTTGCTTGCCAATAATATTTTGTTAATTCAAGATTATCAATTTGTTCTTTTGAGGGATAAGTTAATTTTTTTGTTCGATATTGTTGAATTTGTTTTATATTTCTGTTCTCGAACAATTCTTCATATTGGGAATGATTATTGGTTGCTTTCTTTCTGTTTGAGTTTCTGGACATCATTAGTCTCCCATCGTAGTTTTAATATTTTGATTTGCTAATGGCATAAGACCTAAATCATTAGCATTGTCCGCTTCCAAAGGTAAGGCATCGGAATTAAATGGAAAACCGGGTAATTGTGATTTGTTGTCTTTAATAAGATTTTCTTGATGAAGAACATTGAATGTGCAAGATAAAGAAATAACTTTTGGATAGAACTTGCCGTTGTGTGCGAACATTCCTTCATCTAATTTTGGCTGCCAATTAATACCATCAACCCAGCCCAAAAGACCATCATCTGTTCCCATTGCAGAAGTTGAGATTAAGTTTGCAAATTTAAGTTTTAAAAGAGGAGGCTTTGTTAATGAATTGGCTAATGTTGAAGAGAAAGCTCCTGTGTCTTCGTCTTCAGGTGTGTAATTTTGAGTCGCAGAATAATTTGGATACAGCATTTGAACCAATACAGAGCATTTGTGAAGATTGTTTTTTGCATCGGTAATATCATACGACGGAATATCCCAACCAACCGAGATTGTTCTTTTTGTGTTGTCAAATGTTGGGATTGGATCCATCCGCCCGAATACATTCTCTGAGTTCCATGTTGAAGCAAAGTTTTGTGAAAAATCTGTTAAAAATGCTTTAAATATAACATTCACACCAGAAATCATACTTTTGAATTCAAGTAAAGCACCAGTTTTGGTTGCATATTCGGAAGATTTGTCCGAGGAATTAAAATAATAATTTGGAATCATTCTTGTGTTACCTTAATTTTTTTGTACTACCTCGAGAATTGCACTCTCAAATTCTTTGCCTCCGATTGAAACCTTAACTTCCATTCCGTCAAAATTGATTGCATTCTTTAGGTTATTAACAACATTGATGCCTGATGCTGATATTTTTGCTCCTGTCATTGAATCTTTGGCAGTTCCAACACTCAATAAAGCGAGATTCTCAATAACAGAAGAGATCTTAACTTTCTTTCCATCAAGCTGATTAGCAGTATCTGAAACAGTTTGTAAACCAGCAGCAAGAGCAGTAAATGCGGCTCCAACGGCTGCTACATTATCCATTGATAGATTAACGAGAGAAGACATGATTGAAGAAACTTGACTTAAAACATCAACTGGGAACGCATGTAGTGCTGCGCCAATACCAGCAATACCTAAAGCTAACAATCCAAAACCAGCCGCAACCACAAGCGCACCAACTCCAGATGAGGCCAATGCACCAGCCGCTGCGGCCGCACCAACCAATGTTAAGATCAACAAAGATAGTCCAGCGAAAGCACCGAAATCTGTTCCCTTAATTGCGTATCCCATCAAAGCAACAGCGCCTGCAATACCAATAAGTGAAAGAACCAAGATTCCAAGCCCCTTGGCATTATGTGCTGCCGCATCAGCAATTCTTTCGATTCCTGATCCAATTCCTTCTGAAATATTTTCCATTGTTTCTGGAACATGTTCTGATGCCTCGCGCATTTCTTCGGCCGCATCAACAGTTGTTGAAGAAAACATGCCAAGAATCTTGCCCATAAAAGCCAGCGGCTGAAACAAAGTTTTACCAATTGCAATTACAGCTCCAAATGTTTTAATTGATAATACTAAAGCCCCAATCGCCACAATTGTGCTATTGATAATATCTTTTGTTCCGGGATCAAATGATGAATAAAATTTAAGGACACCATCTAAAAAATTTGTGACCCTCTCTAATATTGGAGTGACAGCAACCGCAAATTCTGCTGCGATTAATTGTAGTTTTTCTTGAATTGGAATAGTTTTCTGAACAGCTTCTTCGAATTTCCTTTGCACATCTGCTGATCTGCTCATTTGGTTTTGGTATTCTTTATATTGGCCAATATCCATTCCAAAAATACGTTGTGCTTCAGCAAGATCATCAATACCAGCAGCAGCGGCTATTGCTTTCTGTGTGAAACGATCCATATCCTTAAACGATCGACCTTGTGCTTGCATACTAGAAATAAGAGTCTCGATTCTTCCTTCCTCAGATTGACGAAGAAGATCAACAGCAGACATTTGAGTTCCCAGAATTGCGTTCAATTTACCGGTTGTTTCTGCCGCTGAAGCAAATGTATCAAATTTTCCTGCCAAGCCAAGAAGTTTACTCATTTCGACACCAGCAACCTTAGCAGCCGACGCAAGACCTTTGAAGACCTCTTGAGAGCGATCGCCATAAACCGCAAGAGTTGGCAGTGCTGCTTGGAAATCTTTTGTTATTTGAGCGGAGGTCATGCCCAATTGTCGGCCCATCATGGCTAATTCTTTTGTGACACGGACGCCTTCTTCGGCAGTCATGCCCAAGTTCTGGTTAAAGAAGTTAATAAGACCAGCAGATGTATCAGCGGACACACCGATTCTATCAAGTTGGGCTACATTAGCAACAAGTGCACTGCGGGACTCTCCTGAAATATTAACGAAATTTGTAAAGTTAGCAGATAAGCCTTGAATCGCTTTACCGGCGCCATCCATTGTAACACCAAGATAATTGCCTTGCTGTTGTGCATCACGCATTGTTTGATTGAATTGATTTCCAAAACCTGTCGCAGCTGCGAGTGATGTTGAGGCGGCGTCCAATCCTTTAACAAGAGTCATGGTTGATTCGGCCACAACATTCAATAAATTACCAAAAAGATTTGTAAAATTGAACGCATCAAGAATGGCTTGTCGAAATTGTATTTGAGCTTCTGCGCTTGTTTCTAATTCTTTTCCAAGTTCTCGTGTTTTTAACGCAAACTGGACTATAGGTCCTTTACCGGCAATAACCATTTTACTAGCAAGTCTATCGATTGAGTTTTCATATTTGTTGCTAAATTTAGTAGCTTCATCTAATTCTTTTTTGGTTTTTGCTATTTTATCTAGTAACTCTTCTAATGTTAGCGCTTCAACACCATAAGTTTGTTTGATAATATCTAATCTTTGCTGGAATTGAGCTGTCGCTTCTTCGTTATTTGCTATTTCGTCTTTATTTAATTCATACGCTTTTTGAAGTACTCTAAGTTCTTCATACATTAGCTCTTTTTGAGCAACTCTTGCTTTTGTGCCATCTTGTACAGCATCTGCGAGCTGCTTCTCGAGCATCAACTCTTCTCTTTTTAAAGCAAGTTGTTTCTCTAATTCTGCTGTATCCTTTGAGTCAACAACAGATACCGTATCTAATCCGGCGGCTTTACGCTGCTCTCTTGATAGTTTTCCAAGTGCTTGCGCAAGATCATCAATATTTTTTATTGGAAATGGATCAGCCACTTATTAATCCTCGTCTTTAAAAGGCCATGTTATGCCGGTTTTATTTTCAAAATCACCAACGGCTTGATTTAATACAATACGCTGTTTATTGGTCATTGGATGGTCTTTGCCAAATTGTGCATAAGCCTCGAGATAGTCTTTTTCAGCAAAAAGAGCGGTAGCATAAGCTTTTATGTCCTTTTGTTCGCCTCGAATGATAAATTTTAATGATTGTTCTTCTTCATTAAGATTCGCAACCATATTAACATCTTTACCATAGATATATTTAAGTAAAGTTTTGCTCCATTCGCCAAAAGCTCTTATCCAAGACTCGGTTAAGAGTTTAGGGTCTCTTGTTAAATCAATCTTCATGACAACGCTCTCCAATACAATAATTAGTTTTATAAAAAAAATGCCCTTGCGGGCATTATTATGATTTCTTCCGTGCTTTTTCCATTTCTTTCTTTTCGTCCTCGAATTGTTTCTGCAAACGCTTCACAAACCAATTTCGAAGACCCACGGGAAGGTTATAAGCCTCAATAAGAGACCATCCGCCAAAATGCTTAAGCAAAAAGAATTGTTCGTATACTGCTTCCGAGTATTTATCGGTCAGGCCAAAGAAAGTCGGCCCCAAAGGGCACCTCCATTTCCTGATCAAAGCCACAATTAGAACATTCAAAATGCTTCATAACTTTGACATCAGGATTAACCATTTTGTAAGCATTTCTTAAAAATCTTGCGTCCTTCAAAGGCATATTATCAACATAATGATTAATAACATTTCTTTGTGAGTTGCCATGGACCGAAACAATCATCATTTTGTATTGATCGGTCATACCGGTCTCTTGCATCATGCCTTTCTTGCGAGATTCTGCGAGTTTTGTGATGTGTTTCTCGTCTTTTCCTGTCAAAATGCGAACTTCGACTTCAAATTTGCTAAATGGCATGGTAATTACAAAATTATTGTTCTCGGTTTTTCGAATTCCTAGGGATTCATCCACTTTGGATTCATTTATTTGAGGATTTGCAAGATCAAATGACTCATGAGATTTGGTTCCGCAACTAGGACACACAACTTGAGTCTCATAATCGCTTCCATAGCCTGTTGAACGAGCAGCAATCAAAATGGCATTCTTATCTCCAACCAAAAGGTCTTCAACTTTAATGTTTTTATCAACAATAATATTCTGAATGAAGCGATCAATTGCAACACCTTTCTTAAGAAGTGTCTTTGATGTAAGAATGTCTTCTTCTTTAGCTGTCATATATCTGATCTCGACTTCTTCCTTGCCATGGAGCGGATGATCGGCAGGATATAACTGTCCTTTTGATGGAATATCCACCAATTCCGTAGGAGCAACAAACTCAAGCGGATTTAGGGCCGCTGTTGGCTCCGAATCGATTGTTTGAGGTCCGATTCTATCCTCATTATTTCTTGTAGTCAAATTTCACCTCGTTATGCTACAGGGTTGGGTCCAACAGTATTGCTTGCACCATCTTGTGTTACCATTTGTCCACCTTGGACATTATCAACAGTTACAGGTGCAGCCATTGGCTGTTCAGTTAATTGTTCTATTTGGGCCCAGTCATATGTTATTGTTAATTCAATTGTCACCAAATCTTCAGAAGAATAATCAAGGCTTCCAAAATTTACAGATTTTAAAATTGCTCCGTGCAATCTCCACGATTCAAGAGCATTGCCCTCAGCATCTAATTGATTAATCAAAAATTCATCAAAATAAGCAGAAGATTGCGATTTAGATATGCCATCTATGTACTCGGTTATGTTTTGGTAGTCAGGGTAAATATAACCGAAATTGAATACTTTATTTAGCAGCAATTGCGTCTTATCTGCTGTGTCAACAATCGATATTGTTATATCATTCCACGTTAGAGTGCCGGGATATTTAAATTTATGATTTATAAGTTGATATTCGTTTGTTGAGATCTCGAATGATGGCTTTGTAACCGACTTGGCCCAATACCAAATACCTTCTCCACCCTCGTTTGAATCAAGAATGGAGAAGCGATATTGTCTTTTAGGGGCTGCGTTGTCGGTCCAAAAAGCCATTTAACCTCTATTAGGATCCGTAATCTGGATTGTTTGGAATCTCTCTACCAGTAGCATCTGGTGAATAATCAGCACCATCAGCCGGAGTATCGCCTGCTAGGAAGTAACGTGAATTTACGAGATCCGGATCAGCACCCTCACCAAACTCACAAGAAGCCCAATCATATCTGATTGTCAAATCAACTGTTCTCAAATCTTCATTTGAATAATCAAGATCTCCAAACTTTGCTGATTTAATAAATGGCTGATTAAGAGTCCATTTTTCAACAGGTGCACCGTCAGCCCTTAAAACCTCAATAACGATAAGTTGAAGACCGGCTGCAATGGAAGCATTTTTTGAAATGGTGTGAAACTGGTTATCTGCGGTACTATCGGGAATCATATAACCTGAGTTTTTTAAAATCTGGTTCATAATTCCAACTGCATCAGGAGAAATAGGATCAACTAAAGTCATTGATACCTCGGACCAAGACACTTTTCCGGGGAAGTAATATTTGCCACCAAGATAATGATGTTCTGTTTCGCCAACATCAAAGGATGGAGTCGTTACAGTTTTTGCCCACCAAAGAACACCTTCAATAACAGTATTGCCGCTAGGGTTTTGCGAAATAAATGATACCCTAAATCTAAAGTTTCTTTTAGGTTCTACACCTGCTGAAGTCCAAAAAGCCATTATATTAATCTCCCTTTATTGTAATTAGTATAGATCATTAGAATTGAACTCCGGATCTCGTGATTACAAAGTCAACTGCAATAAACTCGATTGCTTTGGCTGGCTTCACATAGATCTTGGCATATAGGATGTTTCTGTCCTGAAGATCTGGAGTGGTCGTGCTTGAATCAAGAATAACTTTGAACTCTGTGATTCCGCCTCGTGCTTTAATTCTATTAAGCACACGTTCTGCTCTGCTCTTGAACTTGTTCCAAGTAACTTGGATGTTCTGGTCGAACAGGATAGTGTTAGCAATTCTGCCGATTCTCTTCTTAAGATAAATCATCATGCGACGAACGTTGATTCTGTCAAGAGCCGATGGAGTTTGTTGAAGTGTCTTCTGACCGAAGATCACAAATTCTCCTTGAAGTCGAGCAATTGGGTTAATATCAAGTTCGTAAAGATCATCACGATTTGCTTTGTTCATAGTCTCAACAACAGAGAGAACGCTCGGACCAGCATTCCCGCCGAGGTTTGTAAGTCCACCACGATTGAATCCGGCAGGAGCAAACCAAGGAGCACTCAATGCTTGAGATCTTGCAAGAGCACCGCAAGCAGCAACTGAAGGAGGAACAGGAGTCACAACTGTGTCGCCTTTCTGCTGAACTCGAACCCATGGATGATAAGCAGCAGCGTATGAGGAATCAAAGTTTCTAGAACGAACACCAGAGATAACACTTGCAAGAGATTTCTTTCCTTCTAGTGTAGGAGTGGTCTCGGAAGCAGGAGTATAAGCATCAAGATCAATAATAGCAAGAGAATCTTGTCTATCATTACAGATGTCAATCATTCTGTTCGTTAGATCTTCTTTATTAATACCGGGCATCAAAAGAAGGTCCATTTCAACATTCTCAGGATCTTCGGCTATATCAAGTGCCTTATTAAGAGAATAATAAGTATAGCTTGTATCTTCTGCTGTCCCAATATCTCCATTATTGAACGGTTCTAATTCTGTGATATTTAGTCCGTCAAAACCACCGAAGAGTGGAACTGTAAATTGTTTGATTTTTGCATCTAATAGAGCTTGATCATCATTAACAGCAGTATAAGAAGTTCCCGCTGCCCTAGAACCAGAGAGATAATAACCTAAGTTACTATTAGCATCATAAACAACTTCATCTAATGAAAAGATAAATGAAGTTTCCGTTGCACGACCGGGTACACCGCTATTTGTATGAAGATCAAAACCTCTTGGCATTGCACGTATCAAATCTTTAAATCCTTGATCCAAAGCATTTGAAGCTGAAAGATGCTGATTTACACCAAAAAGATCGGTTGCTCTATAACTTGTATTTGTTGAACCTTTTGAATTGATAGTTGTCAATCTCAACGAAGGCCAATCAAAACAAACTACGCGACCATTTAAGCTTGATGTTGCATTTGATAACAAAACAAAAGAATCGTTATCATCAAGTGTATCAAAAGCATCTGTATTTCCGGGAGTACTACCAGATCCTAAAACCATTGCATCAAGGAAATCTGCTGATTGATCTTCGACTAATGGAGCGTCATGACTTCCGGACAAAACAAAAGGTTTAAATTTTTGTGGGCCAATGAAACCAAACGGCACAGCATATTCATCTTGAGGTGGTTGATCATTCTTAAGAGCGTCTGCCATCTCGATTCTAATATAATCTGATTGATTATTATATTTACCAACCATATTGAATTTTTTATCATTAGAATCCCATACCATATTCATATCACCAATTCTTTTAAGAATATAATTGTCCGATACAGGATTTAAAGTAAGATTAGAAAATTGTTCGACAAGACGATTTGTTCCCCACTCATAAACACTTAAAGTGAAAGTGCCATCTTTTATGATTTGTGTGCCCAACTTAATGCTTTCAATTGCACAATAGAATTGATCTTGAAATGCTTTACCTTCATGAAGGGCAATAATGCGGAAAAGTTTTTCAGCAGCGGCCGCATCATAGTTAGCGGATGCTTCTGATGGGTCTCTATTAATAATCCAGCCAGATTTGGCGGCAATAGAACCAAATCTGTGATCTGCATATTCGGATGCTATTGTTGTCTTAGTTTCGCCAATAGAACCACTAGCAAGTCCTAGGACAATACCGATTTGATTTCCAGCACCGGTGGCAGAAGCGTTTCTTAACGCAGTATCAACAGATTCTTCAAATGTCTCTCCTAACCAATAAGTTAATACATCTGCTGGTTCATTGATAGTTGTATTTACCTTATGCGGAGTTGTATTTAAAACAGATCTAATATAGTTTTTACTTCCGGGAGTAAAATCAACTGCTTTTTCCTCAACAATTGTACCAGAAGCGTTTTTAATAATCAAAGTAAAAGTTGATTGATTGCCGGCGCTAGACAAAGATTCAAAAACAGTAGCAGAACCAGTTATGGAAACTCCAAGATAAGCAGGAGTGCCCTTTAATTCTACAGTTCCGGCATTACAATAAATAATGGCGCCAAGTGATCCGGTACCAACCTCACCACTCCCAGATGGGCCAATGAAAAGACCAAAAGCACCAGCACATTCAGTATAGTCAGTGCGGCCTAATGATTTATCAGAATCGACATCCCACCCAGCATATCCAGCGGCTGAAGCGTTGTTTGACTGTTCGCCCAAAAGTCGAACAAATGTGACTGGTGAATCATTTGCTGCGAGCCATGCTTCGGCAGCAATGGCAGCATATGTAGGAGCGATGGTATTTCCTTGTCTCCAAACGTCCATTGGGCCCGGTTGTGGACCATAAACAGGATTACCGAAAACGGTAACAAAATCATCAAATGAATTAACTTTGATTGGCTTCATTGAGGGGCCACGGAGAGCACGTCCAATCAAAAGAGGTCCATCGTCTTGCAATTGCGCAGGAACTGTACTTTGGTCAACCTCGGTTAATTGGATGCCGGGTGAAATAAAGTCAAATTTTCTAGGCATTAATATACTCCTTATAAACTTATAATCATATTAAATAGTATCGATGAAGATCAATAGTAATTATTGGCGGTATTTCTGTTTATTTACAGTATTCCAAGGTAATTGGTCTCCAATCATCACTCTTTCTCTGCTCATTTTTACTTCAACATAGTTCTCTCTGACGACAACTTTTGGCTTTTCTCTGTTGCCGGCTTCACCCATTAAATATCCGAGAACTTTAATAGATATTTGGGTTTGAAAATAACGCTCATCTTCGCCTAGATTGGTTATATTTGAATCCGGATTAAAATCTTGCTGAATGAACGCTTCAAAGCGATGACCATCATTTGAAAAAAGAAAATGATTTACGCCTCCGGTTCTTGTGATAAGAGGTGTGACAAGTTCATTCATTTGTTGTAAATATTCAGTTCTAATTGTAATTTTATAATTGCATGTAACGTACGTTGGAACAGGCATTTCAATAGTTTCATAAACAACTTTTTTATTATTTGATTTGCCTGTCTCATCTCCGCTTTTTAATTCTCTAGCCTTATCTGCGTTTGCAAAATTTCTTGTTTTGTCTTGCACAATTCTTCTAGAGACTATTGTGGCGCCGCCTTTATAATCACCATTCTCTGGCAAGTGAGCATAATGTGTACCTCTAAAAGATGGATCCTTCACCATTGATTCTCTAGTGACTGTAATCAAAGGCAATTTGAGCTTACCAGAAGAATCTCTTAAATCTTTATCGTTCTTGATTTGAAAAACTCTTTCTGCCGAGAGCCATAAGCAAGGTACTTTTTTCCATCCAGAGTTCGTGTTAGTATGAAGATCCAAGCTTTCATTAACCCAGTTGTAAAAACCAACATCAATGGTTTCAATTGTTGATGGCAAAAATGGTATCTCTTCTACTTCACTCACCGTTGAATACTCCGTCTCTTGCTCTAATACAGGTTGCAGTTACCTCGAATCTATGCTCGATTTGTCCAAAAAGTTGCTTAGGTTCGTTAAGTTTTACTATCTCGTAGTAAATATCACCGTATCGTACGAAATCACCTTCTCTAACGAAAAGATCTTGATCCTCGGTTAATCTTCGCTTATGAAAATTGACTGTAATATTGGTTGTTTTATCAAGACCGACACTTTCAAGGAAAGAAGTTTCAACTCCACCATATTCAACCAAAGCATAGACTCTTATTGGATGAAGAAAAGTTTTTTCAATGGCCTCGCCATATATTGGATGAAAGTTGGTGCGAGACATGTCAATAGGAAAGTAAAGGACCTGTTGGCCAATGACTCTTTCAATAATCTCGTCATTAACCTGCTTAACAAGGTTTCGCTCCTTCTCTCCGAGAAACAAAGGAGGTGGTGGGGATGCGGGCTTTGACCATTTGTTGTCTTCTGACATTTACTATCCTCGGAGCATGCGAATCTTCATTCGTCTTTTGTTTTCGGTTACGGCTTGTGGTTCTGCTGGAAACAAATTCTTTATTTCGTCGCCATCAGCTAAAATCAAGGTTGCCATTTCGTCTTGGTCGTATTGCGATAAAAGAGAATAAAGAGCAAGGAATTTTTCTTTCGAGTCAATTTGGTCTTTTGTTATTGTCATTTTTAATTGAAAATGATCCTCGACACTTGACCACGAATCATCACCAGCAACTTCAATAGCGGCCACGACATCTTCGACTGTTTGGTATGTTTGAGGACCGTCTATTGTAAAAGGAATAACAGTTTCATTATTATTAACGAAAGACTCGCCATTTCCAGCAGCTATTTGACATTCTTTGTTGATTTCGCGAATAAGCCATTGTTGAAAATCTTGGCTTTCGCCAATAGCAATAAGTATAGCTGCTGCTTGTTTTGGGGTATATTTGCCGCGTTCAATAAGTTGCTTTAAATCAATATTCATTATAGTATCATATGAAACTTCTTCGATAATCTCAAGCATTGTCATTGTTTCGCCTTCGCTAACAGAATCAATAAGCCATTCGCTTTCATCTAAAGTTTGGTGATAAGCTTGATTTAAATACCATTCGGGATCATCATAGAAATCTCGTAAAGCACAAATGTCTCTTGCAACGGCATCGAAAGCATCTTCAATATAAGGATCAGTTACAAGATTAAGGTTTAAGCCGCCATTTCTTGAAGTATCCGCCATATTTGCAAGTGCTTCTGGAAGTTCTCCGAAAGCAATTCTATCTCCCATATTATAAGAAATCTCAGCTAAATTTGGATATCTAATCGCAATAAAAGGCTTTGTGAAATTATGAGTCATAAAAGTAGAAGGGGCATAAGCCGCAATAGAGTCTGGTTCTACTTCTTCATTACCCCAATAAAGATTAAATTTATCTATATAATCTGCAAACGCTTCGTTGATTGCTGTATAATTGTCTCCGACATTGACAGAATCTGGGAGAATAGCGAACACTGTAAGTAAAATTTCCTCGATATAAACATCGCCTTCGTAATCTAAATCCAAGGAAACATCAAAATGCCATCTTGTATTGCGACTGGCGGCCTCGGCTTCATCATCGGCTTGGAGTTGCAATATATCCAAAGATGCCCCGCTTTCTCCAGCTTTCTCTTCTAGTTCGTTTTGAATGCTTTTATCGTATTTAATATAGCCGCTAGTCTCGATACCTTCGGCTTCAAAATCAAGAGCAGTCGCAAACATCAAAGGCAAATTGTGTCTAACAGCGGCACCAGTATCTTCATAACTTCCGCCGAATCTCTCAAAGTTTTCCAGAGGAATAGAATATTTGCCGGTTCCTGCCTCGACGGTTGAGTTAAATATTTTCTGAAGTGAAGACTTTTGAATTCCGGTGATGTGACTTCGAACGTATTCTTTAAAGCCTCCGATGTCTGTGCCATAAACTTTCTGATCCGGAACTCCGATTTGAGTTACCTCGCCTGTTTCTGGGTCTGTAAAGGAAGTATTTCTAATTCTTACACGAGCAATAGGAGAAATAACACCCTCTCCCCGAGTTCTGTCCCAGAAAAGTTCCGAGTCTTCGTATTGATCGATATCTTGTTGAGTTGGTTGAATATTATTTTCTTTAAATTGTTTAACCTCAACAGCATAGGCAATCATTCCATTAGCCCAAGCCTCTGCCAAAGCACAAATATTAAATTGATCAAATTTAACCTCGCCTGCTGATGACGGAGGGGTATGACAGGACTTAATCTGGACATGATCTGACATTCTGAAAACATCGATAGGATGTCTCGAGAATATAACATAGCAAGGTATAAAAAGATCGCCATGATCTTGTTGCCATCTATAAAGCTGTGCTTCATCAGAGACTGCTTTTTGAAAGCTTTGCAATTTCTCAATTATAGGAGCATTCAAAGGAGAACTTGGGTCTGCTATTTGCACTGCTGGAATTCTTTTATAACCTCTTCCGAGAAACTTATTAATTGTGCTTCTCATTGTAGCAGATTTTTGAACCTCAAACATCTTTGCTTTTTGAAAAGCTTCATTGGCTTTATACCATTCTTGATAGCCTTCGTCTGTATCTGTACCAGCCATAAGATCGTATGCTTTTCTCTTTAATTGGGTGGCAATTTTAAAAGCATCAAAATATTGTTTATATAATTTTGGGAGCGATTCTGTATAAAAAGCAATCATCTTCGGTATAAGGTTTTGAAGCTTTAAAGTAATTGACTTTGTTTGAAAAGTTCTGCTGATTTCCATTCTATTTTCTGGATTTGGTCTCTTATATTCCCAAGTTTTGCTGAATGTTAGAGACTTATTACCTTCTTGTGTATTCAAAACCCAATCATTATCTTCAAAAAATTTAATCATCTCATAAATTGGATGGCCCTTATTGACGGTTTCAAAGTCGCCAAGAACACGGTATCTATTTCCAAAGATATTTGAATAAGGAAGCTCCGAAATAGGAATTTCTAATGCATCTTCTATTAATGCGTACTCGTCTTCGTTTATTTCTGTTAAAACTTGCTTTTTATTTTTGTTATTTACTTTTACTTTCATGATTACCCCACAAAGATTCCTAAAGGAACATATTTTTGAATGTTATTTGTGTTGTCGACAATATTTTTGTCTGTCTCGATAAGTTTATCGTAGGTCATAAGGTCTAATTGTTCTTTCAATTCTGTGCGTAATTTGTCTTGTTCTTCTTTTGCTTGGCTTAGAAGGTCTGAACCATTAAGAGTTACATTGTCACCGGGAATTGGCACATTATTGCCAAATTTTGAGCGAACTTGGCCTAATGTTTCCTTGCTTAGAGCCAAAGCAAAGCGTCTAATCCATTGCTTTCCAATTGAATTGATATTTTCAAAAGCAATGTTCTCGAATGGAAGCGTATTCATGTTATTTACGCCGTCTTGACCATCATTATAATCATCTTCCCAAGATGAATCACGAATTGAGAAGCGGAACCAGAACTTTTCTGGTGAAACCGAGTCAGGTGTTGGGAAAAGCCGAAGATTATTGTTGATAATTTCATATGAATAATGAGAGGTTCGTGTATAAAGATGATCTTCGTATTGAATAGCTTGCAGTTTATTTTGCCAAGCAGGAACAACCTGCCATGTTGAATCATCTGCGAATTGTCCATATGAGTTAAGGTTACCAACAACGTTTAATCCGCCATAATAACCATAGAATCTCCACATTTGTCGAGGAGAAAGATAAAATACATCTCTAATTACGATTCTTTTTGTTCTGTCAATATCCTCATAAGGAACACCGCCGGCTTCTGCTGATGAGGAAACAATTGCTTGAAGATCATAATCTTGTTGATTAACAACTGTATCAAAAGAGGCTGAGTAAATAGGAAGAGATCCGCCAATTCCTGCTTCATGCGAGAATTGCGAACCTACTTTCATTGCGTAACCAAAGTTGAACTTTGGATATTTTAGCTCAACACCTGATTGTCCGGCTGTAATATTGCCGTCTTCGTCAAATGAGCCTGTTGGATTACCTAATACAGAACCAAGAGTATTCTTTGCTTGATGAAGGTTAATCAAATAAGAATATTCTAAAACGGCTTCTTCATAATTTGCATAAACATTTTCTGCTTTGATCTCGAGATCAAGAACATCACCGCCTAGCTTTCGGTATGTATAAGCAACTTGATCTGCGGCACCGGACAGGAAAGCATCGGTTGTATAAATGCCAAAAGGCAGGGATGTTAAAACATCACCTACCGTTCCTGTTGGTGGAAGAATAATTGCTGATTGTTGTGAAGTTGGTGTTAAAGTTGGAAATGCCATGCATGAACCCTCCGATCATAGTAAATAGTTAAAAGAGGGCCTTGATTCCCTTTATTCTTTTGAAGACTTTGATGACTTCTTCTTGCTTCTTCTTTTTGGCTTTGTATCTTCGGCAACTTCTTCGGCAACCGGTGCTGCCGCTTCTTCAATAGCAGGCGCAGGAGCAGGTGCTTCTTCAACAACTGGTTCTGGTGCTGCTTCAATAATAGGCGCGACCACTTCTTCTGGTTGGTTTTGTGCTTCTAATTTTTTTCTAAGTTTATATCTTTTAAAAGATTTGCCCATTTTATAACTCCTAAATTATACAATAATTAGTTAAAAACAAAGAAAAACCCCCCGATCCGAAGACCGAGGGGCTGGGTAGTGAGAGAACTCTAGTTAGAACTAGGCTCCAGACTCACCAAGAAGACCACGAACGATAACAAGACCGTACATGTCAGGACGAACCATCTTCTTAGCGTAACGAGTCATTACGCCTTTACGAGGAACGAAGTCCTCTGGTCCAAAGATGGTAGGTGTGGTTTGGAGAGGAACGTATGGAGCATATACGTAACCACTTTCAAGGAAAGAAGAACCCTTGCGACCAACAAGAATAACGGTACGTGGGAAATAAGGATCCACGACAACATCAAACTTGCGGCTAAGAGAACCAACCTTAACAGCGCCAATATCACCTTTGTCAGCGTCAGCAGTAACATTCGCACGGAAACCAGAGGTAAACTCGAGAATGTTAGCAACTTCAGGACCACAAACGATGAAGTTAGCACCGCCACGAAGTGTCTTTCTGTGGATTTGAGCAGATACATCATTGATGGTTTCAATGAGGGTCTCATACCATTCAGAAACGGTACCGGTGAAGTCAGGAGCTTTCGCAGAAGCACCAACCTCAGCACCAGTCTCGCGATTTACAAAAAGACCGGGTGAACGAGACCAGTAGTAGGTACCAGCAGTAGCACCAACAATAAGGTCGGTCATGATCTCGCGATCAAGTTCAAGTGCAATTTGCTCAGAAAGAATAGAAGTAAGCTCAACCTCAGCATCCAAGTTATGGTAAGCATTGAGGTCTTGTCCCAATTCTGGGGTCCACTTTGCTTTCAATTTCTTGGTTTCTGCGGTGATTGCTACAGAATCAACTTTAATGTCGATTTCTGGAATTCTTTCGTTTCCTTCAAGATCCCAAAGGTCATCACCCTTAATAGATCCAAGGCCATTACCAGCAACGAGATCATCGTCGATTGGGAAAGAAGTGCTAACATCAGAAGCAGAAATAGCTCCGAGAAGTGATGTAGCGCCACCATTATCTAGTGCTGTTCCCGCAGGAGCAGCATAAACCATGGTAAAACGATAAAGATCACTTGAAGGATCTTGTGTAAGAGAACCAGATCCGATTCTAGTACAACGACGAATGTGGATACCTCTTGCACCACCAGAAGATGAGATTGCGGTAACGTTATCAACAACAAATTGGCTCATTGCGGTTGATCCGGTAAATTCGAAAACAGCAACATTACGATCAGCAAGATCTGGGTCATATTGAACCAAAGATTCAAGAGTTGCTTGATCAGCAGCAGAAAGTGGGTTATCACCTTCACCAGCGGCAACATTAACAGTACCAGAAGCCACAAGAACAAGAGCAGTCAAGTCAACAGTAACAGAACCAGTAGCAGAAGCGTAACCGTTGTTAAGTCCACGAGGACCACCACCAAGATCACGGTCGCGAGAAATATTTACACCACCGGTGATTTGAGAAGCCAATTTACCACCACCATAGATAGAATCACCGATTTCATATCCAAGACGATCTGCAACACCAGCAGGGCTGTTGTCAGAGAATTTAAAGTCCATGAAGAAGATGAGACCAGAAGGAAGACTCATAGGCTGAACACTAACAAGATCGTTAGCGATAAGTCCGGCGAATACACGACGAACAATTGGGAAAGCCACAGCAGCGAAACCTTCAACGTCACCGCTTGCCATTGCAGACGATTCGCGAAGAAGTTCTTTTGCTTGGTTTTCAAGAAGACGGGCCATGTTGTGCTTCTGTTGATCATTTGAAAGACCTTCAAGAAGACCGGTTTGACCCCATTTGTTAAGGAGAGCTTGTCCTTCTTTCGCCATATCGCGTTGGACCATGCCCTCAGTAAGGGTTTGAACAATAGACATTATTTAATACCTCCATTTATGATTAATTTATGCCAGCGAGTTTTTTCATTCTGTCAGCAAAAGACATGGACTCGGTAACCACGGGTTCTTTTCGCCTAGGCATTATCGCTGAGAGATTAGATCTTCGATTTACAGACTCGCTCAGTGATTGTGGACCGCTCTTTGAAGAGGATCCCACTGTAGCACTCAGAGTCTCATGAAGTACCTTTGCTTCATCAACAGATGTCGCCTTTGCGATGGCTTCAACAATTTTAGATTTTTGTCGCTCATTCAGGGAGGCATCGCTTAAAGTCTTGTTCGCATAAACCAAACGAGCATTGGCAACCATTGCTTCGTCAAGTTTTGCTTTGAGTTGTTCTACAACTCCTAAAAGTTTATTTGTATCCTTGTTTGTTTGCCTCAAGGATTCTTTGAGTTCTTCGTTTTCTTCTTTGTACATATCGCCTTCTTGTTTGGCGAGACGAAGCTCCTCATCGTATTTTCTGGTTCCTTCATCGGTTGTGATCCAACCGTGCTTTTGTTCTCCGAGGTCAACGTGTAGTTCTTCGTTTAGTTCTTCCTCGGATTCTTCTTCTGACTCTTCTTCTGACTCTTCGTCTTCTTTTTCTTCAGCAAGAATATCAGAAACCATTTCCATCATTTCTTGGAGAGTTAGTTCTTCTTCGTCTCCGCCGAGATCGCCAAGAAGATCTTCACCACCTTCGTCATCACCCAATCCACCGAGATCACCAAGAAGATCATCTGTTGTCTCTAATTCATCACCAGCAGATGTTGGATCTTCTTGAGCAGCAGCTTTGACGGTATCAAGGTCGATTTCAAAATCTGACGGATCGAATTCGAATTCCATTGAAAGCTCGGCTTGAGCATTTGGATCAACAATATTGCTTGGTGATGATGCCATTGGAGCAGAAGGCATTGCCGAGGTTGCAACAGAAGCACCAGCGTCTCCGCCCATTTCTTCTTCATGAAGCATATCAGCTTCTTCTAACTCATCCATCTCGGCAAGAAACACTCTGCCATTTCGTCCTTCAATTTGAACGCCATCTTCGTCAATTGAGTGAACTTTTCCGATTTGATTTGATTCCATATGACGAACATATGAACCGACACCAATTCGAGAATCATTTCCTTCAAGAAGAGACTCGACCGCTTCTTTAATTTGAGGAGCATACTTTTCAATAATTGCCTGTTCGGCGTTTTTAAGAGCAGCCTCACGAAGTGCGGTTGCATCAACAATTGCTTGTTCTAACATTGAAGACATTAAAATTTCTCCTAGAAATACTATATCACAAGTAAATAGTGTTTATGATGGGAAAAGGAAGATTATCTAATTTGTTGTAACAACTCTTAATAATAGGGCCGCATCGTCTGCTTGGATGCCGGCAGCATCAAAATTCATTTTAATTGTTAAACGATCACTAGAACTAAAAGAAACAGGAGAATCTAGTAATTTTACAAAACCCGTGTTATTTGCTGCCCCAGATCCACCTGAAATAGTTACGGATCCAGTTTGTCCTGTCACAGTACCGTTTTTATAAACTTCGGCTATAAAATCATAAGTTCCGCTAGTATTTATTAAATATTGTATTTCTGCTGTAATATGAGTGACTTGACCATTGGCTGGTATTCTATAACCATAATCATTTGTTGAGCCGTTTACAGTTGTGGTTTCGATCGGTCCGGTTCCTGTAAATGTTGCATTATAACCATAAGCAATAAATGATGGTATGCCCAAATTAGCAACAGAATCAAATTCTATATTACCTCCACCATCTGTTTTCATAACTTGGCCGTTTGCTCCATCGGTGATGGGAAGCTTATAAACAACTGCACTATCTTGATCTGTTATAACAAAATCAGAACCAGATACAGCTCCGACACTAATTGAATTTCCATAAAAATTACCTTGATTATCAACAACAGTATCTTGTCCCGGAGGTGCTCCTGCAATCTTGATCGAGTCAGCAAAAGCGAATGATGAAGCAGAAATATAGTTTGATGAACTCATGGTTGTGTCAATTGCAATTGCACCCCCATCTATGTCGAAAACTCTGTTTGTACCATGAAAAATAGACATTCTGCTATCATGATAGAGATACATATTATCATCTCCATCAATGTATATTGTGCTAGTACTTCCATACAAGAATGGACCTTGATTAGCAGAAACACCAGTTCCATCTAAATAGATTCTTTTAAGTGACGCAACTGTAATATCGTCATTCAAAACAGATTTACCAGATATTTCTAGAGCCGAAGCACTTATAGGCAAAGATGATGATACATGATCGTTGCTTATCTGAACACGAACAGAGCCTGATGTTTGAAATTCAATTTGATCCTCTCCGAAATCAATTAGAGTATTTCTTTCGGTATCATCTGCTGCTTTGAGGTCTCCGATAACTTGAGATCCTTTTGAGTATTTGTAAGACATAGTTAATCCTTTTTGTTATAAATAGAATTTTAGAAACAAAAAAGGATGCCCGAAGGCATCCTTTAAAACACATTTTAATAATGATCAGATAACCATCCAGTTACCAAATCCATCATAAACCATAGTTACAGAAGCGAAATCTGACTCTAGTAGAATTGAAGTATCACCATCAATTGCATTAGTGGTATTATCATTTGGTCTAATTGTAATTGGATAAGTTGATGTATCACCATGCCCTTTGATAATCACAATATTACCAGCATCATAAGAACCGGATAAATCAAAAGTATAAGAAGCGGTAGGATTGTTTTCCCATGCATGAAGCCCTTTGTTTGCAGCAGTACTGATTATTTCTCCGGGAAATGAGCTAGATGCATAATTATCGGTATTATAACCTGTGAGGGCAAAACCACTTGCGGCGTCTGCACTAATTCCTGAAAGGTTTGCACCAGAACCGTAGTAAGTTGAAGCAGATACCGGGAGCGAGAACTGTACTTCTGCTGCACTATTACCCAATTGAATAGTAACAGGAGTTCCACTAGTACCGATTGTGATACCATAACCATCAGCAGCAGTACCTCCATCGGCAATTGTGATGTTTGTATCAGCAACATCAAGAGTAGTTGAATTGACAGTTGTGGTTGTTCCGTTGATAGTAAGATCACCAGTAATAGTAGCATTACCGCCAATTTCCAAATTACCAAGCGCATATAAATTACCAGAACCAGAAATATCACCAGATGAAGCAGAAATATGGCCTGTAGAAACAACTAGATCTGAATTTGTAACTGTTAGAGCATTACCCACAGTAAGATCGCCATTAATATCGGCAGCATCTTCAATATCTAAGCTAAGACCTGAGATAGCACCAGAACCAGAGATAGTTGTTGCACCAGCAATTGCCCCAGCATTAGTAATACCACCACTTTGAAGAGCTAAAGAAGTACCAGCAAGAGTGGCCATGGTCAAAGCAGAACCAGAAATATCACCAGCAGCAGTAATACCACCACCTTGAAGAGCTAAAGAAGTGCCTGCGATTGTAGTAAGTGTAGTAGCAGAACCAGAAATGGTCGTTGCACCAGCAATTGCTCCAGCGGCAGAGACACCAGAAGAACCAGCATCCAAGCCATCTTCAGCTGTAATAGAACCACTTAAGGTTGCGGCTCCACGTTGAAATTTATAAGTCATTTTTATTATCCTCCAAATGTTTTAAATAGTTTTGACTTTATCGGACAGCACTAGAAAATAAAGAATTTATCAGTACCATTCGAATACAATGAAATCGAACCATAATCTGATTCAATTGTTTGATTTGATTGTCCATCAATCACGTCAGAGCCTGATGTTTGGACTGTAATGTTATAAGTAGAGGCATTGCCGCTCTCATCTTTAACAATAAAAGTTTGACCGCTGTCTAATGTGCTAGCCAAAGGTAATTGAACAATAGCTGCGGAGCCTGTGTTCACGCCAATATAATAATCTGAAGAAGATGCTGTATAAGGTGTTGATGTGACCTCGGCTCTTGAGAACGTATTGCCACCGGCCGATATGCCTGTTAGATTCGATCCATCGCCATAGAAGGCTGATGCTGAAATATTCAATGAAGCAGTAATATCACCACTGTTTACAACAAGATCACCAGCAGTCAAGGTTACATCAGATCCGTTATAAGTAAAATTCGTATTACTTGTTATAGTTTGGTTTGAAACATTAAATACAGTCAAGATTGCATTAGCATTTGATGATTGCATGGCAACACCGCTCAATGTTCTTCCATCGCCGTAAAATGCTGCACCAGAAATATTAGCCGATGATGAAATCACAGAAGAAGCCGTTATTTCATTGGCTGTTATGTTTCTCGAGGAATCAACAAAAGTTGTTCCGGCAATATCAATTATATCTTGAAGATAAAGAGAGGAGCCGGATATATTTGAGGAAGCAGATAAGTTGACTGTAACGAGAGTATCCGATCCTGTTAAAAAAGTTAAAGTGTTCTCGGAGCCTAGAGCTCCGTCAGCATTAAATTGGATTTCGGTGTTTGATCCAACTGGTGTTGGTGTTCCTGTGACACCCGTTAAGCCAGAACCGTCTCCTTCAAAATAAGCTCCGGAGATTCCTGTTGAGGCCGAGATAACAGATCGATTTATTGTTGTAGGAAGAACGGCATTATTTATTGAATCAGAGCCGGTAATATTTCCACCGCCAATATTGAGCGTAGACTCAATAGTCGAAAACTGTATTGCATAATAGTTATTGGAAGCATCCGTTGTTATCAGGTATTCACTGTCGTTTACTCCTGTTTTTGGAGATACGATTATAGCGGTTGTGTCTAACCCTATGCCGTTGGCTGATGAGCCAATTACTCTGCTTATATTTGTTTTTGCTGTCAAATTACCAGCAGAGTTTGTCAAAGGAGAAGAATGAGCTATTTGAGTTGGTGACAATTGTCCCGAGATATTAGCAGCAGCAATATCTGTAAGATTAGAGCCGTCACCATAGAAAGAAGAAGCCGAGATATTAATTGAGGCACTGATGTCTCCTGTGACCTCGAGAGTATTAGATGAAGTTGCGAATGTTAAATTGGCTGATGCTCCAAAAGCACCATCATCATTGAATTGAATTTGTGTATTGGATCCATCTGGGGTTCCTCCGCCACCTCCAACTCCCGATAGTCCTGATCCATCTCCGACAAATGCTGTTGCATAAACTGTTGCTGATGATGAAAATGCCGATGCTGTGAGGTCGGTTATTGTTTTTTGTCCATTTATTGTTTGGTCTGTGTGAGTGTCTACAATATTCTCAATTGTTCCCTCGGTCGAGCCAGCAAAGCCCGCTCGCTTCTTCATAATATTATAAGACATGCTAATCCTCTATCTTAAAACTGTACAGTAAATAGGTTTTTGATAATAAAAAGGGAGGTTGCCCGAAGGCAACCTCCACAGAATGTAAGAATGAAAATCCAATCCGAAAATTAGAATACCATCCAGTTATCAGAACCGTTGCAAATGAACTTAACAGCAGCATTTGGAGATTCAAGATAAATTGATGAAACACCATCGATATCGGTAGCAGTTACTTCAAGGTAAGCACCATCAGGTACATCACCCATCTTAAGATATACAACCTGACCTTGAGAAGCGGCTGATGGAAGAGCGATAGAATCAGCATCACCAGCAGTAAGATCTTCGTATTTGTTAACCTTACCAGCATCAAGATCGGTATCAGCATCAGCTTTAGTAACAACATCCAACTTCATGGTACCAACAAGTTCACCATGGAAGGTATCAGCCTTCATGTGTGGAGCTTGGATTGGAAGTGAAGAATTAAATGCTGCCTCACCAGCAAGATCAAAAGTAACACCAGTACGTACTTTGAATGAAGCAAGATTAGCACCAACTTCAAAACCTTGACCGTTGGCCAGAGCAGCAGCACCATCAGCGATTGTGATAAGAGCATCTTCAACAAGAAGAGTACCAACAGAAGCTGAGAAGGTGTTACCAAGAACGATAAGGTCACCATTAATGGTTACAGCATCTCTGAAGGTTCTAGCACCAAAGATCTCGTCTTTGAGGTCAAGACCATCAGCGGTGATCTCAAGAGCATCATTGCTAGCAGCACCAGAAAGAATAAGGTCAGCGCTAAATTGACCACCACTGTAACTCATATCGATTGAGTTAGTGTCAGCAACAGAAAGGTGAGCACGAACTTCAGAAGCAGATGGTCCTGTGTAAGTGAAAACACCAGTGCTGTTGTTGTAAGTAAGTGATCCGTCACCACCAGCATCAGTTACACTGAGAGCAGCACGAGCACGAGCATCGGTGTAGTAAAGATTGGTTGATCCTTCAGAAAGGTCGTCTGTGTCCTTGGTAGCAAGAACATCATCCCATGATCCAGAAAATTCAGCAGCGTTTACAGAAACAACACCAGCAGCACTGATATCGATCATATTTCCACCAGAGAAGTATGCTTGAGCAGCAACCTCAATAGAAGAAGTCATAGCAGAAGCATCGATTCCAATAACACCAGTAGAACTATTATAGTCGATGACATCGGCATCACTAAGAGCAGCACGAGCACGTGAATCAAGATAGTAAAGGTTAGTTGAACCTTCAGCAAGAGCATCGGTATCAGCAGCCGCCATCTTAACATCCCAAGAAGCAGAGAAGTTAGAAGCATTTGTTGAAATGGCACCAGTAGAACTATTATAATCTACAAGGTCACCGTCAGCAGAAAGAAGACCTTTTGCATAACTTGCATCAAGAGCGATAGTACCATCAGCACCATTTCTCCAATCAGTCATAGTGATACCATTACCAGCACCAAGTTTGTACTCAAGAGCACCAGAAAGTTCAGCAGCAGAAACTGCTCCAGTAACAGCAACATCAGCACCGAAAGCAGCATTACCTATTTGCATAGATGTAGTAGCAACGTAAAGATCACCAAGAGCACGAAGTTGATTACCAGCTTCGATGTCAACACTAGCATAGATATCATTATCTGAGGTGATATCTGCACCATCATCAGTAAGTACACCTTCTTCAGCAATTACAGAACCGCTAAGACGTGCACGTCCAATTTGAAATTTATAAGCCATTTATTTATCCTCCTAAAAAGTATATGCTCTAACGGCACGATGCCGATAAACACGGGGTTTTCTCAACATCAAAAAGAGCACACTGTAATTAGATTTAGGAGAATCTAATCGACCATCAATATACGAAAAATTTGTCGGTGCCGTCTGTGTAAATATTCAAGGCGCCTCGAGGTGACTCGATAGTAACAGATTCTAGGCCGTCAATTGTGTTTCCAGCAGAAGCCGAGATAATAATACCGTACTGACCAGCGTTCCCCGCTTCATCTTTAACAATAAATGTCTGTCCATTTGTCAATGCCGATGCGGAGGGCAAAGTGAGGATTATGTCAGCTCCGGACGAGTTGCTGACACCAACAAAGTACTCAGAATTAGTAATCGTACTGGAAGCTGTAAATGCCGTTCTGTTATAAACAAAACCGGTTTGAGCATAGAAAGCGTTTCCATCAAACTTAATATAAGGTGTCGAACTAAGGTTTCCATTAGCATCTGCAAATTGTAAAGAGCCGGCTGATCCATTAGCAATGTTTATACCAGATTTCACAATTCGATTATTTGAATCAATGGTTAAAACTGTCGATGGTGCAATATTTTGTGTTGGTATTCTTGTTAGCTCGACCGTTGGAGCAGCAATTGTAAATGTATTTGTTATTGGAGAATAAGAAAGATCAGAGTGTCCTCGGATATTCCTCTCGGCATTGTTATATGTTGCGTTTGAGTTATTGAAAAAGACCAAGCGATAATCATCAAGATTGCCTTGATAAGCTTGTTCAATATGAGATACATTAGCAAGATCGCTTCCATCACCATTAAAGTCGCCTCTGAATGCTCCGCTTAAATTAGCAGAATAGTCGGAGGGCGCAGCAATGTTTTTGGAAACGAAGTTAAATGACACAAAAATCTAGTCCTTTGTAATAACTAGATAATAAACCAATTAGAAGTACCATCGGTGTACAAAGAAACAGCAGCGAAGTCACCATTTTCAATTTCGTAGCTAGTTTCTCCATCAATTAAATCGCTGCCGCTCATGTTAAGATCAATTGAATCAGCAGGGTCTCGACCTGTGCCGCCAAAATCCCATTCATCTTTGATATAGAAAACCGTACCAGCGGGAACATCTTGTGCTCTTGGAAGTTCTATTTCAAGATGGCCTGATGAAGAGACGCCAATGATATAATTTGCTGTCGAAGCAGTATAAGGAGATGCTGTTATTCTTGTGTAAGCAAAAGCAATCCCGCCGCCTTGAAGAGATAAGCCACCATAGATATATACGCTCCCAGTAAATTGGTGTGTATCATCTGAAGTATCTCCGAATTTTGTCGAACCACTAACATCAATATTGACAACGGTTCTGTTCTCGACATCAATATTGATCTCATTTGCGTTGATTGTACCAGAAACATTTAAAGTTCCTGTTAAGTTAAGCGTGTTACTCGATGTGAGCCACATCAAGTTATCAGAACCAGATAAATCATTTGATCCAGAATGAAATTGTAAAGAGCCGGTAGGGCCGTTCGCAACCCCCGGATCTTCACAATTAATAAAAGCCCAGCCGAATTCAGCCATTAGCCTACTCCGATAGAACCAGACCAGTTAGAACCGGAAGGAGAAGCGCCCTCAACTCTACCAACATCAATATTTGTTAAAGATGCATAAACACTAAAATTGGGGGTACTAGCGTCGTCTGCCATTAAAAATATTGATTGTGCCTTTACATCCATTGCTAATTCTTTAGATCCATCAACAAGAACATAATTTCTAACTGGGTTATGCAAACCGCGTCTAGAAAAAGCAACCCTAATCTCGTCGCCTGCACTACCGTGATTAATAAATGTTATTGATTTTGTTGTATATGGAAAATCAATTTGATAATAATTATTAGCACCAGAGGCAGGAGCAACTGCGCCGGTTAAGAAAGGCATACCGCTAGCTTGATATGACCCGACATTATTCAGACCAACCGAATATATAAAACTTGATGACATCTCTAATCTCCTATCGTATTAAATAGTTTAACGACGTCGTTTCGCCATTTCTTTCTTATGTCTCGCAATTGCTCTTTTCTTTGCTAATCTCTTTTTTACAGAAGGTTTGACATATTCTCTTCTATCTCTTGCTTCTTGAATAATTCCAAGTTTCTTGCATTTTCTTGAAAACTTCTTAACGGCTCTCTCGACAGATTCGCCTTTTCTAATTTTGTATTCGTAGTTATAACCCATTACTTCTTCTCATTCATTTTTGCCCAAATGGCAGATGTTTTATTCATTAAGGCGCTGATATCAACACCCGGATCGTTTGCTGCGACACCAGCCAAAGGACCTTGTGTATTGGTCTCCGCTGGTGCAGGTGTCGTTCCTTCAAAAAGATTGACTCCATTATAAGCGCCTTGGCCAATGGAATCCATTAGCGTCTTTCTTTTTGTCGCAAGTCTTGCTTTGGCTTCCTCGTCGGTTTCCAAGCGAGTTTGTGGTTTTTGATATTGTCGCTGCTCCACAATTGGTTGAGCAGGGGCTTGTTGTGTGCCCTTCATAACCTCGGCAATAATGGAAGAAAGAGTTCCATCTTCGAACATAACTTCTTTGATGCACTCTTTGATCAGCGGCTTCAATACTTTTTTCAATTCGTTTTTATTCATTAATCCCTCAGAATCTTGTCGAAAAGATTGTCGATTTTATTTTCTTTGTGTTCTCGCATCCTAATTGGACCAGCATTATAATCCTTTGGATAAACGAAAGCATTTGGAGTTGAAGGCTCGGAGACAATATCAAAGCAGATCAATTGGAAGTCGTTCTCGACGACGGTCTGACCTGCTGATTCTCGAACCGAACCAAGGCCTCTAGAAGAAATGCCAAGCTTAACTCCAGCATTAATTAGTTCTTTTAATGTTCTTCCGGAAGGTGTGTCAAGAACTTTGATTTTTCCCATCACATCCTTGCCTTCCCACCATACATCTGTAATAATATGAGAAACATTTTTAAGATTTACAACAGAATCATCTGGATGATCTAATTCACCGCAAGCGCGATTATCATCAACGATTTTTTTATAATTCTTCATCTCGCGATTTAGAACATCATAAGGATAAACTCGTCCGTTTCCGTTTTGCTTGTCAGCGGTCTGAATACGACCGGTAAGATACATGGCACCATTAGAGATCTCCCGTTTCTCTCGTTCGGTTAAGAGATCGGGGCACATCCCATTGGGACATAATTCATAGAATTCTGTTAAGAGTTTTTTAGACACTTTCTTCTCCAGCTAATTGTTTAATCATTTCTCTGTTATCTACACTAACTATCTCGTCGAAACCTTCATCTTCCGAAACATTAGCAAAAGATGAGAACATTCTATCAAAAGCGGCAGGAGGAATTGTCTTTGACTTGCCCATTCTTTTGGCTGCTTCTGCTCTTTTAGCAGCAACTTTCTTAATAAAATCTTCAGCGCCTTCGAATTCAAAAACAACAGCAACTTTTTTATAATTGTCCTCGGAACCTTCAATAGCCCGAAGAGCTCCTTTGCGAGCACCGGCGTTCATATTGGTCATATCAACAACAATATCTTGTCCACTTGGAACAGCACCAGCAACTCTTTCATTAAACTGTGAGAATACTTTTCCGTTTGCTTCAAGAACCTTTGAGAATGAAAGAGGTTGCCAAGACATATAAGAAGGTGATTGAACAACTTCTCCGTACTTTTCATCTGAGTCTCCAAGCTGCGCATCCTTTGGAGGAGCTGCAAAGAGATCATCGTAAGTCCAGCCATATTCTTGAGCAACGCTTTCGACAATATCATCTCTATTGACAATATAAGGATCATTATCAAATGTGTTTCTGATCCAAGTTGATTTACCAATAGACGGAGGCCCAACAAGAACAAAGATTGTTTTTTGTCCTTCTTGTGATTCTTTTAAAAACTGTCTCCATGATTCCATTAATAATTTCATTTGTATCCTCAAAAGAAAAGCGGGCGCGACCCGCCCGAGTTAAGATCCGCTGCAACAGCGACGAACTGGTTGTAACATCCATTTCTTATTCATTTTATGCTCCTTTGAGAATATGTGGTGCTAATTTTTCGCCAACTACTGACAATATACGAGTTGCTGTTGTTGGGTCTTTTTGTTTGATCGATTGATAATATTGTCTAGCAGCATTTACATCACCATCGAGAGATAATTGTTTCAATAAATAATAAGCGTGATATATATCCGGACTTTTTGATTTATCGGATGCCTCTGGGCGCTTCATAGCGTTAACGATGCGGGTGGCGATTGCCTGCGGGCTGTCGTCTTCTTCATTCATAACTTTATCAAGTTCTTCCTTGATAATTTGTTTTAGTTTAGCAGTTGTAAGTTTCATTTTTTGTCTCCATTATTAAACTTAATTCCATCATCATTCACAAGCATACTTAAAAAATAAGATGTGCCTGACGCCATCCATCCACAAATTAAAAAGTTTGCGAATGTGTATTCAAATGTAAATAGTTCCGTAAAGCCGTTTAAGGTAAATAAAAGGGCTCCAACCCAAAATCCCATACACATTGGGCAATGCCAGACTTTACCCCATCCACGATAAGCATCCTTCGCAGGACGAATCTGATCGAAAATCGAACCATAGACAAGGATTTGAGTTAGACCATATGCGGCCAGAATAAACCACAGCCAGCCAGCATCAAATTCTAAAAAATTTACGTTCATTTTTACCTCTAATAATAATATCCGTTGTACGGATAAGCTCCAAAGATATAAGGACGAATTGAGCCTTTCTCTTCTTCTTGAGGAACCTCGCCAAGTTCTGTTGAATTATCACGATCAGGATTTGTTAAAGAATCATCATACATTTGTTCATAATCATGAACAGTCTCAAAATATGGTCTCTCGCTTTCAATCCATTCTGATATTTGATTAAGAATCAAAGGATAAAGTTTGTCTGACATTCCGGGATCTTTCATTTCAAGCAGCTTCCCTTCGAGAGAACCATAGACATTTCCGCCTTGAATTGTATCGTAAGCAATGATTCCTTTTGTTCTCAAACGTTCCATTAAACGAGAAGACGTTCCGTAAACAATATCAGTCGCCAAGTCTTTAGCAAAAGTTACAATTTTCTTTTTCTCCGCCATTAGCACAATATCAATATCAGGATGATCGAAGATCATTAGATCGCCATTATGAGCTTTTCTAATATTGAGATTGAATTTGAGCTCGTGAAGATTGGGGTTGTTAATTGTGACGCCAATGTTTGGAGACGTATTGATACTAACCCCGATTGTTGTGTCTCGAGGTTCGGGTGCCGGAGCACTTCCAATCTTTACATTAATGCTCATTTTTTGTTACCTCATGCACTAAATCTTGGATGTAAAACAGATCCCTAAGCATTTGTTCATCTAAGCGTCTTTCCTTAAAACTATTGAGTTTATCCACAACTTTTGAGGCATTCTGAGCATGTGTGCCTTCGGTTAAGGTTTGAAGGGAAGATCGGAGACGGTGGATCTCTTCGTTGATAAATGTCTTAAGGCCAAGCCCATTGTCCGAGAACGAAATAATAAAGTTTGTCAAAAGTTCTCTTTGCTCTTTGCGAAGAGACTCTGCGTAG
>Ga0222718_10000692_pt1 | contig 34632 bp, 30 predicted proteins | sample C33_27DmetaG_FD_165045 | JGI IMG/M metagenome (GOLD analysis project Ga0222718, IMG submission 165045) | Estuarine water microbial communities from San Francisco Bay, California, United States - C33_27D | ecosystem: Environmental > Aquatic > Marine > Unclassified | place: USA: California...
GTTCTACACCAATGACTGCAATGCAAATTTATTATTCCCTAATGAAGTTAGAAGATGTGAACGATGTCGTATTTGTCAATGGTGAACTGCCTGCTTATATGAGAGCATTTATTGATGAAAAACTTGCTCAGTAAGAATCAGTCACCATTGTTCTCTCTCTCAGCCGCTCTCATTTTCATGATTTGGTGTGGATTAGATTCTCCTTGTACATCTTTTCCCTTAATATTCATCATACCTGATATTGCTACGATCACCGCAATTACTGCAAATGGTCTTGCAACAGTCGTAGAACCCCACAATTCTCCTCCTAGATAATGTAGTATAAAAAGCATAATCGCAGAAATAATACATAAGGCTGCAACTATCTTTTGTGTCAATACCTCTCCTCTTTCAAAACGTGCCAATGTTCCAATTGCCATCCATAAAATAGTGGCTACACCACACATGGTGATGGACGCTGTTTCTAGAATTGAAACCAATTCCATGGCTGTAGGATGGGGCCTCCATTTGTTTATGTTGGGGAGAATCAATCCGAATGATAGATGGTATGATTCAAGACCCGTGTGCCCTTCTTGAAGCCATGGTAAAGGTAGGGGGTTGGTCGTTACCTAAATCTCGTAGGGATGAACCACCATATTTTAGCAAGACACAATTGGTCGATGTTTTAGAGCAAGTGGGAGTTCTTTTGGAGTTATCAGGTGCAAATGGATTCAGAGTTCGTGCCTATCAGAATGCTTCAAGGGCTCTATCTTCAATGGAGGAGGATTTATTTTCAACTATTTCAGAAGGCAGATTATTACAAGTCAAAGGGATTGGAAAAGGTATTGGAGGCCTAATTACTGAATCTGTAATGCAAGGAACTTGGGGAGATATGCAATCGCTATATGACAAAGTACCTCCAGGATTAATTGAGATAGTTGGAATTCCAGGTTTAGGGCCAAAAAAGGTAAAGTCATTACATGATTCATTAGGCATTGATTCGATTGAATTACTAAAGAAGGCATGTGAATTAGATCATATTTCATCTCTACCCGGTTTCGGTAAGAAAAGCCAAAACAAAATTTTCGAGGGGATAGATCTTTTAAGACGTTATCAAGGAAGAACAAGAATGGATGTTGGATTGCTTTATGGTCGCTCTTTGCAGAATAAAATTTCTTTAATTCAGGGTGTTGAAAAAGCACAACTTGCAGGAAGCGCGCGTCGGAGACGTGAGACAATAGGAGATCTGGATATTGTTGTCTCCTCATTGATTGAAAATCATCAGAAAGTGATTCAAAAAATTCTGGGCCTTCCAGGAATAGCAGAAGTAAAAGGATATGGGGACTCTAAAATTAGTCTGATTTTAGAGCAAGAAATGTTGTCTAATTCAATTGGTAATGGGTCTTTAGATGAGAAACTTGCAGAGACTCTAATGGAGAGGAATAGTGATGCTACAATTGATGCTCAGGTTAGAATAGTTACTCCGGAAACATTCCCTTTCACTCTTGCATATTTTACTGGTTCCAAGGAACATAATATTAGGTTGCGTCAAGAAGCAATTAATCGAGGACTTAGATTAAATGAGTTCGGTTTATTTCCTGAATCTCTAGCCGGTTCATCCATTGGTATGGAAGCCGCAAAGCATACATTACTGTGCTCTGATGAATCTGATATTTACAAAAATTTAGATATGCATTGGGTGCCTCCTGAAATGAGAGAAGATATGGGTGAAATTGAAGCTGCTTCATTTTCTAAATCATTACTTCCTGATTTGATTATTCCTGAGGATATCAAAGGTGCTTTTCATAACCATACTATTTATTCAGATGGAAATAACACTCTAGAAGAAATGGCACTGGCAGCACAATCATTAGGTTGGCAATATTTGGGAATCGCAGACCACTCTGAGACATTGAATATTGGTGGGAGAACCATCGGTATTCCAAGCGAAATAGTTCCAGCTCAGCATAAAGAAATAATTAAACTCAATCAAAAATGGTCTGATGAGGGTGTTGATTTTAGATTATTTCATGGTTCTGAATGTGATATATTAGCAGATGGTAAACTAGACTATTCTGAAAAGGTTCGAAATATTTTTTCTCATGTTGTAGGAAGTATACATGCCCTAGGAAGTTGGAGGAATAGGGACGAAATTGAAAACACTGAAATGTTAATTAGAGCAATTGAAGACCCTACATTCACTATTTTGGGCCATCCAACAGGAAGAATATTACAAGTTAGAGAAGGAATTCCAATAGATATGCACGCCGTTATTAGAAGAATGGGGGAATTGAATATTGAAGGTCATCTCAAAGCGATTGAAATTAATGCATCCCCCTATCGTCTAGATCTTGATTGGCGTTTGTGTAAGTTTGCAAAAGAACAGAAAGTACCAATCTGTATTAACCCGGATGCTCATGATGTTAATGGACTAAATGATGTATGGTATGGTGTACAAATTGCACGTAAAGGATGGCTTGAAAGTTCAGATATTCTAAACACAAAGTCAGGCGCTGAAATTGAATCTCTATTCGATGTTCGATAATGTTCATCATCAAGAATCCTTTCGACAATAATATGAGTGTTACAAGGGGGTTGATTTTTTCTTTAGTTTCAATTATTCCTGCTATGATTTTAGGTCTAGTATCTTACATAATTTTAGGAGGTGTGACAAGTTCTCCTGATAGCTCTGATTTCATGTATGGTCCATGTTATGGTGTTCCATTTTCTATAATTATTATAGCATTTATCTACGGTTTGAAAGAACAACCGGAGTTGGAATAATGAAACGTTCCGACAAAGCAGATAAAATTGGTCAAATTTTGGATGATTTATACCCCACCCAACCAATTCCTCTTGATCATAAAGACGCATATACATTACTTGTTGCAGTCATGTTATCTGCCCAAACAACGGACAAGAAAGTGAATGAAGTCACTCCAAATTTATTTTTTCTAGCGGATAACCCTGAAAAAATGTCGAAACTTGAGATTGATGAAATACATGGAATTATCCGTGAAATAGGTCTTGCGCCAACAAAGGCGAAGAATCTCAAGAAGATGGCTGAACAAATATTAGAAGGTGGTGGAGAAGTAATTCCAGATTGGAATTTCTTAGAATCATTAGCAGGTGTAGGGCATAAAACTGCTAGTGTAGTAATGTCGCAGGCTTTTGGAATTCCTGCATTCGCAGTCGATACTCACATTCATCGACTTGCTTATCGTTGGGGCTTGTCAAATGGTCGAAATGTTCAAACTACTGAGAAAGATTTGAAGAAGGTTTTTCCAGAAGATACGTGGATTAGAAGACATTTACAGATTATATTTTTTGGAAGAGAACATTGCCCTGCAAGAAACCATAATCTAAGCGAATGCTTGATATGTAGTTGGGCTTCAACAAAAAAATTGATTAAAGAAAGTAAAAGCTAATTCTTCTTCCGAATCAACATTCCTCCAATTAATATAAATGACACTCCAGTCAATATAGAAGGTATCTGTAAATTAGAAACTGAATCACTTAAATTTCTAGCATTTTGGCATTCCCCTTCGTCTAAACCAGTGATTTGTCCAATTGTACCGATATCTGAATCACATTCCTCTTGGATTCTTTCATCAATGTAGCCTACTACAAAAATTGTGATTAAAAATGATATTAATCCAATAACTCCCAACACTATACAAAATAGTCCTAACTTATTCATATCTCATAGCAGCACATACTTGTTATTGAATGCTGCTGGTATACGAGCATTCATCATCTAATTACATCTGGGAGTATTATGGATAATGAACCTGTAACACTAGAAGTCGGCCAAAAAGCACCAGATTTTAATGCTCAAATCACGAATGGAGAAAAAATCAAACTTTCTGATATACTATTATCTGGTCAGAAAGTAATACTTTATTTCTATCCAAAAGATAGTACTCCGGGTTGTACGGTTCAGGCTTGCGACTTTAGAGATAATTTTTCTAGACTTCAGAAATCAGGATATAAAGTAATTGGTGTGTCTAAAGATTCCTCTAGTTCTCATCAGAAATTTATTGATAAACATGAATTACCATTCGATTTAATTGTAGATTCAGAAACTGAATTACACCAATTATATGGAGTTTGGAGAGAAAAAATGAATTATGGTAAGACGTATATGGGAGTTTCTAGATCCACATTTGTTATCGATACAGATGGTTCTCTAATCTCAGTTGGATATAACGTAAGGGCAAGTGGTCATGTAGATAGATTAGTCAAAGAACTAGGCTTAGAGTGATTTAGATGGATATCGCACAGAGAAGAGAGATAGTTTCTCGATTCCTTCGAAGATGTGTGACATATGCAGATGCTTCCATTGAAAGAAAAAAATCAAGAAATGAAAATCCTTTAGACATTTCTAACTGGGAAAATTATAGGCAATTCACTTCATTTTCAGCATCAGAAGTAGAATCTGGTGAATTAGATACATGGCTGGAAGAGGGAGATTATCGAGCAGAACCAAATGGATTTTTCGCTCTTTCCGAAAATAGGGAAAGTTTCAATTTGGAAGATTTGTCTCACGAAGAAAGACGGAATTGGTTAGCTTGTTTACTGATGCCTAGACCTATCTCATTAGTTGCTACCATGAGTACCAATGGCGTGCACAATCTTGCCCCAATGTCGTCAATAGGGATAGTTTCTAATTCTCCTCCTTTAATCACAATTAGTCTCTCTAAGAGTCGGGAAGGCAAAGAAAGAGATACTCTAGTGAATCTTAGAAGTCAAGGAATAGGTTCTTCATGTATGATTTTTATTCTTCCCGCTACACTTGAATCAGCAAAAAATGTTCAACTGACTTCATCCAAAATACCTGCAGATGAATCTGAATGGAATTTAATCGATGAAGAAATGATTATTGAAAATGATATGCCAATATTATCCTCGGCAATGGCTGCATTAAGCTGTAAATTAATGGAAATACATCCGTTACCAGGGGGTTCTCTAGCATCTCTAGCGATACTACAAGTAGAATCTATTATATCTTCTAATAATTATTCCGGATTGAACGATATACAGAAATTAATGCAAGTCGATTTCAACAAACTAGGGCCTAGTTCTAGTAAGAACGATTGGAACTTTGAAGTAGATTACTAGTATTGACTTTTCATGGTTCGTGTTCCAATACTTTCATCCCTAATCTATGCTTTTTTGTATCTACCCTCATACCTAATCCTGGAATCATTAAAAGTGAATCATTTTCATTTAGAGAAAAAACTGGTATATTATTAATTTCACCTAAACTCTCAACTTTTCTTTTACAAACTTCTTTTTGGCTGGGCATATGAGATAGCGAACTTATATCTACCAAAATCATACTCCCTTTTGTAATTTCATTTTCAATGCCATCAAGTTGAATTCTTTGTAATTTATCTGGCTTCAGATAAACTACATTTTTCTTGGCTTGCATTTTCAATCTTTCCGTTCTTTCAGACCATAGGGGGTCACCTAAATCGTGGAAATCGGCTCTCGAACTTGACCTAGGTCCCGGGTTTGCTGAAGATTGATTTATTGATGCAGAATCATTAATTATATTCTTCTTTGGATCTGGTAAACCAAGTAGTTTGAATAGGTTTACCATAACCTGTCCTATTCCTCTTCACCAATTAGTTCTTCTATCTCTGAAGCACTCAAAACCTCATTTACAGCGAGATTTTTATCTTCCAAATCTATATTTCCTATCTGGTAATCAGATTCTTTTTCATCATCATCTAAAAGTAAATCTCTATCTAATCCATTATTCTTTATCATAGGTTTATTTTGTTCCTCTTTTATCCTTTTCTTACTGATCTTTTGTTTTTTCCTATCTTCACTAAATGGGTCATAATCGGGGTCATCAAACGCGTCATCAATTGTTCCTTTGGAAGGTACTCTGTATTCATCGTGTTCAGTTTCTTTTCTTTTCTTCATTATCACTGGTGCGGCTACAATAGATAAAATCAAGACTATAATAATTAGAATGCCTATTGGGCTCATAATGAAACTTGTAATTGAAAATGGTTTTTCTTCTACCTGTATTGTAATTCTCATTGAATCAGTAGCATCTCCATCATCTACAGTTAGCTGTACAACAATACTACCTGCGCTATTGAATTGCCATTCTACTATTTTTCCAAGTATATCTTCATCATTAGTTTTATCTCCATCTCCATCACTATCTTTTGAAATATCCATGTCCCAAGAATAGATCATATTTTCCATATCATATAATGAGTCTGTTGTTCCATTTCCGGTCAATATAACTAAATCTCCTGATATTGGATTGTAATCGCTAGGTGACCCAATTCCTACACTTGGTTTCATATTTCTGACATCAATATTAATCTCTACACTTGCTACAGCACCGTCATTATCTGTGACATGAAAAACTATTTTCTCAGGAGCCGTATTAGAATTAGGCCAAGAATATATCAAATTAAATGATTCAATATCACAATCATCAATTTCTGAACCTTGATTATCAGAATTTACTAATGGGTCTAAATCATAGCAAGGAACTAACGTCTCTAAATCGTTTAGCGTATCATCTGCTATTATCGACATTTCTAGATTTTGATCTTCAGCAACTGGAAGGGGCTGAGAAAATGGCCTAATGGTAGGTTCTACATTATTTACTCTAAATGGCACTGTCATCAAATCTGTACTTTCATTATCATCATCGAACACCTGGAATGTGGCTATATGTTGACCGTCAGTTTCGTATATCGCTTCAATTTGGCTTATCGCCGTATTTTGTTGTATAATCTCTAAATCAGGCTTTTCTTCAGCATCCGGTGCCCATACATGCCTCAGTGAAGAAATATCATTTTCTGAATCCTCTGCCCAACCTCTAATTGTAAGTTGATCTCCTTCATTTACTGTGTATAGTCCAAATGAGTTAGGAATAAGTCTATTTCCCTCGAATTTCACTTCCCATTCAGGATTATAAGGTGCAATATTGGTGACTTCTATCGTATATTCCTCTGAGATTGTTGCTCCATCATCATCTGTAGCATCAACTTGGATAGTATATGGTCCTTCTTGATCTAAAGTAACTGTACATTTTATTCCCAATGTTGTACCCTGTTCACAAGGAGCATTCCACACAATATCCACTGGAGCATCTGGTGTTTGTGTATCTTGATCTATTCTTTCTGTAATCTCAAATGTTATTGGTGAGAGAACGGGTATAGTATCAGAATCTGCTACTAAAACAATCTCTGGGTTTCTATTTAAGATGGTTATGTCGCTACTAACTGAATGGAAATCATTTTCTCCATCTGTAACTACCATATTGACAGTGAAAATTCCATCATCATCCCAAGTATATTCGTAAATACAATCAGTTTCTTCTGATGAAACAATATCGCCCTCTAAACTCTCTAAAGAAAATGTACAATAGAAATCTCCTCCATCAGGATCATAAGAATTTGTCCCACTAATTAATACCTCATTGAGAGTTAACATTTCCTCTGCTAATGATAATAAGGCAACTGGAATGGACCCTATAAAAAGTGTAAAATCTCCTTCATTATTCGTTAAATCTCCATCATTAATGTTGATATTAAATGAGGTTGTAGTTTCACCAAATGGCTGATTTGAAGGTACTAACCAAGACACCTCTACTCTTGCTTCTTCAAGACTTGAAAGTGCAGGAATATTGGCGTTCGTTATAGTTCCATCCGGCCCCTCTATCTGAAGAATAGTTGGAGGAGAAACTCTCAATCCTCTATTGATTACAGGAATACTAAATACTATAGAATCATCCCTGATGGCATTAAAACCTACATTTTCATCTAAAGTCAATGTCGAGTTTTCTCTTGTTCTTTCTACAGATACACCATCCTGATTCACATATAAGTCGATTTCATATACGTCCGGATCAATTGTTATGGTACTTGCGCCAATTATAGGATTCTGACTATTAATCCACGCTAAAATTCCATGACTTCCAAGGTCATCTCCTGAGTTTGAATTATCGCCATAAGTACCAGTGTTGAAAGTAACATGAGAACTTCCATTTGATGATGTGGTAATTGTCTGAATATCTCCTTCTATCTCGTATCTAAATTGTAACTGCTCATTAGCAACAGGGTTTCCGTTATTATTACTAACATTTATCCATGCTGATATGTCCATATCAATCGGCGATAGAGGGAATTCTACATCGATATTTATCACTTTTTGTCTACTTGCAGCCTGATAAGAAGAAAGTGAATGAACTGCTGTAAATCCTAAACTTTCAATTGTCTCCATTTTGACATCTCCTCTAACAGCTGGGCAAAACCATTTGTATCCTGTATCTTCTCCATCCGCATTTGTACTAGATATGTTGTAAGAAGTAGTACAACTAGCATAACTGACTCCTGAAAATCCCTGACTAACTACTTCGTAGTTTGCATTCCTTTGCGAAACGGTATCATCTGGAATATCTACATAATCACTAGATCCTGCATAGGTTGTGGTTGCAGTATAATCTTGGCTCCATGACTCTCCTACTGAAATTGGAAAATCATAACCTTCTAGTGGTGGCGAATAACTTTGATCAACTTCTAAAGTTCCAACTGAAACGTCAATACACCACCAAAGAAAATCTCTACAGAAATTAATATCAATTGTTGCTTCCTGAGATACAGTTGCTAAATCAGAAGCCCTAATTATTGAAACAGTATCCATATTGACTTCCAAGTCTCCTGGTTGTCCATCTAAATCGATATTATTTGCTTCATAATAGCCTTGAGATTCTACTTTGTAAACTAAGCTAGAACTGTTATCCACTGTTGTGAGATAAATATCTGTTACAGTACTTACAAGTGTCCCCGTCAATGTCTGTAAGTTAGTATTTACGCCAGAATCGACAATGAAGTCAACCATATCTAGATATCCGTTGTAGTTCCATGTATCAGCAATTTTCCAAGTTGGAATATCTATCAAATTATTATTTCTTGATATTGATTCAATCTTCATTTCGTTTTCATCATCTAATTGCAGATGTTTTTCTGGTACGTAAATGCCTGAAAAAATTGAAAACATCAGTAAAAATACTAAAGAATAAGTCACTGTATCTCGAGAGCGCATAGCGCTCTCGAACGGTTAGGCGTTCATCAATCTCGCGATTGTCATGTCTCTAACTGTTTTACAACAAATCAGCAAGTTCGTCCTGAATAAACTGAACAGCTTCGAGGATCTCATCTTTGTGTCTTGCACCTGTAATTACCATCTTTCCGCTACCGAAGATCAAACATACAACTTTAGGATAATCTAATCTGTAGATTAGTCCTGGGAATTGTTCTGGTTCATACTCAACTTTGTCGAAAGGTAAGTGGAATGTTAAATTATTTAGATTCAATTTCCTTGGCAGTGCTGCAAGAGGTTCGCCTTCTCTAATACCTCTAATTCTTGAATCATTAGCTTCCACTTCTTCATCTGTTGCTGCTCTAATTCCTCCACCATCTAAATCGATAACTCTTGTATTATTATCGTCCATCCTAGCGGTCCCATAATAATCCTCGGGGTAGAAAAGGGAATATGTGGCTACCATATTTTGTACCTCTATTTCCACGTCTTTTAAGTCCCATGTATCGATACCTGCTGCTCTTAAATCAGCAGTCATTCTCTCGATTCCAGTATGGATGTTTTGTTCATTTTTACCGCCAGTACAAACTGCTCTTCCTGACCTGAACATTAGTATTGCAAGTTTTGGATCGACTACTCTGTAAACGACTCCAGGGAATTGTTCGGGTTCGTATTCACAATTCAATTGAATTGCGATATCCGGAAGGTCTAGTTCTTCCGCAACTCTTGTTGATGCAACTACATTCACTACAGTTAGGCGTTCTTCGTCACTAAGCATATCGCTCGCACCTATGTTTACTTTATAAAGAATAGTTGTCCTGAAAACAAATTAATTTCTATTTAATTTCTATTTTTCTTGATATGAACTCCACTGGAGCCGAATTTTGAGATTAATGGCTTTCCACCACATAATTCAATTTCTTGAGCTACTCTAGTGGGGTTATCTGTTAGAGCAACCATACATCCTCCACCCCCTGCTCCTGTAAGTTTTGATCCAAATGAATGCGGTCTTGTCGCGGAGACCATCAGGTCTAATAAATCGCTACTGACTCCTAATTTTTTTAACTTTTCATGACAACTGTCCATTGCCATTCCAACTGCTTCCAGATTGCCCGCTTTCAATGCAGTAAGACCTGCAATAGTAATATTTTCAATGGATTCCATTTCATCATAAAGTTCTGGATTTTGTTTCAATCTTTCTGCAACACCTGAAACCATTTTACCTGTAGGGGAAGATTGTCCTGTGAAACCTAGGACTAACCATGATTGATTGATATTTTCATGTAATTCTGCACGATGAATTGACCAACTTCTTTTCCCTTCAGGGGTCACAAGACTAGTGTCAAAAACATGTCTCAATGTGTCTATTCTCTCTCCTGAAACCACAACACATCCTCCAAGTGAGCTTGCTGCAGAATCAGTCGGGCTAGCTCTTCCTTCTTGAGTAGCAGCTTCTGCTGAATGCCCTATTTTTGATAATTTAATCAAATCTATTTCTTTATTGGGTTTAGTAAATTGGTGCAGTGCTGCCCCCATCGCATTCGAAAGTGCAGCACTTGATCCAAGTCCTGCCCCAGAAAATAAATCCGATTTAACATTGATTCTCAAAGGCTTTCCTTCATAATTAAACAGGTCTTTTATGATGTGTTGTATATGTGGGTTCTTGTCAGGATCGAATCTTTCAAATCCATCAGTATTGTATTTATTATTAATTTCCCAATCCTCAGATTCTTCAATTGTAATTTCAACTCCAGAATCTATGGAAACAGCAACAGCAGGGTGCCCATAAACAACCGCATGTTCTCCAAACAAAATACACTTACCGGGTGCGAAGGCAGTAGACACAGCCTATCGGTAGAGGGCATAGGAAATTAGTATTGGGTATGTTCTATCAATCGGTTAATTGAAAGTACTGTTTCTCTTCCGAGGCGTGTTAGTTTATCGCCAAGTCGGGAGAAATGGATTATGGAACACCCTCTAGAGATGCAATATGGGCCAATAGATGGATGGATAATCCTTCTTTTAATGGGAGGACTGTCAATCTCATTTTTCCTATATCAAGTTATTAAGGCAACTAGATTGGTAATGCTAGGTGCTCCCGACAATCGTTTCGATTCCTGGGGTTTAAGAATCAAAGAAATGCTAGTTGGTTGGTTAGGGCAAAAAAAAGTTCTTCGAGATAGAGTTGCAGGAACTATGCATGTACTCATGTTTTGGGGATTCCTAATGTTAGGAAGCGATATGCTTGATCTTGCTAGTGCGAATTACTTTTCCGAAAACTTGCTTCCTTCAATCCTCAAAAATCCGTGGAATGGTATGGTGGAATTAGGTTACACTACTGCTTTGATAGGTGCTACAGCTGCATTGATTAGAAGGGTTGCTTTCACTCCAGAAAAACTCAAAGGGAAATCACAGTTAGAAGGAAATTTCATCCTTGTTCTAATCCTGACTATTACATCTACTTCGTTTATTATTGAATCTCCAGAGAACCCTTCATCAATTTGGGAACCTATTGGGTATTGGGTATCAGACAGTTTAGATTTGAGTTCTAGTGTCATAGTAGCATCTTATTGGGCACATATGTTTGCAATTTGCTGCTTCTTGGTATTAATTCCGGTTTCTAAGCATATGCATTTAGTAATGGCGATTCCAAATGTTTTCTTCCATGACACCAATGCATTAGGAACAATGCGTCCTCTAGCTGTGGATGATAATGGAAAAGCAGTTCCTTTGGAAGATTTGGATATTGATTCATTTGGTGTTAGTACTTTCGACCAATATACATGGAGGCAAATTATTGATGGGTGGTCATGTACATCTTGTGCACGATGTCAGGATGTTTGTCCTGCTTACGAGTCTGGTAAAGGGCTCAATCCTATGCAGGTAATCCACGATGTTAGGAACTATGCTAATGAGTATGCTCCTATATTATTGAAAGGTGAGAATCCCGAAGAAACTATGCTAGCACGAATAACTAGTGAGGCTGTTTGGGCATGTACAACTTGCAATGCATGTGTGGATATCTGCCCACTCTACATTGAACACGTCCCTAAGTTGACTGATCTAAGAAGAAATGCAATGATGGAAACTATGGAATACCCAGAAGAACTTAATGTTGCTATGGGTAATTTAGAATCTGCTTCAAATCCTTACGGTTTCGGACCACATGAGAGAGCAGACTGGGCTTCTGATTTAGATGTGAAAGTTGGTCAGCCAGCCGAATATATCTATTTCGTCGGCTGCGCTGCTAGTTTCGATGAAAGAAATCAAAAAGTAGCTCGTGCAACTATTTCTTTGATGAAAGAAGCAGGATTAGATGTAGGAATTTTAGGGATGCAAGAAGGATGTTCCGGAGATCCGGCAAGAAGGGCGGGGAATGAATATCTCTTCCAAATGTTGGCTGAAACTAATATTATGACTTTCCAAGAATTAGGCGTCAAAAGAATTGTAGCATCTTGTCCACATTGTTTCCATACTTTAGGTAAAGAATATTCAGATTATGGTGCTGATGAACTTGAAGTGTTCCATCATACCGAGATCATGGCAAAGTTACAAGAAGAAGGTAAACTCCCTGAATTTGACAAGGAAGGTAAGAGCATTACATTCCATGATCCTTGTTACTTGGGTCGTATTGGAGATGTTATAGATGAACCTAGATCAGTTCTAGGTGGAGTTGACGTAGAGATTGAAAGACATGGAAAGGATTCATTTTGTTGTGGAGCAGGAGGTGCTCAAATGTGGATGGAGGAAGATTCCGATAAAAGAGTGAATAAAATCCGTGCAGAAGAAATTGCTGCAACAGGTTGTGACACAGTGGCTATCGGCTGTCCATTTTGTTCAGTTATGGTGAAAGATGGTCTTGATACAGTAGGCTCAGAGATGGATGTAAAAGATGTAGCAGAACTATTATGGGAACAGATTGTCGCTAGGGATAAAGAGATTCACTCTTCTGCAAGTTTAACAAATGATTGATAATTACAATATTAAACTTAATCACTCTCGTAAGCCCATGAGTAATGAGTTTAGATTCCTTGGCCTAACAATACCAAATTTAGCAATACTTTCGGGTTCAATCCTGATTCTTTGGGGTTTCTTTTCTTATATCGCTAGTGATTCAGGCAGTATTACTGCCCTTATACCTTCATTTTTTGGTATTCCATTACTCATTCTTGGATTCCTTTCGATCAGAAATGAATCAAATAAACATCATTACATGCACGCTTCAATGATTATAGCTTTAATTTCTGTATTAGGTGGCTTTAGAATTTTCCAAATTGAAGATGCTAGTAATCTTACATTAGCGTCCCATCTAATTCTTCTAGTAGTAGGCATAATTTTCATGGTAGGCGGTATACTATCTTTCAGACATGCCAGAAAGTTAAGAGAATCACTTGGTGAATAGGTATGAGGCCATTAATTGGTATAACTACTTCAGTGAATTTAAGAGATTATGAGACTCTTGGGCAATCTGTTATAATGGTTCCAGAGAGTTATTCTAGGGCGGTTAAAGAAGCAGGGGGGATCCCTCTTTTAATCAGCGAATGTGAAGATGCTGAAGAATTATTAGATGTTTTAGACGGATTGATAATTTCTGGAGGAAGAGATATTAATCCCAGCCTTTATGGTGAAGAATTACATGAAAAAACTATTGATATTAACGAACAGCAAGATGAATGGGAGAAGTCTCTAATTGAAGGCGCTATAGAAAGAGATATGCCAATGTTGTGCATTTGTAGAGGTCATCAATTGCTTTGTGCAATCAGAGGTGGAAAATTATTCCAACATCTTCCAACAACTAAAGGATTCGAGAAACACGGGGAAACCGGAGGAAAATGGTCTAATCACAAAATTAAATTAAGTCCTGAATCGCTAATTTATGATATCTTGGGTGGAGAAGTAATCGGTAATTCAGGACATCATCAGGGTGTGTTTGATGCTGGAGATTTGGATGTAGTAGGTAGAACCTCTGATGGGCTAATAGAAGCAGCTGAATTGCAAAGCTGCAGATTTTTAGTTTCAATACAATGGCATCCTGAAATGTGCGGTCATGTAGAAATATTTGAAAGATTAATTCAAGTTTCTAGCCAGTGAAACAGTTTGATTATTAATCTAGGAGTATACCGCTGTCTGTTTGCCTGCCTCTCGCCCAGTAATTGGTATCACCTGCCCCTCAAGACCGACTAAATGGGCTAAATGGGAACTTGACGCTGTAGTATTGCCAACAACATATCACAAAATGGTAGTTAGATGTGGAGGGATTCCTATCTTGATACCTCCTGGGACAAGTGCAGAGATAATTGAGAGTATTGATGGTTTGATTGTTTCTGGCGGTCCAGATATTAGTCCAGAAATTTATGGTCAAGAAAATGGTAATTTTACTTTTGAAACATATCCCGAACAAGATATTTCGGAAATTGCTTTGATTAAATCTGCTATAAAAGAAAATCTTCCTTTACTCTGTATTTGTCGTGGTTTCCAGTTATTATGTGCAATTCATAATGGGGTATTGTATCAACATCTTCCTGAAACTGATGGTTTTGAAGAACACGGAGGTTGGGATGGAAACGTCACTGAGCACGGAGTTGAAATTATTTCAGGTTCTAAATTAGAGGAAATTATGGGGAGTAAAATCATTGTCAATTCAACTCATCACCAGGGCGTTAAAGATCCTGGCACACTAAAAGTTACTGCATTTTCTACGCATGATGGTTTAATTGAAGCTGTTGAATTAGATGAACTTAGTTTTGGTATAGGTGTTCAGTGGCATCCTGAAAGAATAGAACATGTTAGTTTATATCAAGCGTTAATAAATTCAGCGCGAGGTTCATGACTGTAATACCTCCACCATCATTTGATAGAATGACACTGCGGCTGTATGATACTCGTTCCCGAGTCAAAAGAATTTTTCAGCCTCTTGTAGAGGGAGAAGTAGGAATTTATGTTTGTGGGATTACTCCTTATTCGCCTAGCCACATTGGGCATGCTCGTCAAGCAATCGCTTTCGATATCATAGTTAGATGGTTTAGAAAGAGCGGTTATAAGGTCAATCATATCACAAATTTCACTGATATTGACGATAAAATCATAGCAATTGCAAATAATGAAGAAGTTAACTTCTTAGAAGTGGCAAATAGAAATATTGAGGATTATTTTGAGGTTATGAATTTACTCAATGTGTTACCCGCCGATGCATATCCAAGAGTAACTGAAACTATACCTGAAATAATTTCTATGATATCTAGTTTGGTAGCAAGTGGTAATGCCTATGAGTCCTCTGATGGTGTTTATTTCGAAATCAATAGTGCACCTGAAAAATATGGCCAATTAACTGGCCAAACTCTAGAAATGGTTCAGGAGGGTGCAGGAGGTAGAGTGACAGAAACAGGTTCTAATAAAAGGAATCATAGAGATTTTGCATTATGGAAGTCTGCCAAGGAAAATGAACCATCTTGGGATAGCCCATGGGGTAAAGGTAGACCTGGGTGGCATATTGAGTGCTCTGCAATGTCTCTAGAATTTTTAGGTGAAATATTCGATATTCATGGCGGGGGCTCAGATTTAATATTCCCTCATCATGAGGCTGAAATTTTCCAGTCGGAATGTTGCCTCAATCATGACCCAGTCGTACAGTACTGGATTCATAATGGTATGATTAATGTTGATGGAGAAAAAATGAGTAAATCATTAGGAAACTTTTGGACTATTAGGGATGCGATCTCTAAAGTCCATCCTTTAGAATTAAGATATTGCTTAATTAACGCGCCTTATAGACAACCAGTTGAATTTAATGATGTAATGCTTGAAGATTCGTCAAATCATTATCAAAAACTGATTTCAGTTTATGGTGAAGGTCTTTCTCTATACGGAAAGAAGTCATGGCAAAATTCAGATTTCTTAGTCTCTTCCAGTAATAATTTTTCTAATGGAATGAATGATGACTTCAACACTAGGGTTGCAGTTGTAGAAGTACAGTCAGTAGTTAAATATTTGAGAGATAAAATTGATTCTAATAACGAAGAAGAAATTTGTGCTTCAGTATCATGGTTGTCAGACTTTGCAGGTGAAGTTCTAGGACTTCTTCCAGAAGATGATTCTCTTCTTGAAAAAGCTAATCAGAAGAATGCTGCTAAATCCGCTATATCAGAGCTAGTCAATGATTTATTAAATCAGAGAAAAGTTGCCCGCGAGGAGAAAAATTGGGATAGAGCAGATGAAATTAGAAGTGAATTAAATGAAATGGGTATAATTGTTGAAGACTCCCCTAGTGGACCTATCTGGAGATTGAAATAAAATATTTTTATTCTTACTTCTTAGAATCCACAGCGAAGTACCGATAAGTCATATCACCTCCGAGATAATGTGTCTATCCCCTCCGTGATTGAAACTACATGTGTGGTTTTGATAGTTTTTAGTACTGTAATGGCAGGTTGTCTTGATTCATCAGACACGATTTCCGAGGAGGAAATTGATTGGGATAAAAATTTGATCTATGTAGAAGATCCATTAACTCATGAAGACGCTAGAGAATTTATAGTTGGTTCACCTTCAACAAATGATACTTGGGGAGAGTCTTTTTGGGCAGTATTCGGTAATGAAGAAGGAGGAAATTGCTGTGAACATTATCTTGCTGGGACCAAAGAGGGATGGATTGTGAATTTTGGAGGTGAATACCCTACTTGGTCAGAAGATAGAGGACATACGTGGCAAGAATATCGACCAACTATCTTCTCACAGATTGGCTGTATGGAACCTAAACCGACTCTGCCAGGGCAAGAAGGACTTGGGGAAGGAAGTATTGTCCAGGCAACTAATGGTGATTTAATTTCAATGGGATGGTTCCCGTACCCAAGTGCTAGTGGAGCAGATCAATTCTATGCATTCCTATATGACGCAGAAGATGAAGAATGGACTTGGTGTTTTAATCGAACACCCGAACCATTCTATGATAGGTCTTGGCAAGTTGAGGTCATTGGCCCAATTAATGGGGGAGTCTACGGAAATGGAGATTATGCTAGTTTAGTCATATCTAATTTCTGGCATCAAGTTCAGAATGTTGGAGGACAGATATCTACTGATGGATTAAATTATGATTATTTCCCATTCCCAGATAGAGATGGAAATTTAGATAGTATTGAAGTAAATCTTGTTTCTTCTGATTTAGGAGTTGAATGGGACTTTACTAAGCCCCACAAGGAAATGAGATCTTTCCCAGTCCCATCTGGAGGTCTTTATTTTCCAAATTATTTTGTTGATGGTACTGACGCGTATCTAGATACATCACTTAATTGGTGGTCTGCTACAAACCAAAATGGTTCATCACTTCCTTCAGAATATTGTGCTTTTGATTCATCCAGCGCACTACATTGTGTATTATCTGAGTCAAATATGGTTACCCATCTTATGTCTTGGGATGGTGGTGAAAGTTGGCAGAATTACACTTACGACCTATCAGGTGATGCTAGTGCAATTGAGGAATGGGAGTTCCATTCAAGCGGAGTTCACGATCTCTTTGTTTTGAATGTGAGATATCAAAGTTCTTCTGGTCCTGATATTGATATTGCATGGCATGTTCGTGATTTTTCTGAATCATTGGTCCCTGATACAAAGACCCTAATTGGTCAAGGAGATTTAGATTCTACATCAGGTGCAGGTGCAGATATTAGATTTGATTTTGCGAGTATGGGTATACTTCCAGATGGTGGTTCTTTTATTGCTTATCATGATTCAACTGATCCCGACCCTCTATTCGCAGTTGAACTACTTCTTCCAAGTGAATATAGTGATAATTAGAATTAATTTATTTCTTTAACAGAGAAATTTACTCCAATGCCATCAACTTCGAAATATTCTATTTTTTTGGGAATATCGCCTTGATTAATACTTGCATTTCCGGCTCTCGTCTCAATCTGTATGTGTGACCAGTCGTTATCAAATAATTGTTCTTTAGAATCAATCCACACGTCAAGCTCAATTAATGCCTCAACATCAAGATTTTTCTCTTTTCTTTTCGCTTGTACATGCCTAATTATATCTCTGGCCAGACCTTTTGACACTAAATCCTCATTTAGTGACATATCCAAAACTAATGAAACATCGCCTATTTCTTCAAAAGATATAGTTGCAGCGGCAAAGTTTTCTTTCTCAACTCTTCTCAATTCAATATCTTCCATTGTTATATCGTATCCCTCTAAGATACAAATTTCAGCTTCAATTTCAAGTAGAATATTATCTGGATCTGCATTTTCTAGCAATTCTAATACCGCAGGTAAATCTTGCCTACATTTTTTACCTAACGATTTACGATTTGGAGCGATTTCAATTCTTTGGAATCTATCAAGATCTTCTTCAGTGGTAAGTTCCTCAACATTCAACTCTTCAGCCAATATTTCATGAAAATCTGAAATATCTGGGCCTCCAACAATCCAACCAGACTTACAAGGTAATCTCTGTCTTCTACCTGCCTCGACCCTTACTCTTCTCCCAGTCTCAGCTAACTTTCTTACCAATGCCATTTCTTGTTCAAGTACCCAATTTTGAGGAGGTAAATTTCTCTCTACCAAATTAGAACCAACTGGCCAATCTGCAAGATGTACTGAATGCCCAGTTAGGTCTCTATGGATTTGGTCAGGTATGAATGGAGAAACCGGTGCCATTAATCTACAGACAGTGAGTAATACTTCGTGGAGAGTATGTTGACAAGACCTCTTATCGTTACTTTCATCTTCATTCCAAAGTCTTCTTCTAGATCTTCTAACATACCAATTAGATAAGTCATTGATAACAAAATTTTCTAGTTCTCTTCCAGCTTTATGGAAGTTCCAAGAAATGAAGTTTTCATGGTAATTTTCAGCAACTGTTGTCATTCTCGAGAGAATCCATTTATCTAAATGGCTTCTTTCTTTTATATCGACATAACTATCTTTTTCTTCTGGATCAAAATTATCCAAAGATGCATAATCTGAATAGAACCTATGTACATTCCATAGAGTAAGGAACATTTTAGCATACGATTCCCTAACTCCATTAGGGTCAAAGTTTGTAGGGGTCCATGGTGCACTCTGTGTCATCATGTACCATCTAATTGCATCAGAACCTTCCTTGTTAAAATGGTCCCAAGGATTAACCACATTGCCTCTTGATTTACTCATTTTTTTACCATCTTTATCTAAAATATGGCCTAGAGAAAGACATCTCTTATAAGCCACATTATCGAAAACGGTAGTAGATACAGCTAGTAATGAATAGAACCATCCTCGAGTCTGATCAACAGCTTCACAAATATAGTCTACTGGAAAAACACCCTCAAATTTCTCTTTATTCTCAAATGGGTAGTGCCATTGGGCAAAAGATGCGCAACCGGAATCAAACCAACAATCCATAACATATGGCTCCCTAATCATCTCTCCCGAACAATCATCATTACTGCAATTTAGTTTGACATCGTCAACATAGGGTCGATGTAATTCAGGAGGTATAGGTGAATCATCTGTCTTCATTGATATCATTTCTTCAATACTACCAACACAATGTTCATTATCACATTCATTACATATCCATACTGGGATTGGTGTACCCCAGTATCTTTCTCGACTAATCGCCCAGTCTTTGATATTAGACAACCATTCGCCCATTCTTTTCGTTCCAGTCCACTCGGGTGCCCATTCAACTTCTGAATTATATTGAATTATTTGCTCTTTTACTGCGGTCATTTTTACGAACCAACTGTCCATTGCATAGTACAGTAAAGGATGATCGGTCCTCCAACAATGTGGGTAGTCATGAGTGTAAATATGCTCACGGTAAAGTTTACCACATGAATTTAACAAATCGATTATATCTGAGTCACATTCTTTGACATACCTACCGTCTAACATATCATGAGTGCCTTTGATAAATTTCCCATCCATTCCGACTGTATGTTGTGAAGGAAAACCTTCTTTCATTCCAAGATTATAGTCATCTTCTCCATACATTACAGCAGTATGAACAACACCTGTACCATCGCTTGTTGTAACAAAATCGGCTCCAACTACTGTCCATGCATTAGAATCACTACCATCGATTGCTCCAGGGAATAATGGCTCATATGATTTTCCAATCAACTTAGAACCAGGGAATTCTTCCAAAACTTCCATTTTATGCCTTAGGACATTTCCTAGAAGATCTTTGGCTAGAATTAGTTCATCTCCTAATTCAGCTCCTCCTCTACCTTCCCAAGAATTTGAAGGTTCAGCAGTAATTTTAACACGGCAATATGTTACTTTTGGCCCTACAGCGAGACCTACATTCCCTGGTAAAGTCCAAGGTGTTGTAGTCCAAGCTAAAATGCAAGAATTACTATCCTTTAACTTGAATTTTACGAATACAGCAGGCTCTGAAACTTCTTTGTAACCCTGAGCGACCTCATGACTAGAATAACTTGTGCCGGTTTGAGGGCAATAAGGTAGTACTTTGTGTCCTCTGAAAAGAAGGCCTTTGTCGAACATCTGTTTCAATGACCACCAAGCAGATTCTATGTAATCATCGTGTAAGGTGACATAAGGATCATCCATATCTACCCAGAAACCCATTCTCTCAGTCATCTCTCTCCAAGCCTGTTCATAAGTCCAAACACTCTCTTTACATTTCTGATTAAATGCTTCCATTCCAAAGTTTTCTATTGCCTCATTAGACATTAAGTCAAGTTGTTTTTGCACCTCAATTTCAACTGGCAAACCGTGTGTATCCCATCCTGCCTTTCTTTCGACAATATGACCTTCCATTGTTTTCCATCTACATACCATATCTTTGTAAAGTCTAGAAATGACATGATGAATTCCTGGTTTACCATTTGCAGTAGGAGGGCCTTCCAAGAACGTAAATGGAGAGTCTTTTAATCTTCTATTTTCAATTGATTGATAGAATATTTTTTCTTCATTCCATGTCCTAATTAATGAATTCTCAAGAGCTACTGGGTCTAGATTTCCAGCTGCCTTCGGTACAGTCATATCAACTCCGACAGTAGACGCTTTCTTGAACGTGACTAATTGTAAAAATTGATTAATTCTTAAGCACGACTTCAAAAGGCATGACCTTTTGGATTATTACATATGACTGATACTATCGTATTGAATGTTGGAGGTATGACTTGTGAAGGCTGTTCAAATCGAGTCAAAGATACTCTCGAAAGTATCGATGGTGTTAACTCGGCAGAAGTTTCTCATGTATCAGGCATTGCTTCAATTGAGCATCAAAATGTATCAAAAGAAATTTTGACATTTAGTGTTAAAGGAATTGGCTACACAGTTGACGGAGAAGGTGAAGATTTTGATTGGAGAGATGGTGGTGTTTGGAAACAATCTGCTCACAATACTAAATGGTGTTTAGTGGGTTGTAGCATAGGCGACTTTGGTACTATTGTAGCCTTTCAGTTTGTCCCCTATCTCATTTCTCTTGAATGGAATGCAATGATGATAATGGCTTTAGCAATGTTCAATGGAATAATGACCTCTATCGCTCTTGAAACGTTCATTTTATCTGCTCAAATGGCGCTTAGAGATGCATTTAGAGTTGCAATAGGTATGTCATTAATCTCGATGATTTCTATGGAGGCTGCGATGAACTTAGTTGATTTTGTTTTAACCGGTGGTGCTAAACTTACCTGGTGGGTAATCTTACCCATGCTTATAGCAGGTTTCTTAACCCCTTGGCCGTATAACTACTGGAGACTAAAGAAGTATGGAATTTCTTGTCATTAGGAGGTATGCCTTTGCATGATTGGAATAGCTTAGTCCAAGATATATCTAACTGGATTTTAAAATATGTAGAAAAAAACAATATTTCTACTTTGGTGGTAGGTGTTTCAGGAGGTATTGATTCTGCAGTCACATCAACTCTATGTGCCAAAACTGGATTAAGAACTGTAGTAGTTAATATGCCGATTAATCAAGATATTTCTCAATATAATCTTTCAAATCAACATATCAATTGGTTAACCTCAAAATGGAGTAATGTTGAAAGTCATATTATTGATTTGTCCGAGTCATATGACATTCTGAGTACTAAATTAACTGAGTATAATGTTTCAGAATTATCATTGGCGAATACTAGAGCCAGACTGAGAATGTCTACATTGTATGCGCTAGCAGGATCGACAAATGGTATCGTAGTCGGAACAGGAAATAAGGTAGAAGATTTTGGAGTTGGATTTTTCACAAAGTATGGCGATGGCGGCGTAGATATATCGCCTATAGCGGACCTTTACAAATCAGAAGTATACTCATTAGCGAAATCTTTACAGATAATTCAATCCATTCAAGATGCTCTTCCTACGGATGGACTTTGGAATGATGGGAGGACTGACGAAGATCAGATAGGGGCTACATATGAAGAATTAGAGTGGGCGATGAATGAAATTGAAAATCCATCTTTAGAAAAACAACTCAATGAGAGACTCGCAGAAGTAATGAAGATATATTTGAAATTTAATCGTATGAATTCACATAAAATGAAGCCTATTCCTATTTTCAAGTTTAACCGTTAGATTGAAGTATATATACGTACACATTGTCATATGGGATCTTCAATCGGATATGCTGACAGCGGTCACAAAATGGCAGTAGAATTTGATAGGAAAATAATTATTTATTGGTGGTTGACTACTAACTTAACGCTCCTTTCAACATTAATTGGAATACCTGTGATGATATTCTGGCTACCATTTGGATGGATTATTCATCAAAAACAGTACGAACATATGTCGGCCGCTCTAACAGATCGTTCAGTAAATATGCGTATGGGATGGCTCTTCAAGAAACAGCAGAACATACCTCTAGACAAATTAACAGATGTTTCAATTCATGAAGGTCCAATACTAAACGCATTTGGCGTTGTTAGAATGCAATTTGAGACCGCGGGTGCGGCCCCATTTATCCTAACAGGAGTTAAGAACTCTGAACAATTCCGTGATTTAGTTCTCGAGCAGAGAGATTCTTTAGTATCAAATCCAATTCCTCATGCCTCTAATTTAGGTTCAGAAGATGTATTTATGGAAATTAGAGACCTACTGAAAAGTATCGATTCTAAAATAAGTGAATGATTAGTTAATCAGTTACTCTGTAGAGCGATACAAAGTACGAATACTAAACACTTCTTGGGAAGCACGTGGCAGCAACTTTGGAAGAACCAAAGTACGAGTTAGTAAGTACTCATGAGAATTTTGAAATACGGCTTTATGAAGAAGTAATCCAAGCGCGAGTATCAAGAAAAATAGTTGAAAGATTAACACCCACGAATAATTTTAGAGTTATTGCTGGATATATTTTTGGCAATAATAAATCCAATGAAAAAATTTCTATGACCGCACCTGTGGAAATGTGGGATGATAATTTAACGATGAATATGGCATTTACCATGCCTTCAAAATATGCTATTACAGAATTACCTGAGCCAAACAACTCATTAGTTGAAATCACGAAAGTCCCTGAAAGATTGATTGCAGTAATGAGATTTTCTGGGTTTTATGGTTCTAAAAAGGTAAATAAATTAGCACAGAGATTGGAAAAATTACTGATTAAGGAAAATTTTCAACCTCATGGGAATCATATTCTCGCAGTTTATGACCCTCCTACTAAGTTACCATTTTTTAGAAGAAATGAGATTTTGATCCCAATTAAAGAAATAACTTATTCAGAAGCAATAGATTCAGAGGGTGTATTATGAGTATGCAGAGATGTGGGGAAGTTGAAGTTTTATCTTCAATTGAACAGGGAGAGGATGTCAATCTAATTCTAATCAAAAGAGGCGCCCAATCAACAGCCATTAGTGAAATACTAGTCCATGCTGAAAAATCAAGAATTAAGATTATTTATGGTTCGGAAAACGATCTTTGGCGAATGTCTCGTTCTAATTCTGAAGGTATTCCAAATATCCTATGTTTAGTCGGACGTAATCCTGATTCTTCATTAGAAGAAGTACTATCTAAAGGAGGGCTTGTTTGGCTACTTGCCGGGGCTTCTTATCCCGTAAATATCGGTTTTTGTATTCGAACTGCTGAAGTTTCTGGTTCAGACGCAGTTATTATTGATGCTTCTTTGAATAACCAAGAAAGAAGTGCTGCAAAACGTGCTTCAATGAAAGCTCATAGGTTCTTACCTGTTTTCTGGACTTCTGGTTTAGAATCAATATTAATGGCTAAGGATTATGGCTTCAAGATAATCTCTGTAGAAGATGTCGGCGAGTCAGCACCTTGGGATATTGATATGACTGGGAATATTGTTCTAATTGTAGGAGGGGAGCGAAATGGCATACCTGAACATATTTTAGAACAATCTGATGAGATAGTTAGAATTCCTATGTCAGGTTTTGTCCCTTCATTCAATTTACAGGCTCCATTAAGTTATGTCGCTATAGAAGCTCAGAGGCAGAGAAGTTGATTATTTTCATGATTTTACCTTTATGTTTTATCGAGTCTCTGTGCTGCCCGTAGAGTATGAATGTGCCTAGCGAGTTAATTTCAATGCTTGAGGGTAAACATGGTACAACCAAACAGAAAGCTGCAAGATTAGTAGTAGATCTTGCATCTAGTGCAGGAGCGATTGACTTCGTCCGTTGTGAACATTCTCATGTATCTGGAGTGAGTGTAATCACCGGGGGGCACGGACTTCGTCGTTTTCTTTCCGATTTAGCTGGGGATGATAGAGGAGTCGTTTCAATCCCTACTACACTTAATTCAGCCGGTTGTGATAGAGAAAAAATGGAAGAAATGGGTATAGATTATCCGGATTTCTTGAAGCATCAATTTGAGATCATTGATGCTTACAATAATCTTGGAATTGAGGCGACACTATCGTGTACCCCTTATGATAGAGGGATAGATTTAGCGGAAGGAATTGGTTCCTGGGCGGAATCAAACGCGGTTTGTTTTTCTAATTCCTATACTTCTTTGATTACAAATAGAGAATCCGGTTTATCAGCGTTGGCAACAGCATTAACGGGGTGGGCACCTTTATGGGGTCTTCACATCGAAAAAAATCGAGTACCAAACATTCATGTTACTGTAAAATGTTCAATGGAAAATATTTCTGATTGGAGTGTTTTGGGCGACTGGATTGGTAAGCAGATAAGACCTGAATGGAAGTTGCCTTGGGGAATGATGCCGCATATTTCTGGGCTCCCTGATTATGCAAGTTTTGAAATGAGAAAAGCATTGACAGCAGCAGCTGCAAATTATGGTTGCCCTATGCTTTGGGCTGATGGCCATACCGCTGTCCCTCCAACTGTTGATAACTATGAAGGAGAACTAGTATTCTCTGAAGATGATTTACAATTACGATATCAAGAATTGTCACCTAATGGTATAGTTGATCTTGTAGTAATTGGTTGCCCTCAAGCCAGTGTGGGAGAGGTTAGAACTACTGCATCATATGTCCGTTCAAAGATGGAAAATGGAGGAATTATACCTGATTCTCGACTTTGGATATTTACCAGTGGTCATAATTATGATATTTTGGAATCTGATGGAACTGTAGATTTGTTAGAAGAAGCCGGGGCATTAGTATTGAAAGATACATGTCCAGAAGTAACTCCTTATAACAGGAATAAGTATAATCATATTCTTACTAATTCACTTAAAGCAGAGCATTATTTGACCTCAGGTCTAAACAAAATGCCAACCAGTGTATCAACTATTTTGGATTGTGTAGAACATGCATTTAATCCTAATTTAATAGATTCTCCGAGACCAACTTTAGATTCAATTATTATTAAACCAATGCATTCCAATAAGACACATAGAAACGGTAGTTTGGAAATAATTGGTAAGAGTCTACCTAGTCAAAAAGAATGGTCGATAGAAGGGCAGGCTCTAGTAACTGATGTCCCAATTACATATCTAGGATATGTAAACAGAGATACTGGTATCATCGAAGAGAAAGGTCATCCCTTAGATGGAACTGCTATAGAAGATACAATTCTAATTTATCCAAAAGGTTCTGGTTCTACAGTTGCTCCGTTTGTCTTAATGGGATTAATTTACACTGGTAAAGGGCCCAGGGCAATAGTAAACTGTGATGTATGTCCTCTTACTTTGCCTGCTGCCTCATTACTAAACGTACCATATGCTCATGGGTTCGAATCTGATCCTACATTAGAAGTAAATACAGGGGATCAAGTTTCGATTAAACTTATTGAAGGAGTTGTCAGTCTTTCAGTTATATCTCGCGTAAGCGAGGATTGATGACTGATAGTTGCTTCAGTCATGATGTGAGTACACGACCCAATCCTGAACCTTGCCGCCCACAAGACAAAGGCAAGTTTGAAATTTTACAAAAAGATGGTGCGGCTAGAATAGGGCGCTTGCATACTAATCATGGCATGCTTAATACACCGATGTTACTACCAGTTGTGAATCCAAATATTAGGACTATCGAACCTCGTGAAATGTGGGATAAATACCGTGTTGAAGGATTGATCACTAACTCTTATGTGATTTGGAAACATGATGATTTGAGCAGTTCTGCTTTAGAAAATGGAGTGCATCAATTAATTGATTTTCCCGGAGTTATAGTTACAGACTCGGGGACTTTTCAATCATATGTTTATGGCGATGTAGAAGTTGGAGTTGAAGAGATTGTCAAATTTCAAAGAGATATTGGTGTAGATATTGGGACAATGCTTGATGTTTTTGGTAGACCCGATATGAGCCGAGAGGAAATTGAGTCTGCAGTAGAAATTACTGCTGAAAGGGCTTCAATTTCATTAGATGTGGCGCAAAAAGATTTACTATTAAATGGACCAATTCAAGGAGGTCTTCATGATGATTTAAGGGCGTTAGCGGGGCAATTAATGGGTGATGCAAACGGTAATGATGGAGGTTTTACGGTTCATCCAATAGGTGGAATCGTTCCACTAATGGAAAATCAAAGATATAGGGATTTATTCAGTATTCTTCTTTCTGCCAAATCTACACTTCCTCCAAATAGGCCTGTTCATCTGTTTGGTTGTGGCCACCCATTACTATTCCCAATGTCAATAGCATTAGGTGTAGATATTTTTGATTCTGCTGCCTATGCGCTTTTTGCTCGAGGTAACAGACTATTGACACCTACAGGCACAGTCCGTTTAGATGAAATCACTGAATGGCCATGTAGTTCTTCTGAATTATTTAATTGGACTCCTGAAGAAGTCAGGTCATTAGACAATAAACAACGTGAAAAAGTTCTTGCCAGGCACAATTTAGAAGTCACTCAATCTGAATTAGCTCGCTGCCGTGAGGCTATAAGGAATGGTAAAATTTGGCAGTTAGCAGAAGAAAGGAGTCATTCTTCAGCACAATTAAGAGAGGCATTTCTTTGGGTTCTTGACCAACTAGAAGAACCTGATGATGGTCCAGTTGGAGTTTCATCGCTAAGGATGATTTCTTCTACTAATCCTGTTAGAAAGGGTGGTGAAAACCTAGTAGAAGACATAGATGAAAGACCTCATATTCTTCATTTTAAATCTTTAATAGCACTTAGGTGGAGAATTCCAGGTTCTTGGTGGAATGGTTCTCTTACTGATCCTAAGAGAGTAGTCATAATCGAAGGGGCCTGCCCACCTTGGAGAGAGAGCTCACTACATACTATAGTCTCATTACTTGAAGAAATTCCTGAATCAATAATACTTATCTCTACTCCAATAGGTCTAATTCCTTATAGTTTGGAAGATGTGTCGCCATGGTCTCATATTGATGGTTCAGATGACATATGGGACTCTCCATTGGATGAAGATGAGATTTTTGACGAACTAATAGAATTAGATTTATCTGATCTTCCTTTCATTAGAATTACTCCGGGCCCAAATACTGAATTAGAGATAGAAGAGAAGAATGAGATATATGATTGGATTGACAGATGTTCTATAGTTGATAAATTATCGATTCTAAATGGACTTTCTCCATCAATAGGTTGTAAGATGACCTCGAAAATGACTTCGCGAAAGTCGAAAACAAAAAGAATGGTCAATGTATATTCAGACGGGGTTCATATAATATCTCCTAGGCTGAATGATGGTGGTATTTCACTAACAATTAATGGTGCCAGAATGATTAACGAATTCTCCCCTACAACTCCTATTCATTTTGGAGTAGAGTATGACGGCGAGGAGATAGATCATCCAGGTGTTGCAAAGGTAATGATTGTTGATGACGCTATCCCATTTGTAGGCCAGGGTAGGAATGTAATGCAAGGGTATGTTCTTGGAGCTGACCCACATTTAATTCCGGGTCAGCCATGCCTTGTTGTAGATTCAAATGGAGAATTAGTGGCTCATGGCATCCCTTTAACGTCGGCTCGAGATATGGCATTCATGACAAAAGGTATCGCCGTAAGAGTCCGTGAGGGTGCATTAAAAAATAAAAAAAATAATCAGGTCTTGTAGGGGATTAATTCAAGAACATGTATTATAACGAAGTTATGATACTCCTAGTGCGAAGGTGATTTAATGACTGATATTTCTAGTAATGAATTAGTCATTGAAACCACTGACTTAGTGAAGATGTATGGCCCTCATGTCGCTTTAGAAGAACTTAATCTTAAGTTAGAATCTGGTGCTATTGGAATCTTAGGCCCTAATGGAGCGGGTAAATCTACATTTTTCAAATGTATTTTAGGACTTATTACAACTACATCTGGTCACGGCAAGGTCTTAGGATATGATATTAGAACGCAGGGTGACCTCATACGTTCTAAAATAGGATATATGCCAGAATATGACTCATTAGATCCTGAATTAACAGCTCTCGATCAAGTACGTTATTCTGGAGAATTAATTGGTATGAATCCAGCACATGCTACTCAAAGAGCTCATGAAGTATTGGAATATGTAGGCCTTAAAGACCAGAGATACAGGAAAACAGGTACATTTAGTACTGGTATGAAACAAGCTGCTAAACTAGCTTGCGCTTTAATCCATGACCCTGAGATATTGATTTGTGATGAACCAACAAATGGACTTGATCAACGCTCAAGAGAATTCATGTTGCAGACTTTAAGAAATACAGTTGAACAAGGAAATAGGACTGTATTAATGAGCGGCCATGTTATGGATGATATTCAGGAAGTTTGTGACAGTATTGTTATGATTTATAAGGGTAAAATAGTGGTTCATAGCCGAATTGAAGAGTTGGCAAGGCAAGTAGATGAAGAAATAGAAATTTCTGTTTGGGGTGGTTCTTCTAATATGCAAGATTCTTTAGAATCTCGAGGGTTATCTGTTCGACGTTTAGGTAGAATTATTAGAGTTAAAGTGGAATCAGAAGATACAATCTCTATTATCTTAGAATGCGCGGTTGAGAGTGGAGTGCAGATTCGTAGAATGGGTGAGTATGAACCTGATTTAGAGGATATTTTCCTACTGATTATGGATAAGTTAGGGGCTGAAGTAAAGAAAACTTCTGACTTAATGACTTCTGAACACACTGGAGGTGCCAATAATTAGTGATAAAATCATAGATTTAGATGGCGGTCAAACTCGAATGGAAGCCGCTTATGGTTCAGATGACGGAGATGAAGATCTTTTTGCGATTACCGCCAAGAGAGAGGCATCCATAGGTGCAATATTTGAACAAAATTATCGCCCATGGGATGGTGATTTTGGACCTAGATGGGTTAGAAATTATGCTATTTTTCGTCATCATGTATTTGGTCTATTTACCTCGAAAGGTCATCGTAATTATAATCCCTTTATTCGACTAACAATTTTAGTGATTTTCATAGGCGCAATTTCTCCTATTGCAATGTTATTCTTTTCATCTCTATTTGGGTCTGATCCCGATGGATTTATCGACAAAATGTGGGGTATTAATAGGAGCAATCTTTGGGGGCAAGTATTGGGTTATTTCCCAAGAAATTTATGTTATTGGCCTCTTTTAACAGCACTAGTTGTTGGGGGAATGATTTCTGATGATAGAAGAAATGGAACTAGTGCAATATATTTTTCTAGACCTGTTACTAGAGTAGATTACACAATGATGAAGTATCTTAGTGTCGCCGTAGTTTTAGGGTTCGTAATTATTTTTTCATACATGTCGTACTACACTTTGGCCATAGTTTTCAAAGGTGAAGGTTGGGGCTTTTTGATTGACACATTACCTATGTTCTTAGCAGGACTGATATGTAGTATTGTTCTGGTTATTACATATACTTCGATAGGACTTGCCTTATCCAGTATTAGTCAAAGTCGTTTTTTCTCTGCTATAGCATTTTTGAGTATTATTTACGGAACTAAATTGGTCGCTTTATTGATAGATCTACAGTTTGAAACTTCGATTTTATACATTTTGAGTCCTTACGACTGCCTAGCCCATTTTGGTCAGTGGATGTTAGGCTTAGAACTAAATTATTCTCATTCTTTGTCCTTATCTATCATATCTATAATTATAATGAATTTAGTATCTATTTTTGTGTTAATTTCTAGAGTAAGTTCGCTGGAGGTTACTAGAGAATGAGTGATGGAAATAAAGTACCTTCAATACTAGTTGAAAATGTTTCAAAGTGGTATGGGCAAGTAATAGGAATTAACGATGTATCTCTAGCCATAGAAGGTGGAGTCACAGGGGTATTAGGTCCCAATGGCGCTGGTAAGTCAACTTTATTCAAATTATTAATGGGTAGAATTAAACCCAGCCAAGGCAGCGTTAAGTTATTTGGAATCGACCCTTGGGAAGATACATCTCCTTATCGAAGAATAGGTTACGTTAGTGAATCAGAGCGACTCTATGATTGGATGACTGGTCTAGATTTTGTTTCTACTTTGGCTAGATTACACGGAATGACTCGTAAAGAAGCAGAATCTAGAGCGGAGCATGTATTAAAATTCGTAGATCTCTATGATGTTCGCCATAAAGAAATTGGTAAATATAGCAAAGGAATGAGGCAGAGAGTCAAGATTGCACATGCTTTAGTTCATGATCCCGATTTAATAATATTAGATGAGCCTCTCCATGGCTGCGATCCTATTGCAAGAACTAGTATCATGAATGTCATCAAAGAACTAGGGAATCAAGGAAAAACAGTATTAGTTTCAAGCCATATCCTTGAAGAGATTGAGAGAATTACTGAGCAAATAGTAATTTTACATAATGGAAGACTATTGGCTCTAGGTAATATTTATGCGATTAGGGATTTGTTGGATAAACATCCTCATAGAATTATGATTACAACAGAAGAACCGAGAAAATTAGCTAATGCATTTATCAGTGAAGAACCAATTTATGGCGTTAGATTCCCTGAAGAAGGTAAGTTAGAAATACAAACTAATGATTTATCAGCAGCACATTCAGTTTTACCTCGAGTAATTGTTGAGTCTAAGGTAAAGGTATCAAGAATTGATAATCCCGATGATAATTTAGATTCTCTACTAGAGTATTTGATTGGAGGCTAATGAATGGAAGAAATAGACAAGCAAGGTAGGAATCTATCAACTACTGTTTGGACTCAACTTGATAGAAAGGCAGGAGCCATTACTGAACTAACAATTCGACAGCTTCGTAATCGAATCTCTACCTGGGTTGTTTTGGGTATTGGTGTTCTATTAATATCACTTCTACTTATTTTCTATATCGATTCCATTAGAGAAGAATTCGAACCCTATGATAATGATGGTGATAGTGAAGATTGGGATAATGATGGATACCCATTAGGACAGGAAAGAATCTATGGGACTAGTGATTATGATGAATCAAATTTCCCTGGTTCAACTGAGTATATCTATCAAGGAGATATTGACTGGAATGACCAACCTAGAAATCATTATGGTAACCATACTTGGTTTTCTGCGTGGGGTTATTTTACTCCTACTTGGATTGATATAGAAACTGAAAATCCATTTTTCTGGGACGGAGATTGGATTGATTGGAATCTGGAACCAATCATTTGTGAAGATGCGGGTCTGTCGGATGAACCTTTTGAAGCATTTGAATGGGGTTCGTTAAGTAGAAATTATTGTCTTTACGAAAATGGAACCTATCTTATGTTTGGAGCGATTTTTATTGGTGAAGGTAATTTCTTTGTTGAACCAGGATGGAATACAGAATGGGGTTATCTTACAGAGTCATTTTTTGTTGAAAAGCATCCTAAGTCAATGTACATTGACGAAGATGATATTGATTGGGATGGCACAAAGATTTCTAGCTCCCAAGGATTTGATGATGATGGTGATTGCCTAAGGGAGGACTATATCGATGAAAGTAACCCTAATGATGATAATAGGAATGGAATATTTTGTGACGTCCAGTGGACATACGATCTAAATGGTAATCTAGTTAGTATCGAAGCAGATTATAATGTAGATGAAGACCCTGATGACTCTAGATGGATTGGGGAATCAAGTCATAGAACCTTCGTAATAGGGACTGGTAAAATAGCATTCGTAATGATATTAGGTCTATTTTTGCCTTTATTTCTGGCATTGGGATTGGTAAGGGATGAATCAGAGAATGGGACTTTACATTATCTTCTTTCTAAACCAATACATCGAGGTGAGTTTATTCTATATCGATTACTAGGTTATCTAGCAATTGTTGTGTCATATATAGTGATTTTAACCTTTATTATAGCATTTATCACTTCAATTATAGGACCCGGAGAATCAATAATTCGACTTTCAGATTATCCTGTTTGGTTAGGAATATCACTTTCTACAATCTTAGTCTTGACTGCATATGGTTCAGTTTTCAATACCGTAGGCTTGGTTCTACCTAAATATGGAGTATACCTTTGTATCCTTTTTGGAATCTGGGAATTTTTAATGGGTCTTTTTACAATCACAATTCCTAATTCTAGCATCACTATGTTATCTATATCGCATTGGGCGATTCAGATTATTGATGCCACTGTGATGATTGCTTGGAGCGATACTTCGCTAATGCAACAACGGTCGGAAGCATTCGGTCTAGAAACAGGGATATCCTTTTTCTGGCACCCACCTGTTCATACCCTAGGTACTGGGAATCCATTCATCGCATTGATAATAAGCGTGGTTTTCATACTCATCTTCAGCGTAGGTATGATTTTGATTGGACAATTAATTTTTAGAAAAAAGGAAATTATGTGAGTTTTTATTATGAAAGATGCAATAAAAAGATTTTCTGGTGATTATTCATCATTATGGCGTTTAGATATTATGCCATCATTGCCTCGTCTTTCGTGGTGGTGGTGGTGGGTAATATTATTCATTCCAGACCCCGATAATCCCTCTCGTTCTAGACAATTAATGGTCCTATGGTCTTCTAAAGAGACACCTGCAATTCGTGTTAATGATCATTGGTGGAAACCAGGTTCGAGAATGAGGATTGATGAACATAATGGGCATGTAGTCCCGGGAATGGTATGTTCATGGTGGTATGATGGTAAAGAAATGCATGAGCCTCTAATCATGAAAGAGTGTAAAATGGTATCTATAGATGATAAACATCCGTTATGGCCTACCAAAGGCTCCGGTGAAGGTTCAGGAGCTGTTATCCCGCTGGTTGATGATGATTTATCTCTCGGCTTAACTGAAGGTAACAAGAAATTTTGGCTGAACTTGACTAGTGATGTAGCGGCACAAAAAAATGGGGCTCCTAAATCAATTAAGGCAGAACTTACTCCTTGGTGGGGCCCGCCAAGTAAATTGACATACAAGAACAATGTTTTCTTTTCTAATATGGGTTATGATATATTGAGAATTCAGGGTACTAAAGCCTCTATTGTAATAGATGGGCAGAAATTTGAGGGTACTGGTTACTTTCAGAAAGTTAGTGTTCAGGCGCCAACACTCCCATGGTTTTGGGGTATGCTACATTTTGATGATGGGTCTTATTTAGATTGGTTTATGCCGCATCTCTCATTTTCATGTTTAAATTTGGATGATAAACCTTGGAAATTGAGAGATATTTTTAGAAATCCTAAAATTGGTTCGGGTATTTTCCATGATGCTAAAAGAGAGGGTACTGAAGAATTTAAAAATTGCGAAGTAGAGTTGCTTGAGCCTGATGAGGGGGAAGAAATTTTGATTGATAATGACGGTAATAAGTTACCAAAATTCAGAGTTCGTTTGTGGAATGAAAAAACAAAAATTTCCTTAGAAGTTAGAGCCGCCTCTCGAGCTAAATGGACATTCGATCAACCAACTCGTGCAGGAATGGTCAGCCACCTTACATACAATGAATATCCTCTAGAATTACTGAGAATTTCAATATTAGATGAGCAAGGGCTTCGAACAAAGAAAGATTATTCTTGGATACATGGTAATGCAGAGCATTCGTGGGGATTACTACATTGAGAGGTGTTTTGATTGAATGAACTTGTATCTGAATCAAGAGACTTAATTGATGAAGACTTGGCTAGAAAAAAGTTTTCTCTAGTTGATGTAAATGAGACACCTATATGGATGGGTTCTCCAACATTTCTTTCATATTTGCCTAGGTATATACTCGCTGCAATAATTTTCGCCACTCATTTCATCTTTTACCGTGTGGCGGTAACAGTATATGCCGAAGGAAAAGATGGTTTGGGATATACCATTTTACGTATAATAGATCAATTATTTGATTTAATTGACGTTTTTGCATTTATTATT
>Ga0222718_10000694_pt1 | contig 34607 bp, 35 predicted proteins | sample C33_27DmetaG_FD_165045 | JGI IMG/M metagenome (GOLD analysis project Ga0222718, IMG submission 165045) | Estuarine water microbial communities from San Francisco Bay, California, United States - C33_27D | ecosystem: Environmental > Aquatic > Marine > Unclassified | place: USA: California...
ACGACGGATACAGGAAACCATCGTTGACACCAGAGGAGTTTATGAAATACTACCTCGACAACATCGACGTCGAAGACGCCTCGTGGCCCGCGCCGTTCACGTGTCCAGCGACGACGCGTGAATTCGACGTCATGATCGCCGCATTGAAAATCGTGAACGATACCCCGGCACTGTACGAATTCCAGAGGCAAACGGTCCGCCGAATCATTCGTCAAGAGTTCAGCGGCGACGGTATTCTCGGCGCACTATCGAATCGTGTATCCGGGGAGGTTGGCGGCGTCGGGTTCTTTGCCGACGCGATGCCGTACGGCGTTGAACGCATCTACAAACGGATGACCGACTACGGCCGCGCACTGCTTTGTCACCGAGGCGGAATGGTGTTCGACGATCCGGGGATGGGAAAGACACGCCAAGCGATCTATTTGGTCAAAGCGACGATGATGGCCGAGCGCGCGATACCCCCACCGGAACGCGGCACGTCCAGAACCGGTTCGACCCTGATTATCGTCAAACCAAACGTGCTCAAGCAGTGGGAGAGCGAAATCAAGGCGATCTGGTCCGACTGCCGTATTGGTGTTTGGCACGGCGCGAGGAAGAAGAAAATCGTCCATTCAACGATGCGTACCGATTACGATATCGTTCTGACGACGACGTCGCTCGTATCGAAAACGAATGACGACGATCCGATCCGCGCCCCGTGGTGCCGTGTCATTGTCGATGAAGCACACGACATGACGCACACCCTCGCTGGAATGCATTCACTGTCCGACCGTCGCTGGGTAATGACGGGGACGCCGCATGGGAACAGTCTCGGTCGAATGATCAAATTCACCGTCGGACGCGCCGTCATGGGACTGAAACACGATCCAACGCACACCCGGTTCAGAATGTTCGCTGTCAACCGATTGGCAACCAGGAAAACGCTCGCCCGCCACGTCCAATTACCGCATGTCGACATCGTGGACGTATCGGTCAACATGACCAATGACGAACGTGAACTGCACGATGCGATCGTGACACGTGTCGAGAACCCGAACGCGTACACAAACGTCGCCCTGTTGCAGATCTACAATACGGTGACGAACGCGATCAATTTCGGAACGTATGATCGGTCCCTCGCCAATCCGGTTATAATTTCGCCGACTCGGTGGTTCGTCCCGTCGCATCAGCACGAGATGGCAGTCGATAATGAACTCATCCTCCCCGACGACGCGACGTGCCCCGTTTGCCTCGATACACCGGACGAGCCATGCGTCACGACGTGCAATCATTGGTTTTGTGCCGAATGCATCTCGATGTCGATCTCGCGCAATCCGAGGTGTCCATTATGCCGAACGACGATTTCGATATCGACGACGCGCAAACGCGGTCGGGACGACGCGATCGAGATGGACGACGAGCCGGTTGAATCGATCGAGTCGGTCGAGTCGGTCGAGTCGGTTGAGTCGGTCGGGTCGAAGGCGGGTGAGATGCTGGCGTATATCGAGAACGCGCTCGAGACGTCGAATCGAAGCGTCATCGTGTTCTTCACCACCCCCACGGCAGTCGATACATTCGCAACGCAATGCACCGACCGCGGGATCGAGAGTAAACGCATCCATGGACGTATCTCGCTCGTGCAACGGCATGATGCCTTTGACGCGTTCCAGCGTGGCGAGATTCGTGTGCTCATCGCGACGACCAAAACAATGGCCGACGGAATCACGCTCACACGTGCATCCGATATCATGATCGCAACCCCAACTGGCTCGAACGCAACGGACCGGCAAATCATCGGTCGAGCTAATCGGATCGGTCGTGACATGTCCGTTCCCCTCCGGGTCACGAGATTCGCGTACGCCGACTCACTCGAGACCAGGTACCTAGACGAACAGTCCCACAGTCACACGGGTCGCGCCAACACCACTATCGCATCGATCTTTATTTGAATATTTGAATCGTGATTTCGAATCCAGTTACATGCATGCTACTAGTTTTTTGTTTTTTTCAATAAGCGCGTCCGTTTCAACACGTTATCGAGATTCGATCGTCGCTTTGCCGGCGCGATACGCGCGACGCGCTTCGTCACGTCATCGTCGATAAACCCGGGGAAAAACTTGAGTAATGTCTCTTCACCGAGCGGAAAGACCGGACCGATATATGTATCGCAGCCACGGCCACCCTTTCGACAATAACACCGTTGACAAATCCCGTTCCGCGTCACAGCGAAGTAAACCGTGGACGTCTGATGTGTACTGCCTTTATTGTGGCAGTATCTCGAGTCGGATTTCAAGTAGATTGTATTATCCGTGACGAACGCGCCGGTGAATCGTACATTTCTGTAGACTGGCGGCAGAACCGCTCGTATGGTCGGGAGCGCCGACGCGAACTGCTCGATCGATGCCGATGTGCCGATGGTCGCGTGTTTCGACTCGTGGATTTCGATCATTTTATCCTCGCCACCGACGCATGGTGTCAGTGATCGATCGAACGATCGTATCGAACACAACGACACGTACTCACGCGCCTCTTCTGGCGCGATGGAGTCGTTGATATTGACAATCTCACCATCATTCACGCGCCATGACGGTGTATACGGTCGCGCTTCGTCTTTTCCCTTGGTCGCGTACACAGCGCGCAATCCATTTGCTTTGAAGACCGAATCGTCGACGATATCGTCCATCGAGTTGAGTGGAACGACGAGCGGCCGAATCGATTCGAGGAACTCGAGCAACATTGAACGAACTCGTAACGAAATTGGCGCGTTGACGATGATGTGTGGAAAGACGATGTGCATGCCGTACTTGACCGGCGAAATCGAACCCCGTGACCCGGCCGAGTCGATCGACACATTCGGCATCTTGGATTTGACCGGTGCCGTACACGCGATACATGTTGTATCCGTGCCTTGTGAAAAAAACCGAGCGACTGACGCTTGAATATGAATAGATAATTGCTCCAACGCCGCCCGAATTCGATCGGGTGTCGATGTCGATGCGTCGTACGTTGCATCGATGTCGAAAAATAATTTGAAATCACGAGTCTTCAATTCGACGAGCGAGACGTGCTCTCGCTTGACGACTGTCGAGATGAAATACGTGTTGAGAAACGCGGTCGCGTCCTCATCGGGAACGTGGAGTTTTCCACCATCCAATAAGAAATGCGTCGGCACGTCAGATTTGCTCGCGATCCATCCTCTCGTTTTGCACGCGTTGCGGAACATTTAAAGTTTTCATATATTGAGTCGGAACCGTTCTGCCTCGATGAGAAACCAATTCGTTGGTGACTCTTCAAATCCGGGCTCTTCACATTCGACGAATCGAGATGGGTACGCACAGCGTAGCCGGACATCATCGTCGCCTCTCGGCGTGAACCGCGTACCCGAATTCGTCTTCCCACTCGATTCGATCCACCACGTCGTCGAGTCGTCCGTGGATGATACGAACACCTTGACGTGTCGCTCTCGATCATAATTCAAAGTCGTCACCTCGTCGCCGCAGTTTCGTATCCGACCACTGCGAGATATCCGCCAGAGCTGTGGTGCCGTTCCGCTATATAACTCGATGACTGCGTTACCGTGCCGCGACGCGAGGCAATGGAATTTGCCGGTAGATTTGAACCAATCGTCACTGACGATGACGTACTCAAGACGTGAGTCGAGAAGCATCAATAGTATTCACAATATCTTGCTATAAACCAACATAATGATCAACTCTACGCTCGAGACGACTACCGAACCGATCACCACTGGAATCGGCGGCTTACCGCCGACCCTCGGCGACGACCCGTCCATCGAGTCAACGATCGCGCCGACGACCGCGCCAACGCTCGAGCCAACGACCGCACCAACGCTCGAGCCAACGTCCGCGCCAACCATCGCACCGACCATCGCGCCGACCATGTTCTTCGCACCTCAAGGCTTTGGAGAGCATGCGCTTGGATTGTCGCAAGTCGAGATCGCGGTCATTCTCATCGCACTCGCCATTGCGATCGTAACAGCCAGCGTCGTCGTCTCACTCTCACGCTAATCGATTTTCGAAAACACCACGCGGCACGTGGTGTTTTTTTTGTTCATGACTGATTACTTGAACTGATACTTGACAAGGGTCGATTTCGATTTCTTGTACATCGCCTTGCCATGATCATGCCTCGATTTCCAAACGTATTTATAGCCACCGGTTGGGAGCGGGATACGGAGGACATCGGCCCTGGTCTTGCCGGATTTCGTTTTGAAGATTTTTCCAACCCACAGATCGTATTGCAAATGTTTCCGCGGTTTACGAACTCCAGGTGGCCTTGGTCTCCTCGTCGATGGTGGTCTGGTCTTTGGTGGCATTCTTTTTCAACCTGTAGGGTTACACTGATGCAACATTTTAGTCGTCGTCCTCGTCGTCCTCGTCGTCCGTCGAGTAGAACTCGATGCAATCGTCGTCGACGATGAAGCCGGACAGATCCGACGCATCCGACGAATCAGAATCGTCCGATGCGTCCGACTCGTCGGTATCCTGCGACCCGAGCGTGATCCCGGACGAATCAGAATCGTCCAACGCGTCCGAATCGTCCGACGCGCTCAAATCGTCGGGATCGTACGATGGGTCGAGATCACTCTCCTCGTCCGCCCACTCGACTTCGCCGTTCCCGTTTTCAAGATTGGTCCTCATCACACGTCTAGGGGCACGGTCCGTCCGTGGACTGGACTCGATCTCTCTATATTGCATTGTGATATTCCGCCACATAAAAAAAACTCCGGTTTCGCGCGCTGAGATCTCGATCAGTCGAGCTCTTCAACGCGACACCGGTCGCGGGCGTGCTCGGTATTTCGCGCGTGCTCATTCAACTCACGCGTCCACTCAATCGCGCAATACGCCAAGTACCCAACCGAAGCGATCAAAACGAGCAATTCGATTCGATTCATTTTCTTTTACGATTGGTGTGTGGTGTGGTGTTCGAAACCGTTATCACTGTAGCCGATCCTGTATTTTGAAGCTCGGTAGAGCATCGCGACGTCATCGAAGCTCATCCAGTTTCTAACAAGCAGAAGCAGGGTCGCGACGACCCCGGCGATGATGACCGTTCGTGAGACTAAACTAATTGACGTCATAGTATTACTGTATATTTTGTTAAAAAACGAAATTTTAGAAAAGGTACGCTGAACTTGTAAACATCAATGTGAACTCGGGGGGCGATTTTCCGAACGGTGATCCGGCTCCAGGCGGCGACGAGGCATCGACCGGGAACGCGTCGATCGAAACGGGCTCGATCGCCATGATCCCGCTCAGAGCGTCATCGAGATCGCGATCGATCCGCCCGAGCTCATGTGTAAATGTAAACTCGCCTCGATCGAGTGCAATCTGATGTTCCCGCTCCAGTCGTTTCGTTTGCGAAGCGTGGGCGCGAATGAGACTCGTCTCGCGGCGCGCGATATACGCGTCGACAGCGGACGTTGCACGCATTCTTCCGCGCAAATGGTCGATCAAACTGAAATTCATGATATTCGTTTTCCGTATCGATCGAGTGTGTTTTTTGGGCTTTTTTTTTATCTTGACCCGTCATACCTTAATTCGGTCTTCAAAAACTCTAACACAAATACACAATGTCAGGAGGCGGTCTGCTCCAGCTCGTTGCTTACGGTTCTCAGGGTACGTAACGTACCAGGTCGCGATTTCCAACCCCTCCTCCACCACCCGATCTGACTCAACCCGCTCGCCACTCGTTTTTTTTTCAGATGTCTACCTGACGGGAAATCCTTCGATTTCTTTCTTCAAGTCTCTGTACAAGAGGTACACTAGTTTCGCCATCGAGTCGATTGAAACCACGTTCTCGGGCTCCGTTGGCTTCGGAAAGCGTGTGACTGTCACGATCCCACGTAACGGTGATCTATTGCACCATCTCTTCCTCGAGGTGACGATGACGAAGCACGCGTCGAATGCCTCGTTCCACCCTGCCGAGCAGTTCGTCAAGGAGGTCGAGCTCGAGATCGGAGGCCAGCGTGTGGACAAGCTCTACTCTGACTGGTTCAGGATCTTCTCCGAACTGTACCACTCGGCCGACGAGAAGGCTGCCTATAAGAAGATGACGGACTTCGACGACAATGCCGCGGGTGGTGATGCCGGCGTCTCGAAGAGGTTCTATCTCCCCATTTGCTTCTTCTTCACTCGCTCCCCGGCCCTGGCCCTGCCCCTGGTCGCTCTCCAATGTACGTATCGCCCTGATATACCGATTGTTCAACTCATCCACGCATAACTCGAAATCTCACACATCACCACGCTCGCCCCTAACCACACCAGATCACGAGGTGAGGCTGACCTTCACCTTCGAGACTGCCGCCATGATGTCGGCGAACGGTGTCGACACCACGGTCGACCCGACCGCCCAGCTCTTCGCTGACTACGTCTACCTTGACAGCAGCGAGCGCAAGCGGTTCAGCCAGAGCAGCCACGAGCTTCTCATCACCTGTCTGCAGCACACCGGAGCCGAGACTGTCGCCCCGGGCGCGTCTGCGAAGACTAATAACATTAGGCTCAACCTGAACCACCCGGTTCGCTCGCTTTCCTGGGTGCTCAAGGGCGCGCAGCACGGTGGATACACCGTCGGCCCGCGCGGAACGACGAACGATCGCTGGGCTCCGCTCGCGTCCGCCAAGCTCCAGCTGAACGGACACGACAGGTTCGATGAGCGCAAGGGATCTTATTTCAACCAGGTGCAGCCGTTCCAGACCACTGGATGCTCCCCGGCCGCTGGAATCTACAACTACTCGTTCGCGCTGAAGCCCCAGGAGATCGTGCAGCCATCTGGTTCGTGCAACTTCAGTCGCATCGACAACAGTACGCTTGTGCTGACCACCAAGGCCGGATCCGTCGCCACGACGGGTGATGCGCTCGCCAACGTCCTGGACGAGAACACGACTGTCGCCAATGTCGACGGCAACCTCACGTCCGCGCTCATCTTCGCCGAGAGCTACAACGTGCTTCGCGTGCTGTCCGGTATGGGTGGACTTGCCTATAGCTCGTAAATTGCTACCCGGTTCGAATAGATGCATTCGATGCATTCGACGCATTCGACGCATTCACCGCATTCAACATTGTCAACATTCAACATTGTCAAGTTTAAGAGACCCGATATCTTGTGTAAACCAAAATAGAAACAAAGTTATTGGTACATCGCGGGCAATATGGTCATCACGCCGAGCTTATCCGATCAATTATTGTTCGAGAAAACGAGTCCCGGGCATTGCTTGCCGAAGTACATGTCAACACACCAACGCGCATTCCTCGCGGAATCGAATCGCCGGGTCTTCCGTCGACTCGATTCATTCCCACTCCACGGCGATGCCAAACGTAAATTCGATATCCTCCGAGACGCGACGTTGTACGACTCGACGAAGTATGCGACACGTCTCCACCGCGACGAAATCCAGTTCCTCGACGCGATGGACCGACAACTCGACGTATGCCAAAACGAGTTGGGTGCGCACATTTTCGTACGTCTCGTCGACGATACACGAACGACGCCGTCCGGTGGTGTTCACGCTCGTAATTTTGCGTACTACGCCGCGTGTGCACGCGCTGACGAATCGGATATCGACTGCTTTTCGAACGGGATCGACGACGTCGCGCGGTATTGGAACAAACGCGCTGCCCGCGCGTGTATTCAGTATGTGCGTGACGCCTACCGCTTCGAACAGATCATCAAATATGCATTGACGAACGTCGAGTAATTTAAAAACTTGCACTCTATTACCTATTACATGTCCCTCCCAAAGCCAATCAAATTCACCACCCGGGCGGCATCCCAGACTGGTCGGTCGTCTGGACCAGCCGGATCGACCGGATCGTCCGGATCGACCCGCCCGGTCGTGACCGATCCCTTGATCGTGAAAATCGACAGCTTGATCAACGCACTCCAGACGAGTACCGTGATCGAGTCACCGGTCGCGACCCGGTTCGTCGAACAACTAGTCAAGTGGCGAACGAGTACCATCCTTGAATTCGGTATCTTGCATAGAAAAGCACCTGCACGGATTTTCGACTTCATCACGTTCCCAGTCGTTGATGGGAAACGCGTGTCCAAATTTGCGTACTACGACTTCTCATCGACATCTACGACAGACGGGAAAGTGACGATCCCGCTCAGTCGGGACGGTATCGATGCCAACAAGATTATCAAACTCGTCGCAACCAAACTGGGCATCCCAGTACAAGTGATGCAACCGATTGACGTCCCGGTCTCTATATCAGTAGCGTCTGCTTCGTCGCGTGCAAAATTCATTAACGTCATCACAACGCACCGTGCATCGATCCTCGATCGCGTGTACGATACGGTGCGTTCTCTATTCAGGTCCTATGGCGACGCGATCGAGGTCGACGGTGGGACCCGACCGAGTAAGGAACAGCTCAGTACATGGACTTCGAATGCATTCGCCGCGGTTCGTATTCCCGTCGATCTCCGGACCAAGTGTTCGCCTCATGTGCGACTCGCCGCGACGTTCACGCCAGTGCCGCCGACGGACCACGGTATTGGGAAACTGAGGCATACATTGTGGAATCTTGGGAAAGAAGTCCCCAAATTCGCGAGGGAAACGGGAAACAAACGAGCGACAGCGATCGCGTCCGCTAACGCCGAGAATTTAAAGAAACTCGATGCGTTGACGACGTTGTACGAGCGCGCGACGGATTCTCAAAATACGTTCACACAACTGGAAACTTCCATTGGCGAGTCATTCTCCTATATCCATCCCGGCATCGGAAACTGGAACGCGTCGGGGATGACGAACGACGATGCGACGCGAACACTGACTGGCGTATTGGAAATTTATAAAAAAGACGTCGACGAGATTGTCAAGTACTTGCCGCGGACTGTCCAGGTCGCTGCGATCAGATCAGTCGCCGCAGCCGCCGCGGCGCCGCGTCCACCAATACCACCACCACCACCGTCGACCCCATCGGCACCACCACCACCGCCACCACCGCCTCAACCGAACCGCGTTACTACAATCAATCAGCAAGTGACGACGGCTCGAGTTGCCAATGCTGCAGACGCCTCGGCGGTTTCGAAAAATAACGCTCGAATTAAGAGATACCAGGACGAATTGGTCCGCGCCCAACGACGGATTCAAGAACTCGAGCGAAATGTGGAAATGAGAAACGCGAGAATTCGTAAATCATCTCAAAATGCTAAGGAACACAGATCGCAAACTCTGAAGAAACTCAATACGTTGCAGGATCTGTTGGACGAAGGCGGTCGGATTATGAAAACTTTTAAAGCAAAAATCACCGACCAAAAGGCCGAGCTGAGACGCATTGGGGCGTTGCTGGTAACCGAATACGGCAAGAATGAGAAACTCGAGTCGAGGATACTGAAACGAGACCGGAAAATCCGTCGACTCGAAATGACACTCAAATCATTTGTCCTCGCAGGCGTCCTCGCCGCGTCGGTTCCATTTTTCATGTCGAGAAACTCGAGAGCGTACCCGACCGTCAAATCGCGCGGGAACGCTTCGACGAAGAAACTCCTCGCGCAAATCCAAACGATCCCGCCCCCATCGTACAGGACGCGCTTCAATGCGCCGCGCATCAGCGCACCCAGAACCAGTGTTTCGCGTATCAACGTTCCGCGCATCAACGCGCCCAGTGTTCCTCGCATCAACGCGCCGCGCATCAAAGCGAACGATACGGCAAATGCCATGTACGACCCGAGCATTGTTCACGTCGCCGGACTCGCCGCAGCCGCGCTCGGGATCAAGTCCATGATTTCGAAACGACTCCGTCGCGCGCGAAATATTCGTCGCGAACGGATGAACGAGCACGTCCCGACAAAGAACGAGATGACAGCTTGGAACATTCGTCGCGAACGGACGAACGAGCACGTCCCGATATATCCACCGTCGACGTATGAGCAGTTGCGCCGCGTACATGGCGATCGGTTTTCCAAATGGCGCGCGTAATATCTTGCCTAAGGTATAGGGTACAATACGACCTGGTTGAATCGAACGAACGACAATGTACAACGCATCGAATAAACATGTAGTCCATACGCTCGTCGCGCTCGTGATCTTGGCGATCACGTTTCACGGACCACCTGCCCAATCGGCCGAGTTTGACGCGTTTTCAGCGTACGACGGGACGAACCAACCTCGTCAACCGACAATCTTCGTTTCGGTCGCGTCGTACCGCGATGATGAGTGCTCCGCGACGATCGCCAACCTCTTCAAAAAAGCAACGTTCCCGCACCGCGTCTTTGTCGGCGTATGCGAACAAAACTCAACGGATGCTCGCGAAGCGTGCCGCGGTGACCACGATCCGCAATTCGATAAGCAAATCAAGACAATCACTCTGAAACACACAGACGCCGCTGGACCATGTGTCGCGCGATACCACTGCTCGACATTGTACGCTGGTGAGGACTACTTCATGCAAATCGATTCGCATACAAAGTTTGCAGACGGATGGGACCAGCTCTGTATCGACGAAATTGCAAAATGCGACGATCCGTCCAGTTCGATTTTGTCAGTATACCCAGTCGATGACGGGACATACGGAACGACCGCGACCGATACGCCAGTCATGTGCAATGCAAAATTCAACGATCATGGAATACCAGTGTTCACTGCGGGGATGAAATCATCATCCTTCCACGGTGGTAAGCCGAGACGGAATGCGTTCATTGCCGGTGGCTTTTTCTTTGCTCCCGGCTCGTTCGTTCGGATCGTCCCGTACGATCCATCGCTTCGACATCTGTTTCAAGGTGAAGAGGTTTTAATGAGCGCGAGAGCGTGGACTCATGGATTCGATATTTATTCACCGAGTCGAAATGTCGTTTCACACCATTACATCCGGGACGAGAAACCGAAGTTTTGGAACGATATCGACAAATCGGAGCACGAACACGCGAAACACCAGAGCGAATCCCGCGCGAGACGATTACTCGGTCTCGAAGAACCAGTGATATACGACGATCGGTATGGGCTGGGGCACGTGCGCACGCTCGCAGCGTACTGGAACCACGCCGGTATCGACCCGGTAGCAAAGACCGTAACTGGCAATTTCTGTCAATGATGCGCGACACCTGTATACAACGCCCGATCGGCAAACTCGAGTTCATCGATGAGCCGGTTCTTTTCGTGTGCATTGATGTGATACGATTGACGATCGAATGCGTGAATCAGATCCATCATTCCAGCCGGTTGGAGATGTTGGAGCGCACTAACGTAGACGCCATCGATTGCCTCGTCGTACGGGATTGTCAGTGTATCATCGATAAAGACGAGCCACATCCACGCCAGTCGCTTCGCCGGATCGTCGAGAATTTGTTCGATATAATTAGTAATAGACGACGGGGCGGACCCCTTCCCGGTCAAATCAATGTCAAGTGCGTCGACGAGTCCAGTCGCTGCAGCGTACGCGATCGAATCCGTCTCGAGTCGAGCGACTGGTAAAATCAACGACGCCGCGTCGTGGAGATTGGAGAAAAAGCGACGACGCGGCGATGTCGAATTGGCGTTTTCGAGATTCCGAAAGTATGCAAATATTTTTGAGGGTCCATTTTACTACACAGCATTTTCACAGAGATCTGGGTCGTAGCAGGATATCACCGGCGTCGAATTGTTTTGACTCGGCGTCTGGATGCCGTGGCGTTGCCGTTGGCGCGTGTCGATGCCTGCTGGTTTCGACCGCGTTTCTGGAGATTTGTCGGCAGACTGACTCTCAAATTTCCGTTCACAATTGCATGCCGAAAGTACTCATCGACGGCCCGAACTACAACCGCCGGGGTCTTGTTCCGGATGAAGGACACCATCTCGTCGATGACCGCCAGGGTGGTTCGATCTTTCCGGGGGTCGACGAGAGCGTGTGCTTTTTTGGCCAGCATCACCACGGCCGTGTACGGAAACACGTAATCATGACTGGCGCCGCCCAATACCTCGATCAGATCGGGATAAGGCGTGTGTTTCTGTTCATATGTGAGTATCTTCTGAAACTCTTTCACGCCGGCGGCGTCGATTTGTTTTCCAGTGCTCCGGTCATAGCCAAACGGAAACAGATCCCGTTGTCGATCCACCAGGCGGGGAATTTCTTCGAACAGACGATTGTCGATGGAAAGAACTTGGTGGAATCCTTTGTTGGTGATTCCGGCCCTGGTAAACCCCACAAAGTCCATGTCGTAGTCAATGTCCTCGATCGCACGACCGACGAGCATACGCCTGGTCTCACGTTGTTTTTTCTGCAGCAACCTGGAATTCACGTCGATTTGGGCGGCGGACGGGACCCCGCGCGTCCCGCTTTGGTATACGCCTCTTTTTTTGACGCCACCGACGAGGCCAGTCACTTTTCGAGTCTTTCGGTTCTGTTTGGATGGCATGTTCTGTGGTACAGTGCAACAAAAAAAATCAATCCTACCGACCGGCACGTTTGTTGCCGGCATACGCATCCATGGCCGCGTACAAATCTTTCAAGTACCATGCTGGAAGCGGTGCACCGTCTCGCAATTCGTAGACATTCAGTGGCGTACGCGCCAGTAAATAATCAAACGACTCCTTCATGAACTTCTTTTCCTTCGGTTCGAGCATGTTATACACGCGTCCATTGTACAGATTCTTGAATCGCTCGAGGAACACGGCCGGAATAATGTATCCACTCTCCTCGAACAAACTATCGTCGATGATTCCGGCGGACATCAATTTTTGAAATTTGCCCGGGACGTCGACGTAGTTTTCTGCCATGACATGCACTGCAATCGACCAGTAGTGCGTTTCAAGGTCTTTGAGTTTGGCTTCGGCGAACGAATCCCGTTCGAACACTGCAACTTTGATATCGTCGACTTTCTTTTCGGACAAGTACTCGGCATACTCCTCGACTGCCGCCAATGCGGCGCGCGTGGCACTGAGAATCTGGGCATCCGTGCGTTTTTTGATTGCATACATGCTCTGCTGCATCCTGGCAAATCTCGAGATATCGTCGCGAGCGTATACCCCGCCAACCCCTCCACAACGTCCAGAGGAAACTCTTCCAATTGGGGCGGGAACGGAACGAATTGACCGCCCACATGCGAGCAAATCGGTTGGGTCGCGGGATTGTGCTGTAAATGCTCGCAAAAAATGGAATTCATTTTGTTTGTCATTCGAATTTTGTTACTCCAAGATAAAAATTTTATGCCGATTTACTTCATTTTCCAGGTTACGACAGATTCACAGTGAGTACGATGCAGGCACATCATCCCAGAGTCGAGCAATTTCAAAAACATATCGGATCGTTCCTCGCCGTTCGACGGTGGTGAGTTGTGATTGTTCTTCGTTGCGGCGACGCGTTTCCACTTGAGAAAATCGCGCAAAAGCTTGAGCTCGTCATCGCTCGTGACCGCGTGTTCCTTGAGCCACGTCTTGGGACACCATTCACCACCAAATCCTTGGTTGATTGCAGTGTCGACGACCGCCGCGACCGTTAGCGGCAATGGGTGCGGGATGCCAGCGTCTTTCAACGCCTGACACGATTCGAAAATGTACCCGTCCGGACGAGCAGTGTGTTTGAGCTGCGTCTCGACCCACAAATCGGCCATATCGCCGTGAAGCGCGCGGATTTTCTCACAAAAACGACTCGCCTTATCCTTATCCTTCGTCAACCCTTTCGCGAGCTTCCGGAGATCGATCCCGCCCATGCGCTTATACCGAACGGCCAGTTTATGGAAATCACCATACGCATCCTTTCCATCGTTCGCCGTCGTCCACCCGGCAAGCCCGGTCGTCACGCCGCGTTGCTCGCCGTCGTATGGGAGTCGCTTCGCGTAGAAAAACACCGACTTCCCGTCCTCGCCGGTGAACGTATCGTCCCACTTCATGTTGTTATGCTCCGACTTCGAGAGTAGGAAGAAAATCGCCGTCCAGGTATCGATGTCGCTGATTCCACTGCACTTCTCGAGGTGCTCGAGCGAGGCCTTGGTCAGGACATGTACTGGCTTCGTGAACGGTGTAGACATTTCGTTTGTATTATTACAAACGGCATGCATAATTGTTATGGTCAAAAAACACACTACTCAGCCACCGGTCTGAGCGCCGAATGCCGTCGCCTCCCGGCACCCACACCGCTTGGACCAGCCTGTGATCTAGATCTAGAAGACTGGGCGGGGGGGAAACGCGGATTATTCTTCTTTTTGAACCTTAGTATCTGGCTCACCAATTGGTTTTTCTCACGTCTGGCTCTCTCCTTTTCCTCCTCGAGCTTACGTCTGGCGTTCTCCAATTGCTTTTGGGCCTCTTCTTTATTCTCCTTATTACGCGCTAGCTGCGCCGCCATACGCTTCTTCATTGTAGCATTTGACAGTTTCACACCATTGTAGTGTTTGTGACCGTGGTTGTTATTCTCCGTACGCGGGTTCAAGTAATTGGACGCGATCCGGTTCTGATGGTTCATCTTCCCGGCACGGTTTTTCCAGTTACTCGCAGAGAATTTCTTGACGAACATATCCTTGACCTGCTTGATATGCTCAGGGTCGTTCGCATACCTCGCGGCGACGTGCGTGATGCAATAATGCTTCTTGTCCGCGGTGCACGACATAGCGTGTTGGATCGTCTTTGCGTTATTGATGACGTATTTGAGGTTTGAGGCGTAGTGGACATCCTCGTCGTCGCGCATATGCGCGTGGAGGGCAACTTTGGTTGCGAATGTGACGAGCTTGTTATCCTGGGTGTCCCAAACGGCAGTGTACCACGAAGCTGGGATCTGATATCCCGTGATGTTGTAGCCATCCAGAATAGACTTGAAAAACGATTTGCGCTTCCCAGACTTATCGTCCGCGGTCGTCTTAAACCGGATGTCGCGTTTCCACGAACCGTTGTTCCCACCCCGCGCGGACCCTCGACGATTCCTCGAACTTCCCGAACCGCTCGAACCGCTCGAACTGCTCGAAACCCCCGAACCCCCCGAATACGACATATTGTTCCATGAATGTGTGGGCATTGTATATGTACAGGGTACAGGGTAGTGTTAGTGGGGGTATACTGGGTCAATATAATATTGAGGATTATTAGGGTATAGGTATAGCGTATAGCGTATAGCGTATAGCGTATTAGGTACCATGCCATTTGGACAAAGCGCCGGATTGATCATCTCGAACGCGTTCCTCGAGACGCTGATGCTCTACCATATGGTTCTATTCATCGTCTTTATCATGATTTATAAATCGATCGGTTTTGAGAAACATTTTACAGTCGAAAAAGCACCTTCGTGGTCGCATATCGCGTACTTCACGCTCTTGACACAAACGACCGTGATGGCTGGCGAGATCACCCCCAAGACGAAGCTCGGGCGTTCAATCCTCGCAACGCATGTCTTCTTATCGTGGTTCGTCGTCATTCTTTCGGTTACTCCAGTTGGTGACGCACTCGATGCGATGAGCGAGAACACATCAACCGCGCTCGATTATTAGCGCCGGATCAGAAGATCAGAAGATCAGAAGATCAGAAGATCAGAAGATCATGGAGCACGTGCGTAAAAACGCGCCTTTTTTTATGATATACCAGACTATATAGAAGATGAATATCGAAATCTCGAACAATACTCCGAACAAATCCATTGAGTTTGCGAGCAATACGACGACCGCACCCATCATCAACCTCTCATCCGCGCAGAACGCACCCGCTGCACCCACTGCACCGTCCGTTCCGTTCGTACCGCCCGCGCCACCCACACAGCCCGCACAACCCGCACAACCGAGAGCCCAGCAAGAGTCCAGGCTCGCTCGAATGCCACCGAAATCGCAAGTGAGGCGCCCCGAACCGGGATTCGATGTCTTCAGCGGCATTGCCAATCAGACCAGGATCGAACAAGACTCTGATTCCGAACCTGAATTTTCTGACGACGACGACAACGACAACGACGACAACGACCATGGAAACGGGAACGATGGCGACTCGGCGTATAATGATTCGAATGCCGACGTCAACTACCACCAGGGAGGCCATGGCGACTACGACGCCGATCGTCCGTCCCCGGGCTACTCCACGATCGAAGAAGAGCGTAATGCGCTACTGTTCAAGATCCACCGCGGAATTCGCGGCGGTATGCCGCTCGAAAAGCCCGGCGGCGACGCCTCGATCCATGAACTACGCGGTACGGTCGTCAGGATGGAGAACGAGATTGCGCTCGACCGGTCCATCAAATTCCAACGACGCATGGTCTGTATGCTCACCTCATCGATCGAGTGGATCAACGGCAAGTATAGTTATGCAGATCTCGACGGATGGAGTGATAGTGTGGCGACCTCGATCTCCGATTATGACGATATCTTCGAGGAGTTGCACATGAAGTACAAGGACTCGGTGTCCATGGCGCCGGAAATTCGTCTCATCATGGCACTCGCGACGTCGGCGTTCTGGTTCAACTTGACGAAATCGATGAGCAAGCAAATCTCAAACACGATGCAACGCGGTGCGATCGGCGATACTGGAAACTCCGGCGGACTCGATCTCGGGTCGTTGCTCGGGACGATGATGGGCGGTATGAAACCGGCTCCCAACGCGTCGTCAGCCCCAACCGCTCAAACCGCTCAAACCGCGTCGTCCACGCCATCCGCGACGGTGCCGACGATGCCGACGATGCAGCGCGAGCCGTCCCAGGTCATGCGCAAACCGATGCGTGGACCCGATATGAGTGCCCTCTTCGGCGGCGCGCCTCCGCCGACGTTCACGCCGAACGATCTTCCCATCGCGACGCCGTCGAGGAAACGTACGCTCGACGCGTTTGACCAAAACCCTGGAGAAGGTAAGCGGAAGAACACGGGACGTGAGAACGACGGGCGTGATACGTTCGATACGTTCGACCGATTGTCGGATATCGTGTCCAACGATTCCGATTCCGATTCGTCCGGGTCGTCGTCCAGCGGGTCGTCCGGCTCGTCCAATTCGTCCAATTCGTCGAAATCATCCGGCGGGGACGGGTCGATCCGTATCGAGACTCGCCAAGTCGGTGGACGCGGACGTGGACGCGGACGTGGACGCGGTGCGGTGCGCGGGATGGGACGGGGGACGAAGAACGTCGTCACACTGTAGATTTTTTTAAATGTTGGATATGAATAGGTAGGTAAATATCATCGTATCCCCACACTCGACTCATGTTATATTACAGCACACTCGATGAAGCATGGGGAGCACCGATCACGTATGAAACGAAACGCTCGTCCACCACGCCGGATGTACTTGACTCTATTGACTCTAGCCCAGTACCGTCCATATCGTCCACCCCAATTCCGGCGAAACGTTCCGACGCCGATATCTGCCGGGATCATTTGGTATCAGTCTACGCATCCCAAGGTCCAGCCGGTCTCCGCCGGCTACTCGGTCCGCACATGACAGCGGCCCTTCATGAAAAGAAATCGGTATCCAATGTGCTCGGTGGTATGTTCGGCACGTTCGGTGTGGATGCTGACGATGTGATGGTGTTCGGATTCGCATGCCTTGTCATCTACCTTCTCCAGCGCGGATAAACCCTAACCTACGCGGAGCGCGTTTAAACCGATGCTTTTTTTTTCACGGTGCGTTTCAAGTTGATGGCTCAACTCGAAACGAAATTCGAGACGATGAAAATGGACAAGGCGACGCTTGGCATTTCACCGACTCGTCAAGCCGGTGGGTATATGCACAATTCGAGCATGCTCGCTGTACTCAGCGACTGTGTCCTTCGTTGCAATGACGGCGACGTCCGCGCCAACACGTATGCCCTCGTGCAATCGTGCGACGTCATATCGAAAATGTTTGAAGATATGGGCGAGACGGACGAACCTGGCGACGACCGTGTCTTTGTCATCGACCGGTTCAGTTCACGGACGATGAAATTCGTCGTCGACTTGATACAGAAATCGATCCAACCGAGCGATGTCAAATCGATCGAGGACGCACGCGATATCCTCGTCGCCATGGATTTCCTTTGCTGCACGACGCGCTGGAAACGGATGGTCGATCGATTATGGACACTCATTCGGGCGAGTCCCGCGTGTGATACGAAACGTCTTCTCCTCGAGAACGCCGGGTTCGTCGTCCCCGAACATCCCGCGGCGTTTTTCACGAAGTATCGTCGGATGTGCCCGGGATGGCAAGAATATAAAGCGCTATTCGAAGCGGTACCCATGACACCGGAGACTGCGATTCTGTTCGTCACGCAGTTGATGACGTATTTCCCCATGCCGATGATCGTCCACGCGATTGTATCGAATACACCGAAACGTCAAATTTCGAACGTTACGACGGGAATCTTCCACATTCAACGAATCGGTCGATACTTCCACCCGGACGAATTGCTCGTCGCGATGGATACGATTCACCTCGCCGCGTCGACCACTGTGGACACGGCGATCATGGATTGCGTGGTGGATTCGCACCGTGGCGTCAACGTACAGACACCCGTACACAAAATCAAGGGAACGATGGTGACGCTGAAGACGAAGAATATGGCCAACTTTGCGTTTACGGTCGAACGGTCGCTCACGCGCCCGACCACCGTCTCATTTTCGTCCAATTCGGCCGTGTTTTCGTTCGATCCCGATACCGGACTGATCGAGATGCGCGTGCGAATGCATAAGCTCGGCGATACTGGTCGAGCTGTCGACACCGTGTACGTCCGTACGACGTCGTACCCCAAATCGGAGGAACTGGAGATGGGGCATATGTCGTCGCGAATCGATTGGGACGGCGTTCGCGATACGTGGTCGACAGTTCTGAATATCGACCACGCTGCGGATGGCGAGATTGTGAACACGGAACGGATCGACGCGGGCGATGTCGCGATGGTTCGCGTCGATATGTTTTGGTTACATGACCCGAGACAATTGTAAAAGAAATCAACCAATAACTCATGGCGCGGTCTCGACCCACCCGGCGTACGTCCGTTGGAAGAAATAAGCGGCACCCGTCGCGTCGTCGAGGTCCGCCCCGACGATCGCGCGCATTCCATCGCCCGAGATCGAGCAGGACCGACCGAAGAGTGCACTCACTTCGCCGTCTGATGCCACCAATTTGATTTCCTGCGCCCAGCTCGTGCCTGACCGGGTGAATATGTACGCGGCACCCGAATTAACTCCGCCCGTCGCGTCGTCGTAGTGCGCCCCGACGATCGCGCGCGTTCCATCGCTGGAGATCGAGCAGGACCACCCGAATTGCGCACTCGCTTCGCTGTCCGATGGCACCAATTTGGACTCTTGTACCCAGCTCGTGCCTGTTCTCGAATAGACATAGGCGGCACCCGAATTAGTTCCGCCCGTCGCGTCGTCGGCGTACGCCCCGACGATCGCGCGCGTTCCATCGCTGGAGATTGAGCAGGAAATCCCGAATTGCGCACCCGCTTCGCTGTCGGATGGCACCAATTTGCTTTCCTGCGCCCAGCTCGTGCCTGACCGGGTGAATATGTACGCGGCACCCGAATCAGTTCCGCCCGTCGCGTCGTCGTATGGCGCCCCGACGATCGCGCGCGTTCCATCGCTGGAGATCGAGCAGGAATGCCCGAAGAGTGCATTCGCTTCGCTGTCTGATGGCACCAATTTGATTTCCTGCACCCAGCTCGTACCTGTCCGGGTGAATACGTAGGCGGCACCACTGTCAGTTCCGCCCGTCGCGTCATCGTATAGCGCCGCGACGATCGCGCGCGTTCCATCGTCCGATATTGAACAGGACCACCCGAAGAGTGCTGACACTTCGCTGTCCGATGGCACCAGTTTGCTTTCCTGCACCCAGCTCGTACCTGACCGGGTGAATACGTACGCGGCACCCGGATCAGTTCCGCCCGTCGCGTCATCGTATGCCGCCCCGACGATCGCGCGCGTTCCATCGCTGGAGATCGAGCAGGAATATCCGAACTGCGCATGCACTTCGCTGTCCGATGGCACCAATTTGGACTCTTGTACCCACGAACTTCCGCCCTGGACAAAAATATAGGCAGCACCACTGTTAGTTCCGCCCGTCGCGTTGTCGGTGCGCGCTCCGACGATCGCGCGCGTTCCATCGCTGGAGATCGAGCAGGAATACCCGAAATACGCATCCGCTTCACTGTCGCTCGGAACAACCTTGCCGGCCGCGAACGGGTAGTACTGCATTATGAACGTCTGAATGGCATCCTGCAACTCTTCGTCTTCGGCCTTGAGATCGAATGAGAACAACGTTTCGACGTTGCCCCCACTGCTACCGATATTCGCCTCCAATAGGCCGCTATTCGCGTCCAAGGTCGTCTGGATGGGTAGAGCGGTGATATTGGAGTAGAGGACGTTGGAATCGGACGTTGCCGTGATGGTTTCCGTGAACGGCAGGTACTGGTACACCGCCCCCAGAGTGCTCGCGGTAGTGAACGTGACGTCCTGACTGTACGAGATTGCCGAGGTGAGGGTTACCGTCTTTGTATCGCCGCGCACGACGGTGACATTATACGTCCCTGTGCTTTTCGCGGGCGTCTGGACACGAAGCTGCGTATCCGAAACATAACTAACGGCAGGTGCGTTTACCCCACCAATCTGGACAGCGGACCCCGGTGCTAGACCGATGCCATTCACGAGGATATACCCCTCCGTTAGGCCCACGTGCGTATCGTCGACTAGCGTCCATGACGAGTCGCAAATCTGGACGTTCGAAATTGCCAAGTCGGCCGCGAGGCCTTGACCAGTGATAAATCCTGTGACGTCGAGATTTCCCGTGATGGACGCATGACCCGTCGTCGAGAGATTTCCCGTGATGGACGCATGACCCGTCGTCGAGAGATTTCCCGTGACGACTGCTCCGTCTGAATTGAGACGGAGCCTGGAAATCCCACCGGTCGATATCGCAATATCATCGTTCGATACGCGGTAGAACCCGGTATCCGTATCCGAGACGAACGTGAGTGCGGGTTGCGTGACATTACCATCCGGCAACCAATCAACACGGCCTCTGCTCTGGAGAATATTCCCGCGAACGATGAGCGGCATGGGATCGAGTACTTGAGTTATTGGCAAGCTATGCTGTTTGCCAATATTATTGATTGGATCAACTGGACAGTCTAATAACGCCGGGCGTTCTCGCTGGCAGTACCGAGTAAGTCAATTGGGATTTGCGTCGGTACGTCGCGCCAATTGATCCTCGCTCTCGGCTCGCGGCCGGATTGTTCTTCGATCGACGCAATCACGCCGATATCGTCCGTTGTGTGTTCGCTAATCACGAGGTTGAGTGGTTTCCTGTTTTTCAAGCGTCGCTTGACATTCTCGACCAGTGTAAATGTCGATGAACAGCAGAAAACGACCGCGAACAATACGAGAAACACGACGAGCCATGGGAGCGTCGCGTTGACGTTGTTGACGTTGTTGACGACATTCATACGGTTGGTCATTATTTTGGTTGCCTCGTGTACCGTGTAGTACTACAGGCAAACAAAATATCAGTTCAAACTGCTTAGAGGATGTTTCCCTTCCACTTGGAGGAGGCGTACGAATCAAACTCCTCGCTTGCCTCGGTCATGTCGAGAGCCGGCATGGTCGTGGCGGTAACCACATCGATTGGCTCGAGGGACGGCTCGAGCGACGACGAGATGACGGGCTCGACAGAGTCGATCTCTCCGGCGTTGATATCCTCGACAGAGTACCCGGAGACTGGCATGGGCGTCACGATGGTGAGTCCGTCGCCTGGTGAGTTCGACGCCTTCTTCGTCCACCACATGTAAATCAGCGCAATCGCGATCACCACGAGCGCGAAGAGTGCAATCTTATGGGACTTCTTCTTGTAATTGAACATGGCGGTAGTCGTATCGTTTACTGGGTGCTACTGCGCAATATAATAATCAGTCTTGAATTACTGAGCGTTCGAATCTATCTGCTTCGTCGAGTTCGTCGGTTTCTTATTTGTCGAGTTCGTCGAGTTCGTCGAGTTCGTCGGCGCTTTGACGACTTTCGGTGCGATTCCATTCGCGGCGCAATACGCTTTCATCTGCTCTTCAGTGAGTGCCGGTCCCATCGCGAACCCAATGTCGTCTTTACTCAATTTCGACCAATCAGCGGCCGCCGGGTTCGACAACAATTGCTCGATCTGTTTTTTCGTGAGCATCGTCTACGATCGTATAGACCAATAATCTATTATAACTAGAACCCCGATTTTGTTTTTTGCATTTTTACGCGACGTATGGATTATCCTTGAGCGTATCGGCAGCGAGCGAGAAATCGTTCCTTGGGTTTGGTCCGCCGTACCGTTTCCCGTGACGTGACATGTCACCGACATTCGACGCCGACGGCGCCGTGTGGAGGAGCGCACCACCTGGACGGACATTGATATCGTTCTTGAGCGATTGCCTGAATTTGTGTTGCTTCGACATGTACGGCGAGACACGGTACCCGAGCTTCGCCATCAGCAATGCGTCGTTGCGCTGCGCGCCCGGCATACGATCAGCCTGGACATACCGACCGCGTTTCGCTTCCTTTAGGAGCTGCTTGCCAGTGCATTGCAGGAGTTCGCGCCCATGCGTCACCGCACCAATACCGATCGGATCGTTCGTCGTCTCGCGGTGTTGGTCGTCAATGCGTGCCGTATCACCCGCTCTATAGACGGCGTACGCGCCGACGGCATGCATCGCGTCGTCCGATCCTGGATTGGCAAAGTCGCCATACGTCGTCCGGTCGCCAGTTCGGTTCGATTCCTGTCCGTTGACGTATTCACCCGGTCGGTACCCGGCACCTGGCATGAACTCGCCAACGATTTTACATGCGTATGGGTTGGTATGTCCTTTCGCTGGCGCACCGCGTTCGAGCGATGAGAACTGACCGCGCGCTGCTTGGGCTTCGACTTGAACACCACCCTTTGTCAATGGCCGGCGGCTCATATCGTACACGCGGGGCGGGGCGTTATGACGGAGCGCGATCCGGCTCGTTCCGTTCGAAATGACCGAGGACGCACCGTTCGCACGACCGGCGAGTTCGGACGATTTATGAGCAAGGCCATCCTGGGGAAAGACGCGTAACATTGGGTGGAACCCGTCAGCGGCTGGAACATCGGCATCGACGCCGAGACCGGGGCCGACTTGGATTTGCTCAAATGGCTTGGCGTTTTTATTAATCTCGGTGAGTGAATCGATGTACTGATCCGGCGAGTACCCGACTGAATTCCCCTGCCTGCCAGACGAATCGATATTTTGCTTGGTCGGATCGAACAGTGTTTCGACCTCGCGTTTCCTCCTCCAGATGGCATCGTTTCCAGTGAACGCTTCGTGCTTTTTTTGCTTCTCGGTGTCGTTCGTCGTCTGTGCGCGCGAACGGTAGAACGGTGCAATGATGTTATTATGATTGGGAAAGAACGAATCGTTGAATCGTTTCATTGCCTTCACGTTGTGAAGGTCAAGTTGCGCGGATGGCGTTGAGGTGTCGTCGATGCTGGTCCCGACGTCGATGACGTCGTCTTCGATCATGCACATCGCATCTTGCGCAGTATCTTCGACTGGACGGAGCAAGTACCCAGCGAGCGCGACTGCGGGGATGAGTGCGAATTCCATCTCTCTCTCTCTTTCAACTGGGCAACATAAGAAAAATCGAGGACATTTCTATCGAGTGGGGGGGGGTGGGAGGCGATGGGGTACACTACAAGAGCAGTTTTGATAACATGTTCGATACAGCTGAACTGTCCTTGAACTGCTCAGTAAAACGTGGCAATATAAAACGCAATCGAGAACACGGAAATGTTAAGACGACATTTTCACCGGTTCATGTTCCTCATGTTCCTCGTGTTCCTCGTGTTCCTCGTGTTCCTCGCGTTCGATTCACGAACTTGTTTGACGGTCCTCGCCTGGACTGTACCAGCCGGTGTGCCGACACGGTTGTAAATCGCCGCGTCGTTTGCGTGCAGTACATCACGGAGCGGGACGACTTGATTGGGAGAAATCGAAGTCCTTGTCACTGGGTGTTTCGGCGCGCGCCCGGACCTGAAGATACCGTCCGTCGTCGCGCGGCTGAAGATGTGCCGTATTTTCGAGTCACCGGGTCTTCCATGCAGATCACCGGCAATTACAACGGCATCGTCGAGGTTGACGCGATTCAGCATGACTGGATCGATTGCATTGGCTTCCGAGTGGAGACGGTATCGTCGAGCGCGGAAGGCGGTGACGCGTGGGTCGGGTGGCGTCCCGATCCGTTCGCGCGTCAGCTGGTCGATACGAACATTGCGCGGGAGACGCGTTGCCCACGCGCTCAGATCCTGCCTGAAACTACTAGCCCTCACGAGCATATAGCTCATGTCCGTCACGCGCGACGTATTCCAATTACCGATGGGTTGGTTGAATGCAATGGCACTGTCGAACATAGAGCCCATGTCCGTCACGCGCGACGTATCCCAATGACCGATGGGTTGGTTGAATGCACGGGCGTCCCAGAACATATAGCTCATGCCCGTCACGCGCGACGTATTCCAACCACCGATGGGTTGGTTGAACGCGCGGGCATCGTTGAACATACCGCTCATGGTCGTCACGCGCGACGTATTCCAATGACCGATGGGTTGGTTGAACGCGCGGGCGTTCATGAACATACCGAGCATGGTCGTCACGCGCGACGTATTCCAATTACCGATGGGTTGGTTGAACGCGTGGGCGTCCAAGAACATAGAGCGCATGTTCGTCACGCGCGACGTATTCCAACCACCCACGGGCTGATTGAATGCACTAGCCCCCTCGAACATAGAGCGCATGTTCGTCACGCGCGACGTGTCCCAACCACCCACGGGCTGGTTGAACGCGTGGGCGTCCCAGAACATAGATTCCATGGTCGTCACGCGCGACGTATCCCAATGACCGATGGGTTGGTTGAACGTGTGGGCGTCTTCGAACATACGGCTCATGTTCGTGATACGACTCGTGCACGTCCGCTTCACATCGCTCCATTCGTTCTGTCTAATGAGAGATCGCAATTCCTGTTCACTCCGAACGACGTACCGCACCCCGTCGATCACGCCACTGTCGCCGATCCGTGCGCGTGGTGTGGCGACGATGGTGAATCCTCCCGGTCCCGCCCGACGATTCGGGACTTTGACCACCTTGACATCCTGCAGGCGCTTCGCACCATTCGTTCGCACGTTCGAGACCCTCGTTCCTCCCGATTCCGTCACGCGTCTATACCGATTCGCGGCTCTGGGCGTCGTAGTGCGTTTCTTCGTCGGCGTCGACGATGAAGCGTTGGAAGATTTCCTCTTTCTGTCCATGAACTGTCCTTGAACTGCTCAGTAAAACGTGGCAATATAAAACGCAATCGAACACGGAAATGTTAAGACGACATTTTCACGCAGGTTTCACCGGTTCATGTTCCTCGCGTTCCTCGCGTTCCTCGCGTTCCTCGCGTTCCTCATGTTCGATTCTCGAACCTGATTGACGGTCCTCGCCTGGACTGTACCAGCCGGTGTGCCGATACGGTTGTAAAGAGCAGCGTCGTTTGCGTGCAGTACATCACGGAGCGGGACGACGTGTGTGGGAGAAATCGAAGTCCTTGTCACTGGGTGCTTCGGCGCGCGTCCGGATCTGAAGATACCGTCCGTCGTCGCGCGGCTGAAGATGTGCCGTATTTTCGAGTCGCCATGTAGATCACCTGCAATAACAACGGCATCGTCGAGATTAACGCGATTCAGCATGACTGGATCGATCGCATTGGCTTCCGGGTGGAGACGGTATCGTCGAGCGCGGAAGGCGGCGACGTGTGGGTCGGGTGGCGTCCTGATCAGTTCGAGCGTCCGCCCGTCGATACGAACATTGTTCGGGAGACGCGTTGCCCACGCGCTCAGATCCTGCCGGAATCTACTAGCCCCCGCGAACATCTGGCGCATGTCCGTCACGCGAGATGTATCCCACTGGCCGATCGGCTGGTTGAACGCATCGACGTAGTAGAACATACTGTGCATGTCCGTCACGCGAGATGTATCCCACTGGCCGATCGGCTGGTTGAACGCGCGGGCCGCGTGGAACATCATACCCATGTCCCTCACGTTCGTCGTGTTCCAGGCGCCAATCGGCTGATTGAACGCGTTGGACCTGCTGAACATATAGCTCATGTCCCTCACGTTCGACGTATTCCACTGGCCGATGGGCTGATTGAACGCCTGGGCGCCGCTGAACATCCAACTCATGTCCGTCACGTTCGACGTGTTCCACTGGCCGATGGGTCTGTTGAACACGTCGGCGCCGCGGAACATACCATTCATGTCCCTCACGCGTGACGTATTCCACTGGCCGATCGGCTGGTTGAACGCGCTGGCGCCGTTGAACATCTCGCGCATGTCCGTCACGCGCGACGTATCCCAATTACCGATGGGTCGGTTGAACGCGCGGGCGCCGCTGAACATCTGGCGCATGTTCGTGATACGGCTCGTGCACGTCCGCCTCACATCGCTCCATTTGTTCTGTCTAATGAGAGATCGCAACTCCCGTTCACTCCGAACGACGTACCGCACCCCGTCGATCACGCCAGTGTCACCGATCCGTGCGCGTGGTGTGGCGACGATGGTGAACCCTCCCGGCCCCGCCCGACGATTCGGGACTTTGATCACCTTGACATCCTGCAGGCGCTTCGCACCGTTCGTTCGCACGTTAGAGACCCTCGTTCCTCCCATTTCCGTCACGCGTCTATACCGCTTCGCGGCTCTGGGCGGCGTAGTGCGTTTCTTCGTCGGCGTCGACGACGAAGCGTTGGGAGATTTCCTCTTTCTGTTGTCCATAAACTGCTGCTCAGTACAACGTGGCAATATAAAATGCAATCGAGAACACGGAAATGGTACGAAGACAATTTCACGCAGGTTTCACCGGTTCATGTTCCTCGCGTTCCTCGCGTTCCTCGCGTTCCTCGCGTTCCTCATGTTCGATTCTCGAACCTGATTGACGGTCCTCGCCTGGACTGTACCAGCCGGTGTGCCGATACGGTTGTAAAGAGCGGCGTCGTTTGCGTGCAGTACATCACGGAGCGGGACGACTTGTGTGGGAGAAATCGAAGTCCTTGTCACTGGGTGCCTCGGCGTGCGTCCAGCTCTGAAGATACCGTCCGTCGTCGCGCGGCTGAAGATGTGCCGTATTTTCGAGTTGCCATGTAGATCACCTGCAATCACAACCGCATCGTCGAGGTTAACGCGATTCATCATGACTGGATCGATCGCATTGGCTTCCGGGTGGAGACGGTATCGTCGAGCGCGGAAGGCGGTGACGTGTGGGTCGCCGATCAGTTCGCGCGTCCGCCGGTCGATACGAACATTGTTCGGGAGACGCGTTGCCCACGCACTCAGATCCTGCCGGAATCTACCATCCACGAACATATCGCCGCCGAACATATCGCTCATGTCCGTCGCGCGCGATGTATCCCAATTACCGATGGGTTGGTTGAACGCGCTGGCGCCGCTGAACATATAGCTCATGTCCGTCACGCGCGACGTGTCCCAATTACCGATGGGTTGATTGAACGCGCGGGCGTTGTTGAACATAGCGTGCATGGTCGTCACGCCCGACGTGTCCCAGTTACCGATGGGTTGGTTGAACGCGCGGACGCTGTAGAACATGCGGCTCATGTCCGTCACGCGCGACGTATTCCAATTACCGATGGGTTGGTTGAACGCGCGGGCGTTACCGAACATAGTTCTCATGGTCGTCACGCGCGACGTATTCCAATTACCGATGGGTTGGTTGAACGCGCGGGCGCCGTTGAACATACCGTCCATGTTCGTCACGCGCGACGTGTCCCAGTTACCGATGGGTTGGTTGAACGCGCGGACGCTGTAGAACATGCGGCTCATGTCCGTCACGCGCGACGTATCCCAATTACCGATGGGTTGGTTGAATGCGTGGGCGTTGACGAACATAGAGCGCATGTCCGTCACGCGCGACGTATCCCAACCACCGATGGGCTGGTTAAACGTCTCGGCGCCGGTGAACATGCCGCGCATGCTCGTCACGCGCGACGTATCCCAATTACCGATGGGTCGGTTGAACGCGCGGGCGCCGCTGAACATCTGGCGCATGCTCGTGATCCGACTCGTGCACGTCCGCCTCACATCGCTCCATTCTTTCTGTCTAATGAGAGATCGCAATTCCTGTTCACTCCGAACGACGTACCGCACCCCGTCGATCACGCCAGTGTCGCCGATCCGTGCGCGTGGTGTGGCGACGATGGTGAACCCTCCCGGCCCCGCCCGACGATTCGGGACTTTAACCACCTTGACATCCTGCAGGCGCTTCGCACCGTTCGTTCGCACGTTCGAGACCCTCGTTCCTCCCGATTCCGTCACGCGTCTATACCGCTTCGCGGCTCTAGGCATCGTAGTGCGTTTCTTCGTCGGCGTCGACGACGAAGCGTTGGAAGATTTCCTCTTTCTGTCCATGAACTGCTCAGTAAAACGTGGCAATATAAAACGCATTCTCACCGGTTCATGTTCCTCATGTTCCTCGGCGGCGCTCGTCCGACGGTGCGTCCACATACGACGGCTCGGGGATCGTGCGCTGAGTACGCACCGATTCGAGTCGCTTCGTCGATGATGTATCGAAACTCGTCCCAAAATCGGGCAGTATGTCCAATCTCATCGCATGCAATGTGCGCGAGCTCATGGAGCGCGACAAATACGAGCGCATCGAGCGATGCACCCGGTTGGATACATACACGAATCGACCGTTTCCCAGTGGTGAGGGCCGCGGCGTCTACGACCGCGTCGTCGAGTTCGTCGATGCGACCATTCCACCTCATTGCGACCTTCGCTCCCGTTTGCGTCCCGCGCAGCGACGACGCGACGCGTTTGATGCGATCATTAACTTCAGCCAATTTCGTCGTCATACAGTTTGTGGTTTCGTTGACGTTGAACTCAATTCCAGTTTTTGAAGTGCACGTTTTCGAGCGCGTTACGGCGAGTGCAGTGATTGCCGCGATCGCAATCAACGATAGTGCGATTGTCCTCGACATCTCTGTATGATATAATGGATTTATTATAATATTTGATATTTACTTTCAATCGGTTGCTGCGAACGTGATCCCGCGACGCGTCGTCGAGAACACGAGCGGCGAGTTGGGTCGTTGACGTTTTCTGTTATCGCTGATGGTCTGATGAGCAATCCCTGCACGGCGCGCGGCCTCGTTATGACTTCTGTACGTCGTCGCCACCGTCCCGTCCGCGTGTGGAATATGGATTTGGACGGCTTTTTTTCCTTCGGCATTTTCCTCGCTCGAACCCATTTTTAGGTTAGATAATTGATTGTTTTGCTCCTTACCGTCCTTATGCATAACGACCAACCCGTCTTCGTACGTGCCAAACGCTTTCGTCATCATGATGTGCACTTGGCCACGGCCCGCGTACGTATACCCACACCGCATCACGCGGAGCGGAGCGTAGACGAACAGTCCGGACGGTTGTCGGCGAAGAACCGCGCCGTCCCGGTGCATCCAGTACGATGTGTTCGAGTACTGCCGTAACCATTTGACCTCGATCCACTTGGATATATTGGCGGGCGTTAATGCTTTCGTCGGGTCGCGTCTAAATAGTTCGTGCGACGAATCGGGTGCCGGCCGTTCGGATCTGGATCCCGTTTGGTGACTCACCATCGCGTTTTGGTGGACCGTCATCGGCCGAAAATTCCACGCCTCGTTATGCGTCGACACGCCATTGATATGGTCCATTTGCGTATGCAGACCGTGATCGTAGCCGTAGAAATCCGGGTACGCGGCGAACAAAATCCAGCCCAATCCGACCTTTTCCTGTTTCCCCATCGCACCGGTCAGGGAGATAACACCCCTCTTCGAGACGTGGATCGGCGTACCGTCCTTTTTGTACACGACGCCGCGCTCGACGACGTACCCCTTTCCCTTTACATTCATCTCGCTCGAGTTCGGACGCGGGATCCGTTCCAACTCGATTCGGGGGAGATCGGTACATTCCAGTTTCAGCCGGGTGCATAAGGCCACGCGGTCCGCGGCCGACTCGATCCACAATCCGTCCGCCGTAATCAGGATCCCGTATTCGTTATCCGTCACGTCTTCGTCGAGGACGTACGACGCGAGCAAATTCGCCACGTTATAATACTTCTGCGCACCCTGGATCCGGGCGCAGACCCTGCGGTCCTTTTCCATCGGCTTGAGGATTCTCCCCGACGGCGTACGGAGCGCGAACCGGTTCACCCCGTTCCTGATCGTCGTCGCGAGCGTATACCCGTCCAAATCCTCCACAACGTCCAGAGGAAACTCTCTCAATTGAGGCGGGAACGGTACGAATTGTCCGCCCACATGCGAGCAAATCGGTTGGGTCGCGGGATTGTGCTGTAAATGCTCGCAAAAAACGGAATTCATTTTATTGTATTTACATTCCCGGCAATATTATACTAATCATCCAAAAACATGGGACTCGAGATATCGCCCGGTTCATCTACGAACTTCATTTTCGGTTCGTGGATGATGTTATTGTATAAATCGTCGCGAACGAGACAGCTCGGTGGTGGTGGTGGTACGAAGCTTCTTCGTTCTTCCATCAACTCGTCGTAAAACGAACGAAGTTCGGCATAATGACGTTCTAACCAGCCGTGGTCGCGTGCGACTGGCACGATATTGATCACCTCCTTCCCGCTATCCGAAAGGTGGGCGGGTTGCCACTCGACGAAATAGCAAAGATCCAGATCGCAAACTTCCAACTGCGCTTGGATCTGGGGCAAATAATGATGAGGAACCTCGCCCGGGACGATCTGGCGTCGCCATGGACATTTGATTTCGACGAGCTCACCTTCCTCCGTCATCCCGTCGGGTGACGCCGCGAGCCAGTCGAGACCCTTCTCTGGACCGTGAATATCTTTATGGATCAGAAGCCCATATTCTTTGGTCGTTTTCCCCATAATCTCGTCGAATTTCTCACGGACACTGTCCTCGTGCTTTACACCGTGCCGCGTCGCGACATTGCCTTGAAACTTCCGGTGAACCGCGTTGATAATGGCTTCTCGACGCACGTCTCCAGTGAAACTCGCAAACGGCTTGATACCGAGTGCGGAGGACGTTACGCTTGCGGTCATTAGTGAACGTCGGACTTCGTACCATTCGGGTGTCCTCTGGGCGTACTGCGGCGCGGTCTTTACGCGGTCAATACGGTCTTGGATAGGGTTTGAATTCATTTTTTTGGAATGGAATTTCGGTTTTTCTTTCGGTTCTGACTTTCGATCTTGGCCGAGAGCAATTTCTCGAAATGATCAAGCGCGGCCGTTTCTTCATCGAAGGTCGCCTGTCTCTCGACAGCCGAGTCTGCGGTCGGGAACTTACCCTTCTTATCGCTGGTATTCATTCGATTCTGGCCGCCGATGCGGATACTGTTTTGGATTGTCGTCTTTTTGATCATCCATTGATGTGCAGCAATGTACGTTTCCTTGTCCGTCTGCTTTTCAATGGGTATCAATAAATCGTTGAGCGTCTTCTCTGACATCGTCTTCGACACGACGGTCATGTACGTCAACACCTTGCATTCTTGATCCGCTTTGGGGAGGAATGAATGACCACTCGCTCGCGTCGCCCGACCGTGTGCTTGGCGCATCGACACCTTCGACGCAAACGGGTTCGTAAGATGTAAAACGCGCAACGCGTTGATATCAACGCCAGTGTACAAGTCGCCCGTGACGAATATGACGCGGCATGCTCGTCCGTCCGCATTGCGCTTGTATCGCTTGGTGGTACCCGGCTCGGGTTTCAACTTCTGCCCAACTTTCTGCATGTTCAGCCCTGACATAAACGCTTGGAATATGCCGATGTGCTTCGTATCATTCGTGAGGATGTATCTCCTGTGATCGTGCGATCGGTGGGAGTTTGGTGCGACGATACTGCGCGTATTTGTCGCGTCCGGATATTTGATGATACGTTTCTCAACGCCCGGGGTGATATCAACCCACCCCTCGATTTTCTCCAGTAGTTCTGCGACGATCCGGTTCGACGTGCCATCGTGCGAGTAGACAAACTGCTTCCCGGGCGATGTGATGATCTTTGCTGCGATGGTGAACAATTTCGGCGTCACAATCACTTTCAGGGTTCCCTTCTTCGTTTTCACGCGTAGAATCGCCTGCCCGGCGGGAAATACTTTTTTCACTGCGTTGGTCGATATTCCGTGCTTTATCGCAATCTTTGAACATGTGGCGTAATACTCCTTCGCGATCATTTCAAACAGTTTCGGCTGGGTGATGACTTTGCCTTTGTCTTTTGCTGTTCCCGCAATGGCCTTGACGTCATCAAGTTCGATCCAATTTTCCATCCGACGCAAGGTTGCGAGATACCCCTCCCGGTCGTAAAAGCGGTACACCAGCTGCGCCGCTTCAGCACTTGTTTTCTCACCGGCTTGCAGTTTGATCGCCTGCTTCGATTCGTGTTTTATAGGGTTTACCTTCATCAGCCGCATCAGCACGGCGAGGTAGTGCCACGCGGTGATTGGTGTTCTGATCGTTTTGACGGTCTTCTTCGCGAAGAACTTCCGTTTAGTCGTCAGATCCTCGAAGTCGGCAAACTGGTATATACCGGGTACTTTCGTCTTCCCATTGTTTGTTTTCTGCAAGCGATCGTCGATGTTTTCTGCCGTGAACTTGGGAAGACCGGCAGGGCGGACGAGATTGAGCGTTTCGATGTATTCGCTGATTTTGGTCCCGGGAGTCGCCGACGCACAATAAACGTGTACGAATGGGTTGCTAACAGAATCGAGCAGCATGCGTTTCGTTCTCAAAATCGCTTGGTATTCGTTCTTCGTCCCCTTGTTCACGTCTTTGAGGTTGGCTTTAATGAGTTCATGCGACTCGTCGAGAATGATCACGATACCGCGTTCTTTCCACTTTTTTTCCATATCCTCGCGCATTTTGATACAGTCTTTGTCCTTTTCGATGTTGTTTTTTTCGTATAGATTCAGGCACGATGCAAACTTTTCGTACGTGAAGAATTTGATGTACTTGGATATATCCTTTTTGAGATTTGCGCCGACGCGGATCGTTTCATCGTGGCTAACCTCCGGATCCTTATTCTTGGCCATCTGGACGGCGAGGTCGTAACTCAACTTGGTGAAATTCTCAATGTATTTGTCGAGATTGTTCTGTCGCTCATTTGCGATCGTAGTGACGATGCACATGTACGGTGGTGGTTTCGTGTTCGTTTTCTCGGCGGCCTCCCAGTATTTCGTGATCGTGCCAAGGATGGTCGAAGTCTTCCCCGATCCCGTACCGTGCCAAATCATACCACCACGGAACGCGTATTTGGGGCGTTGCACTTTTGGATGTCCCTGCGATCGTTTCAGATCGGTATACGACTTCGCGGATCGTTGAGCGATTTGAATCGCGCGTTGTTGGTGCGGAAAATACGCCAGGAGGTGGTACGGGTCTGGTGGAGGGGTCGAGTTGGTACGCGGACGGCTCACAACGTGGTTACTCGACGGACCGGCTTGGTTCGACCGCATCATCGTGTTGATCGTCTGGAGGGATGCCGTTGGCACTGCGCTGTTTCTGCTGGTATTCGCTCGATGCGTGCGCTTTGACGCGACCTGACTGGCGTGCGTGTTCTGTGAGGTTGTTCTGTTTCGTTTCTGAATGGGACGGTTTTTTGAGGACGAGTTCGACTTGGTGGAACTCGAATTTGCCGTGTTCATAACGTTCGATATGTTCGATACGTTCATTTGAGACGGACCGGCCTGTCCATTCGACCGGGCCGAACCAGACGGTCGGGCCGTCCGAACCGGTGCAGTCGGTCTAGACATACGATTCATCAGGTTGAACCAGTCGTATTTGTTCGGATTATGACCGGCGGGTGCCTGCCCGGCCATCCAGTTTGTGTGTGCGTGGTACCAGTTCAGCTCCGACTGTGTCAGTGGTCTATGTCTCGGCATGTGTCACGTTATTCCTGTGCAATATTTTGATTTCTCGGTATCGGCGTCCTGGAAAAAGTACGAGCACGACGATGGCATCGATCGTCGTGAATTCGAAAATCGTCAGCTACCGATCCGTTTCTTGTCAGCTTCTGCGCGGTAATGCCTCGCGTAGTAGCTACTAGCAATTTTTTCGGTGTTTTTAGCCTTCGATCCGATGACGTCTTGAAAATGACGCACACGCGGCCGTATAAATCGTGCACGAAAAAGTACGAGCATTGGCAGCTTCCTTTCCAGCTTCCATTGCTCGTACTTTATGACCCCTTGGGTCCATGTGGCCGCGTGCGTCGCATCGGCCGAAAATGACCCTTTTTTTGACCATGCGTTATACGCGGCCACATCGGATTTTTTTGGGCAAAGTACGAGCATTGGCAGCTTCCTTTCCAGCTTCCATTGCTCGTACTTTATGACCCCTTGGGTCCATGTGGCCGCGTGCGTCGCATCGGCCGAAAATGACCCAAAAAATCCAAATGCGTTATACGCGGCCATATGGACCCAAGGGGTCATAAAGTACGAGCAATGGAAGCTGGAAAGGAAGCTGCCAATGCTCGTACTTTTTCGGCGATTTCCAAAAATGCTCGTACTTTTGGGGTCATTTCCATGTGGTCGCGTATTAGTCATTTTCTTATATACTATTCTTATCTCTTTTCTCATTATGAAAAACTAAAGGGAAAGCAATTAGAGAGAAGAAGAAGAAGAAGAAGAAGAAAGGAAAAGAAGGAAAATCAGTCAAGAAGATCGAATCGATCGAAATCAGCCCCAAAACAGCCGAAAATGGCCCAAA
>Ga0222718_10000699_pt1 | contig 34489 bp, 32 predicted proteins | sample C33_27DmetaG_FD_165045 | JGI IMG/M metagenome (GOLD analysis project Ga0222718, IMG submission 165045) | Estuarine water microbial communities from San Francisco Bay, California, United States - C33_27D | ecosystem: Environmental > Aquatic > Marine > Unclassified | place: USA: California...
GAGTTAGCATAAAGTGAATTTTGTAAAAATAATAATCCAGATTTAGAATCAGGTATTTTTTTTTTTAATGTATCCCAAATTCTAGGTGAATTTACTAAATCAGATGATTGTTCCCAAAAAGATACATGCTTCAAAATTTGGTCATAGTATCCATTAGATATTATTCCATGTTCAGAAGGATAAGTTCCAGAAAAAATTGACGCCTGAACACTACATGTAACTGCAGGAAAAGAAGGTTTAAACGAAGAAACAGAGCCCTTTTCTAAAATTTTAGAAATATTTTGAGGTTTTATTTCAGCATATTGTTTTTTTGATAAACCCACAATATCTAAAACAATTAATTTTTTCATAATTAGTATAAAAATTAGATAGAAATAAACCCATTTCAATTATGTTAGATACAATTTTTTTGATATAGCATATGCAGGTAAAATTAGTAACGATACAAAAATAGGAAATTGTAAAGGCACAAAAAATGAAATTATGATAGAATCTAATAAAATAATTAATAATAATTGAAATGTAATTTGATTTTGAATTTTTTTAAAAAATAAAGAATATAGAGATAATGAAGAAAAAAAGGCTAAAAATAATAATGATTCAAATTGAAAATTATTAACTACTAAAATAGATACAGATGCAATAGTAGTAATAGTTATAATTTTATTTAATTTTTTATAAATTATTTGATTTGATTTTACTTCATTTTTAGCAAGTATACTAATTCCAAAGACAAAAATTCCTAGAGGAATTAAATATTGAATATATTCAAAAGAAATACCAATAATTGAGAATCCTAATAAAATATTTAACATTCTAATTATTGATAAGTTAATAATTCCTAAGAATGAAATAGATTTTAATTTAAAATTATAAAATAATATTGCGCATGTTAAAATTAATGAAATAATTAATGAGTCAAATCCAAGAAATGAAGCAGAGATATTTGCCAATAAGAGAAAAATGAATCCAATTAATAATGCATTTTGTTTTGAGATTTTTCCTGAAGCTAAAGGCCTAAATGATCTTTCTTTTTTGTCAAGATTATAATCAAAATAATCATTAAAAATCATGCCTGAACAAAATAACATGCCTGAAGTAGTAAGAAGATAGGGTAAAAGAAATATTTCAGAATTAAATGTGAATGAAAAAAAGTAACCTATCAAAACATTACTAAATGCTGTAAAAATACCAGGAAGTCTTACCAGTTGTAAATATTCCTTAAACATTTTCGATTAAAGATTTTAGATAGGACATAGATTCTATTGCTGCATCTTGAGGGTTATTTTGATAAGGATAAAGTTCAACCGTGACATATCCAGTATAATTAATAGAGTTTAATGAAGTAAAAATTTTTTTAAAATCAATCGCCCCATGACCAGGAATTAAATGATAATGTTTTTTTGAATATGCAATATCTTCCAAATGAATATGCTTGATGTAATCATGTAAATTAATAATTAATTTTTCAGGGTCTTCATTTACACAAAAAAAATGTCCAATATCAAAATTTAACCCCAGATATTTTGAATCAAACTTTTCAATAAATCTAACAAATTGACTTGAATTTTCTATTAATAATTCAGGTTCAGGTTCTATAAGTAAATGGACACCAAGATCTTCAGCTAAAGGTAGAACTTCAAGTATACCTTCTTGAAAAATTTCTAACTCTTTTTCAGATGATTGATTTGTTTTAGGACCACCAGGTTCTGTAGAAACAGATTTTGCACCCAGTAAATTAGCTAAGTATAAACAATTTTTAGTATGATCTATTCTTTTTTTTCTATATTTTTTAGATTCTTCAATCCAAGATGGATGATGAAAATCATCTATAGCAGTCATCATAAATCCATTTAGATTGGAAATGGACATAGAATTTTTTTTAAGAGAATTATGAATTGATTGAATTTTTTCATTAGAAAGAGGAGGAAAAGCATGAGGTATATCACACATTATTTCTATTGAATCATAACCAGCAAAATGAATTGAATCTATACAGTCTTCAATGGAATAATTTCTATATGCATTTGAGCTAAATGCAAGTTTCATTTTATTCAAGAGAACGGTAATTTTTAGATTGTTTAAAAAAAGTATTTGGATTTAAAAACAAAACTTTTTCAATTTCTTTATCACTGAATCCATTTGAATTCATTTCGAGAGCAGTTTTAGGAACACTTAATGGATCAGATACACCCCAATCAGCAGAACTATTTATCAAAATTTTATCAGTGCCAAATTTTTTCAATATATTTACAGCACGAAAAGGACTTAATTTTGTATTTGGGTATACAGTAATTCCAGAATAAACATCATATGAAAGAGATAATTCAATAGTTTCTTCAGTATTATGATCTACAATTATTTTAGATTGATCAACACCAGCATCCTCAATAATTTTAAAAGTTTTTTTTGTTCCTTCAAGTTTGTTAATATGAGGAGTATGAACAATTATTGGAATTTTGAGATCATCTGCTAATATCAATTGTTTCGTAAAAATATCTTCTTCCTGTTTAGTCATTAAATCAAAACCAATTTCTCCCAGAGCAACAACATTTTTCCTCACAAGAAAATCTTCAATAATTTCTAAAGATTCATTTGCAAATTTTTTGTTATTTGCTTCTTTTGGATTTATGGATATTGCACAATAGTGTTCAATTCCAAATTCTGAAGCTCGATTGTGTTCAAAAGTTATTATGTATTCCCAATAATCTTTTAGAGTTTGAGAAGATGTTCGCTCCTGTCCAAGCCAAAAAGAAGGTTCAATAACGGCTTTAATTCCAGATAAAACCATTTTTTCATAATCATCAGTTGTTCTAGAATACATATGGATATGAGGATCGATAAATTTCAATTTAATTTATTAAATTTTTTAAATAAAATAAAGCCTTTGATGCAGCATATTCAGGAGATTTTGAATAAGTGTACAATTCAGCAGTAAGAAATCCTGAATAATTAATTTTTTTTAAAGAATTATAAAATTTTTTGAAATCAATTTCCCCTTCACCAGGTAATAAGTGGTGGTGAAATTGATTTTTACAATCACTGATATGAGTATGAATAATTTTTTTTCCAAATTTTTTGATAATTTCAGAAATATTTTCATTATTTACCATTGCATGACATGTATCAAGATTTAATCCAATATTTTTGAAATCTTTAGAAACTAAATTCCATACTTTGTCAGAATCATCTATTAGAAGACCAGGTTCGTATTCAATAGAAATTAAGACATTTTTGTTTTCAGCATATTCTGCAATAATTTCTAAAGATTGTTTAAATAATGATTCATCATTAGAGATAGAATTTTTTAAACCAGAAGTAATACAAATTGAAGGACAGTTTAATGTAATTGCAAGATCTATAGTTTTTTTAGTATATTCAATTCGCCAATTTCGTAATAATGAATTTTTGTTAGAAAGTGAAGGTTCAAATTTTTCATTATTGTTTTTGTTAGTATACCATCCTACTACAGTATTTGAATTTAAATTTGAAACTTGTAGATTTTTTTGTTTTAAATGATTTTTAATTTTTTCAATTTTATCTTTTTTTAATGGTAAAAAAGCATGAGGAGTATCTACTACTAGTTCAATTCCATCATAACCAATTTCAGAAATGGTGTCTATTGCTGAAAATATTGTTTTATTTGTAAATGCATTTGTACTAAAACCTATATTCATCATTTTATTTTTTTAGAATTTTTATGACACTATCTTTAGCTTCTTTTATCATTTTTTCTTCTACAAAATTATTTTTATTTAGAATTTTTGCAATCTCCCAAATATGATTTTCAATCTTAGAATTCTTTGTGTGCTCTTCACGATTCATATTATTTAATAAAAAACGACATAAAAAAATCTAATTAATATGTACAAATTTTCTTTGTGCTTAAATTTGAAAAATGAATCTAAGAAGTTATTAATATAAACAATTAATTAGAAATATGACAGAATGGAACACACTTAGAGCAAGATTTCCAGATGACGAATTAAAGGATATTGAAAGAATTAAAGAACAATATGGATTAAGTTACAATGAGATAATTCGGTCAGGAGTTAAATTCTATTTGGGTTTAACAATGGCTAAGGAATTAATTGCAGATACATTAGAAGAAAAAGACATTACAATTAATGGAAAAAATATTGGTGAAATATTGAACAGTCCAGAATATCAAAGAAATTTAGAACAAAAAATTACAAAAATAGTTAAAATTTTAATTTTAGAATTTTTTGAAAAAGGAATGGATTTTAAAGAAAAAACAAAATCAATTAGAAAAGAACGTAAAGTTGGAAGACCTAAGTCAAAAAGAAAAGTTGGAAGACCTAAACAAGGATTAGACTAAAATTATTTTTTAAATTCAACATTTGGTTGATCGGGTTGACCGGCAATTGCAATTAATCCACCATCACGTAATTGTTGCAATAATTGCATAACTTCTTTTTCAACTTGATTTCGTTGCAAACCTGTTTGATTTGCAAAAACTTCTACTAAATCTGTGACCTTACGTTGGCCATTACAAGATTTCCAGAAATCAACAATTGCCTGATTTACCATAAATCCTTGTTCATGTTCATTAGCTAAAACCATAGAACCATCTTCTTGTTGTACTAACTTTCCAACACCTTGGGGTAATGCAGTTTCATAATTAATTGGAGCAGGAGTGTTCAAACCATTTGCACCCATTTCTTTAATTTTGAGTTTTCCTTCTTCAGTCATCTTATCCATTGTCCAAGCTGGCTCCCATACAATTTCAATATTGACATTATTTACTCCAGGAACTTTTTTAGCAAAACGTGTTGCATCTGCAACCAAAGTTTCATGTAAAGGACAGCCTTGTGTAGTCATTGTCATTTTAATATCAACATCATTATTTTCTTTAACATCAATTCCATAAATCAATCCCATTTCAACAATATTGAGCGGTACTTCAGGATCCATACATTGTTTCAAAGATTCTTCGATTGCTTGAGGGGAAACTGTACTCATACTTTATACTAAAATTTGAAAAACAATAAAAACTTTGTATTAATTAGCTTGGAATAATTTTGTGAGAGATTCTTCAAATGGTGCTGTAGCCACGCCTTTTTCAGTAATTATTCCAGCAATTAATTCTGGAGGAGTCATATCAAAAGCAGGATTAATTACACCAATATCATCAGGGGCAGTCTTTTTTTCACCAATACCTGTAACTTCACTTCCTTTTCTCATTTCAATAATTACATTTTCAGCTTTTGTTTCCATATCAATTGTAGATAATGGAGCTGCAACATAAAATGGAATTCCATGTTGTTTTGCCATGGTTGCAACTTGATATGTTCCAATTTTATTAAAAACATGACCAGTTTTTACAATTCTATCAGCACCTACTACGACTTTGTTAACTAAACCATTAGCCATTGAATATCCAACTGCAGTGTCAGGAACTAAACTTACATCAAACCCATCATGCTTTAGCTCAAAAGCAGTCAATCTTGAACCCTGTTGAATTGGTCTAGTTTCAGTAGCAATAACTTTAACATTTTTTCCACTTTCTCTTGTTGCTCTAATTACACCTAAAGCTGTTCCATATGCAACAGTAGCTAGTGCACCAGCATTACAATGAGTCATTATAGTATCATTATCATCAAAAAGAACAGAACCATTTTTTCCCATGGATTTATTAATTTCAATATCTTCATCAGCCATTTTCTTAGCAGTAGAAATTACTAATTCTCTAATTTGATCAGCTGTTTCACCAGTCTTTGCAATATTCATAATTTTTTCTAACCCCCATCCTAAATTTACTGCAGTGGGTCGTGTTGCAAAAAGAATTTTTCTAGCTTCCTCCAAATCTGACAATAATTCATTTTTTGTGGTAGCCTTACTTTGTAGAGCAGCTAATCCCAATCCAAATGCACCAGATACTCCTATTGCAGGAGCACCTCTAACTATTAGAGTCTTAATTGCATTAGCTACCTGATTATAGTCATCATATTCAACAAATACTAATTCATTAGGAAGTTTAGTTTGTTCAATCATTATTACTTTATTATCTTTCCATTCAACAGTTCTGAGTGAAGAATCTATAATGATATTTTCATCCATAAAAATCAAAAATTGTATCCATATTTAAAATGATTAATTATGATAAATTCAACTATTATATGATCAAAAATATTATCATAGTTATTGATTAATCATAATTCATTAAACAAATTTGATTCACAGAATATGCATAAAGTGTATGATCTTTGGCCAGAAATTGCTCAAGAGCATTACAATAAAAATTGGAATGAAGTTAACATTGATAATATTTCACATGTTGTATTTGCTGGAATGGGAGGATCTGGTGCGATGAATGATATTTTTTCAGCAATTTTATCTAAAACTAATATTCACGTAGATGTTGTTAAAGGATACTTACTTCCAAAAACAGTTAATTCAGAAACATTAGTCATAACAACAAGTGTTTCAGGCAATACTGAAGAAACTCTAAGTATTTTAAATGCTGCTTCAAAATTAAAATGTAAAATAATTGCTTTTTCAGATAATGGAAAAATGGAAAAGATATGTAGTGAAAAAAAGATAGATCATAGAAAAATTTCTACAATACATTCTCCCAGAGCATCGTTTCCTGCTTTTTTATTCTCAATGATTAGAGCTTTAGGATCGCTTTTGCCCATTGAAAAAAACGACATTGCAGATTCATTACAAAAATTACAAAAACAAAGAGACCAAATTTCATCAAATAATTTAACTATTGAAAATCCTGCAATTTCATTAGCGGAATGGATTACCGATATTCCTTTAATTTACTACCCATGGGGATTACAAGCTGCAGCTGTAAGATTCAAAAATTCCTTACAAGAAAATTCCAAAATGCATGCAATAACTGAAGACGTAATTGAAGCGTGTCATAATGGAGTTGTTTCATGGGATATGTCATCTAACATTAAACCAATTTTAATTCAAGGTAGTGATGATTATATTAAAACTAAAGAAAGATGGAATATATTAAAAGATTTTTTTGATTTAAAAAGTATTCAATACAAGGAAATTTATTCCCAAAAAGGAGGAATTTTTTCAAAATTAATTAATTTAATTTACTTACTTGACTATTCAACAATTTACAGAGCCGTTATTTCAGAAATTGATCCCACACCAGTAAAACCTATAGAATTTATTAAAAATAGATTAAATGATCAAACATCATAAGATTGTTTTTTTGATTTTTCATATTTTTTATTAATTTTTTTTGCGTTTGGAATTTTTTTAAGATAAAATTCATTAATTTTATTTACTTGCCAAAGTTGATCATCATCAATTAATTTAAGATTTGGAATTACACAATGTCCGCCAATAAATCCTGGATACAGTTTAGGTCTATTTCCAATATATTTATGAATCTCATCAGCAAATGACCACATTTCATCATAATCAACTTTATGTTTTTTTGCAATCACATTGCTTAATTGAGCATAATTGATTAACCAACCATAATACGTAGTATCAACAACAATTTTTGCTAATTCTAAAGAAACAGGCGTAGACATTTTCTTTGTTTTTACACCACATTTTTTCATCATTGAAGCAAATTGAGATGAGGCCCATTTTTCATTTGGAGCATTTTTTTCAAGCGAAAAAAACTTTGAATATGTTTTTAGATCAGAATACATTCTTTTGTGAAGACCTCTTGTGGCACTATAGATTATTGGAATATTCTTAATTTTTTGTTGCAGTTTTTTGGTTGTTCCAGGAGAAATAGTACTATGTATTACAATTCCTTTAGGGGAAAATTGTTTTGTTAATGCTTGAAGATTCGATTGAAATTTTGAATTGAAAGGAATACAAATATGTAAAAATCTTGTTTCATATTTATCAAAATCCAATTTACTTTTTGGGATACATTTTGGATCTATATCAAATCCCTGTGTTGTAAAGGAGGTTGAAAGTAAATTAAAAATTGGCTTACCAATTTCTCCAAGACCACAAACCACTTCTTTAGATTTCAATGTAAAATTTGATAATTTAAGATGATTAAATATGTTGCAGACTATTTCTTAATTATTTTTGATGATTTTTTGTATATTAAACATAAAGATGTTGTATAGAGAATTATAGATAACAAAACAGCAAAAGAAAGTCCAATTAAATCAAACATACTGCCTAAAACAGGAATTAAAACTAACATACTTCCAATTCTCACTATTGCAGAATATCCAACAATTGTAGATTCTTTTGATTGTAATTTTGCATTTAAAATTGAACTAATTGTAAGTGGAATTATTGAAATCATCAATATTTGTAAACTGAGTATTCCTGATGAATATTTTGGAAAAAATTCATTTATAAAAATTGGGCCAACAAAAATTGCTGTAAAAGCAATTACAACAGATGAAAAAATAATTAAAAAACTAATTTTGTTATATTTTTTCCCACTAGATTCTTCAGATAGTAAAAAAGAATGTAATGCTAGAGGAAGTATTTCTAAACCAAAAAGAATTTGTATGTTTAATTGATAAATTCCTAAATTTGTGAAACCTAAAATTGGAAAAATTATTAATTTATCAATAAATCTAGGTGCACGGGTTGAAAAATCAACACCAAAATTATGCATTAGAGTTTTAAAATTTTTTTTGATTTCATATATCATATTTTGTTTTAAAGAAATATTTTTAAAAAAATCTATGGAACATATTAAATAACTAAGACTCATGCCAAATAATATTCCATTTAGTTCAAACAAAAAATAAAAGCCTATTGGAATTAAAATTATTAGAAATCCCCGAATAATTTCAATAATCATAAATTTTTTGTATTTTTTTAATCCTAACAAATTATGTATACTCATGAAATACATTGAAAGTCCAAAACACAGTAATCCCGCAAATATATCCACAGTAAATAAAATAACAGATGCAATAGATGTGGTGATTAGAGTTAGAAGATTAATACTATTTGCAAGTTGAATATTGTTTTTTGCAAGATACACAGTAACACTATGATTTGACCCAAATCGAGAAACAATAGCAAATGTTCCCGCTAGTGCAATGATATAACTAATATTTCCATAAGATTCAGGTTCTAAAAGTGCTGCAAGGATAAGATAAAAAAGAGCCTGTAAAATTGTTGAAAAAGTCTTACCAGATAAAACATATGAAAATTTTTGAGAAAACATAGTATTTAGTAATGAAATATTTATTGTAATTAGTATGTCTATTTTTATGAGAACAAAAGTATTTTAAAAAAATAATTTACAAAGATAATGGAATAAAAAATTGTTAGAAAAAAAATGGCCCACTTTTTTTATTGGAGGTGCACCCAGAGCAGGAACTACATTTCTTTATGAAATTCTAAATCAAAGTAATGAGGTGTTTATGTCACCAATAAAAGAACCAAATTATTTTGCTCCTAGTATTAATCATAAAAAAATTTTATCTAGACCTATTTCTTCTGAAAATGAATATTTGCATTTATTTGAAAATATTACTACAGAAAAGGCAATTGGAGAAGCTAGTCCCACTTATTTATGGGATCCTCTTTCCCCAGAATTAATTTTGAATAAACTACCAAATTCAAAAATGATTTTTATTTTAAGAAATCCCATACAACGCTCTTTTTCTCACTACCTTAATGGATTAGGATTAGGATATGAAAATGATTCATTTATTAATTCCATGAAAAATGCTTTACAAAATAAAAATGATTACAGTGGAAGAATTGCAATGGCAAGTTTTTACTATGATGGTTTAAAAAGATATTATGAAATATTTGATAAAAAAAATATAAAAATATTAATTTTTGAAAAGTTGTTCAAAGATCCAAATTTCTATATGAAAGAAATTTGTGATTTCTTAGGAATAAAATATTTCATATCAAATGATTTAGAAAATAGAGTTAATGAATTTACATTACCAAGAAATAGGGTACTTGAGAAAATGATTAAAAATAATTATCTTAGAGAAGGGGTCAGAAAATATTTCCCAATAAAATATGAAAGATTTTTACGACAAATATTGACAAAACACAATAAAAAACCTAAGATGAGTTATGAAGAAGAAAATTTTGCAAAAGAAATTTTTAAAGAAGACATATTAAAACTTGAAAAATTATTGGGGTACTCTTTACCATGGAAATAATTGTAGTTTATCGTAAATTTTTGTTATAGTCCATATCAAACCACATTGCAAATGAAGTAAACAATGTCATACTGACAAATGTAAACATTACAGCAAGTGCATTTATTGGAGGAATTTCTCCACTTAGCCACCATAAATAAAATAACCTAATAGACAAACCCAGCGTTAAAATTGAAAAAATTAATCCTAAGCCATAAAAAAACACAAGAGGATGAAAATCATTTACAATATATTTTTCTTTGATTCTCCACAAAAAATCTTTGAAAAGTAACCAAGATAAAGAAAAAATTAACTTACCATATTTTATTCCTGATTTTTCACCAATATTGTAAATTGGTTTAATTTCAACATCTCTAACAATTGTATTAGATACATTAAGTTTAACGAGTAAATCATTAGGTTGACCATATCTTTTGTATAATTTATCCCAATCAATTTTATCTAATGTTTTTTTATTTATTGCAGTATAACCACATTGAGGATCAATAATATTCCAATATCCTGAAGCAATTTTTGTTAAAAGAGATAAAACTTGACTTGCAAAGAATCGTAACTGGGGCATACTTTTTCTAACATCTGGAGTAAGCATACGATTTCCTTTTGCAAAGTCAGCACCTTTTTCAATTATTTCATCCAATAAATTTGGTAAATCATTAGGATCCATTTGTGCATCACCAGCCATAACTACAGAAATATCATAGTTATTATCACGAGACCACTTATAACCACTAGCTATTGAACCGCCAACACCTTGATTTTTTTCATGATTTATCAGATGAATTTTTTTATTGATTGGAATTAATTTTTCAATTATTTTTGAAGTATTATCTTTGCTTGCATCATTTACAATTACAATTTTATCAACATATTCAGGAATTGAATTAATTGTGTTTGTAATTAAATTTTCTTCATTAAAAGCAGGAACAACTACAGAAATTAAATTATCTTTATACATAGATGCTCAAAATTTTAATCTTTTTGGATTATTTAAAAATGATGTAAAGATATATGAATTTTGAAAAAATCTAGCCTAAAATAATTAGAAAATAAGTATAAATTAGAAAACGATGGTTAAATGAAAATAATTTAAGATTTTAAATTACTAGATAAACAAACATCATCACTTAACATCGTATTATTATTAATATTAATTTGGCAAAAAGTATCTGAAGATTCTTTTAGATTTATGTTATAATTATTTACAAGATACATTAAAATTTCTTTTTCATCTACAGTGGTGGGTTCTTTAAAAACATAGATGGAATATTCTCTTTGTAAAACATCTTCTAACAAAGTATATTTTTCAATATTCCATGATTCAATAGTCCCTAAGCGAAATGGAGATACTCCATATTCTATAGCAGCATCAGTATTTTGTGCTAAAATTACACTCTTTTTTGGAAGAATTTCTTTTTGTAAACTATATTTAGATGCTGCATCAAATGGATTTTTAAAAATTTTATCAGAAACTAGGGATTGTACAGGAGGGGAGAAAATGAATGCAAAGATGAAAAAAACTATTAAAAATAAAATTACAATAATTTTTAAAAATTTTATTCTTTTGAAATTTTCAAAACTAGTAAATAATGTAATAATAAAAAAACTCCAAATAATAAAGGATAATGTTATTGCAGGAAGCATATATCTTGCAGGTAAACCATATTCGGCTCTCCATTCAGGAGATTGGCCTGCAAAAAATCCAATTATTCCAAAAATAAATAGAGAAAAAATTGAAAATTCTAATCGATGTAATTTTTGTTTAAACGAAAAATAGAGAGATAATGAAAAAAATGGTATAACTAACAAGCCAGGCCAATTTTTTCCAAAGTATTCATCTAGATTATCAGTAACCTTATTGTAAATTGCTGAAATTTGATAAGGTAATAAATACTTAGAATAATCTTTGCCTTGATCAAAATCTCGCTGTTCTAAAGTAAAAATATTTGAAATTCTATTAGAAGTACTTCTATCTTCATAAATTACTGACAGATAAGTGGATGTATAATTACCATAAAAATAATCATTGTAACTAAACCAAAATCCAAAAAATAAAACCCATGGGATTATTGCAAAAACAAAAATTTTAATTAGTTTTTTATTATTAATTGAAAAAAAGCTTCGGTCACTAAAATTATTTTTTAATATTGAAAAATGATTTTTAAAAAATTGAATTGAAAAAAAAGATGCTAATGTTAAAATTTCTAAAGGGAAAAAAATTATTGCAGATATTTTTACAAGACAAGCAAAAGTAAAAAAAGTAGATGACAACAAAATATAATTAGAATTTCCATCGCGTAGAAATTTAATTAAACAAAATATACCTAAAATAAAAAATAGTGTTAAAATGGCATCAGTATTTAGATGTATAGCACTTCTAAAGAAAATATGACATGTTACAAAAAATAATAATGAAAGTAAACCAACATATTTACCAAATAATTTAGTTGTTATCCGTTCATACAAAATCAGTAAAGTAATTCCTAAAATAGGTCCTAAGTAGAATAGTCCATAATATCCACCAATAATGTATGCTAAAGTTCCTAACAAAGGTGTTCCAATTCCAGCTATTGGAACAAGAGTACCATGAATTGTTGGATTCCAATTACCCCCAGTAAATTCCAATCTTCCAGTTTCTTTTAACAATGGATTAGGAATTTCATAAATTCCATTAGAAAGAAAGACAGATTGTATTCCATAAAGATATGAATCTTGGCCTTCAAAATAAGGAGAAAAATTTCCCAATAAATAAATTGCAGAAATAGTAATGATAAAAAATTTTAATATGTTTACTAATAAGTCAAATTTTGATTTTGGAATAAAATTGCCTTGAATAATACGCATATTTGCAACACAGTAAATGAGTATTTGACTTTTTATATTAAAAAACTAAAAAATTTTTCAAGTGTAATATTAATTAAATATTGAATAAGCAAGATCATTGATGCAAAAAAAAATAATAATTTTTGTAATAGTTTTAACAATAGTATTTGGAACAGCTGAAGGATCTTTAGAAACAGATGATGTTTGTGGAAATAAAATATCTGAAGATTCAAAATTTTTGCCAATCTCATCAGAACCAAAATATAAAATTGAAAAATTTATTTCTAATTTAGATTGGCCAACTACAATGAGTTTTGTAGGAAGTGATCTTCTTGTATTGCAAAAAAATAATGGTTTAGTTTGTCATGTCAATAATGAGAGTTTAGAAAAAATTCCTGTACTAGATGTAAATGTAAATGGTGAAGTGGAACAAGGATTAGTAGGAATTACTACAAGAGAGAATGAAGTTTTTTTATATTTTACTGAATCAGAGCAAGAAGATGGTGGAAAGGTAATTGGAAATCACATTTACAAATATTTGTGGAATGGATTAGATTTAGTTGAGGGTAAGTTAATTAAAAAATTCCCAGGAGACCTTTCTCAAGCACATATAGGAGGAGCAATGACTACAGGGATAGATGGAACAATTTATTCAGTGACAGGAGACATGAGACAAGAAGGGAAAAATCAAAATTTTAATTCAGGTGATGAAAATGAGACAAGCATTATTCTTCCTGTTGATCCATTAGGAGAACCAATTGCCAAAGGAATCAGAAATAGTTTTGGATTAGCAATAGATCCACTCACAGGTAATTTATGGGATACGGAAAACAGTTTAAAAATTTTTGATGAAATAAATCTAGTTTTACCAAATTTTAATAGTGGATGGAAAAAAATTATGGGACCAGCAAGTGAAAAAGAACAATTATCAATCAATATTGATGGTTTTGAATATAGTGATCCTGAATTCTCATGGGAAACTCCTATTGCACCAACTGCAATTTCATTTGTAGACTCAAAATTTTTTCCAGAACTTAAAAATTCTATTTTAGTAGGCGATTTTAATACTGGGAGTATATATGAATTCAAATTAAATGAAAAAAGAACAGGATTTGAATTTAAAGATCCGTTGCTAAAAGATTTAGTAGTTAATAGAGGAGAATCAATGAACGAGATAATTTTTGCTACAGGATTTGCAGGAATTACAGATATTGAAGTAGGCCCAGATGGAATGATTTATGTTGTAACAATTTTGGATGGAACAATTTACAAGATTACTCCAGCAGAAATAGAGAATGATGAAATAGTGCCTTGTAGTTTAGATCCTAAAATTAGAACAGATTTAGTAAATTGTGATTTTTCTAATTCTCTACTTCAAGATAAACAATTTGCATTTCAAGATATGTCAAATGTTAATTTGTCAGGTTCAAATTTAACTGGAAGTAGTTTCATAAATTCAAATTTAACAGGTGCCAATCTTAATGGAGCAGATCTATCAAATTCAGACTTATCAAATATCATATTAACAGACAGTTCACTTAAAGACACTATTCTAACAGGTGCAAAAATGTCTCATAGCATACTCGTAGGTGTAGAAATGGAAAATGCAAAAATGCAAAATGCAAATTTATTTGACGCAAATTTTAATCAAGCAAATTTACTAAATGCAGACTTAAGAGATACAAATATGGCTTTTGCATCTTTGAATAACACAATTTTAGAAAATGCAAAATTAAATAATGCTAATCTGAATTATGCCATTTTTTTTAATGCAGATCTTCAAAAAGCAGATCTATCAAATTCAGATATTTATCTTGCAAATTTTTCAGGTTCAGATATGTCAGGATCTAAAATATTAGATGTTTATCCATATAGTACAGATTTTTCTAGAGTGAGTTTTTCAGAAGAAACTCAGACAAATACATGCTTAGATACTGACGACTTAAGTCGATTTTTGAACAGGTTACTTAGAGAATTGCGTCAAACCGAATTTATTCTTACTGAACCACTAGAATCAATCATTATACAAATCTGTAAACCATAACCTTAATTTTTATATCTGAAAAAAACTTGTTAAATAAGTGATTCATTGACAAATACAAAGAAATCCAATATTTTTTATGGAAAAGAAATGTCAAAAGAGTTTCTAAAAAATAAAATAAATTTAGATCCAAATAATTCATTTCAAATATTAGCAAAAAAATTTGCAAAATATGCAGATTTAAAACAAGATAATTGTTTCATTTGTAAAAGTAATAAGTCAAAAAAAGATTGTAGTATTTTTGGAATTGATTATGTAATTTGTAAAAATTGTTCACATACATATGTAAAAAAAAGATTATCTGAAAAAGCATTAACTAAGTTCTATAAAGAAGAAACTGAACATTCACAAATTTACGCAAATAAGAGAATTCTATTACTTAGGCAAAAAATTGTAGAAGATAAAATTAATTTTGTAAAAAAACACACTAAAGGAAAAAATTGGTTGGACATAGGATCAGCTGAAGGATCTGCAGTAGCAGTTTGTAGAAAAAAAGGATTTAATGCTGAAGGAATAGAATTAAATGAAAATTCAAGAAAATTTGCAAAAAAATACTATAAAATAGATCTTTATCCTGAACCATTAGAAAAGTTTGTAATAGAAAATAAGGTAAAGTGGGATATAATTTCATTTTTTGGTGTTTTAGAACATATTCCAGATCCTATGAAAGCATTAAAAATTTGTAATTCAATTCTCAAAAAAGATGGAATTATTGTGATTTTAGTACCAAATTATAATTCGGTTTCAACATATGTTCAAAAATTAACTAAACATCCAAAAAGACATCTTTTACCACATTCTCACATTATGTTATTTTCAATAAAATCTCTGCAAATCGCTCTAAAAAAATCGGGATTCAAACCTAAATCCACATGGATTTGGGGAAGTGATATGATTGAATTTTTAAATTATATTAATAAATTAGATAAAAATTTCCAAAAATCAGAACTAAATAATGTTCTAATTTCAAAAATTAATGAATTTCAAAAAATATTTGACAAAGAAAAATTGGGTGATGAACTTTTAATGATTGGAAAGAAAATAAAATAAAATTTTAGTACAAATAACTACTTAAATCAATTTTTTCATTATAATTAAAAAATAATTTTAGAAATTTTTTATGATTTTCAGAATTTTTTATGTTCCAATTCTCTCCTTTATTTATTAAATTAATTTTTTTTGAAATTTCATCTAAATGACATAAAATTGCAACATTATGAGTTATTAATTCATGATATATTTTATCAAAATCAGGATTTTGTTTTTTAGTAGTTAAATTACCTAGAATTATTGGCTTTTCAAAAAGTACGGCCTCAGTAATTATTGTTGAAATAGGAAGTGCAACTACAATATCACATAACATTAAATCTTCTGTCAAAGTATTAGAAGAAACCATAAAATTTTTAGAATCATATTTTTGTTCAAATAAAGTTTGAGTAAGACTATCTCCAGGATGAGGTCTAACTAATACAATTATTTCTTTATCATCCTTAAATTGTTGAAAAAGAAAATTTAAAAATGTATGATCTGGACTGTTTTTAAAATTTAAAAAATTAAATGATAAAGGTATTAAAATAATTTTTTTATCAGGTAAATTATATTTTTTTATTAAATCTGATCTGAATAAATTTTGTTTGATAGAGTCTATATCAAAATAAGATGGATGACCAATACTACAAACTTTTTCTTTAGGATAACTTCCTACTTCAGTTAAAATTTTTTTATAGTAGTCACCAAAAACAAAAGTCAAATCAGGAACAATATTTCCAAACGGGTAACTATTGTTTTTGATTTCTTTAAATATGTAATCAGGGGTGTCAGATGGAATTAAACCATGTTGAACACCAAAAGTTTTGATTTTAAGTTTTAATGCTGCAATTTCAAATGCTTTGGCAAAAGGTCCAGACTCATAAACCTGTATAATTTGTTTAGGTTTGACTTCATTCAAGAAACCTTCTAGCTTATGAATTAAATCCACATAAGTTGGTAGATTTGGTTCATAAAAAATTTCGAAAAAAGTTGGTTCTAAAAATTTCCATAATGGAATACCCTTATAATTAAAAATTGAATCCATATTAAACGTAGTAAAATGTTTAAATTGATTTTTTAAAACTGAAATAACATGTTTTGTAGAATCTTCTTTTTTTCCTTGTAAAATAATTTCAATTGGTAACCAATTAAATTTTGTTTCCAATCTTTCTTTTAAAATATTTGTAGTTCCCCTAAACGTATAATCTAAATCAATACATGTGAAAGGAGAATTATGTTGACTTAACAAATCTAAAAAAGGTTGAATGTAAAATTCTTCTTTTTTAGCAGATTTACTCCCTAGATCATAAGAAAATCTCCTATAAATTCCTGGAGATGTAAAAAGTGTAGAATTTGGTTGAGGTTTAGAATAATTTTTGGATTTTACACAATCCATTCGTTTTTTAAATTTTTTTTGATTAATTTTTTTATATCCAATTTGTTTTACAATATTTTTACTAAATTGATTTAATTTAACTAGATTAAATTTAAATGAAATAATTAATTTGATATTATTAATCTTACAAAAATTTTTAATTAAATCAACTTTTTCAAAACATCCTTTAAGTAAAATTTTATCAATATTATGAGTTGATACTGCAGAAGATAATTGGTCTAAAAACATTGTTGCAGACTTAAATTTTGCATGAATCATAGGAGCGATAAACCACCAATAAGAAATATCATCAACTACAAACCATTCAATGACAGATTTTTTTCCAATTATACTACTAGGTATTTTTAAAAATTCTTCTCCATGTTTAAAATTTGCATACATTTCTAAATCATTTAAGTCCATTTCAATAATATTTTGAGAAATTGGTTTTTTCTCTTTTTTATCACAGAGTATTAAAATAGTCAGAATATTCCTCTCAGTAGATTTAATTATTAATATTAAATATTCTTACTTGTCTACAATTATGACTAACGAAATAGAAGAAATTATAGAAAAGATAGAAAGTAAAAAAAAAGATTGCGTTTCTTTTTCTAAAAAATACAAACAAAGAGAAATGGATGATCTGTATCAATATTATGAAGGGGCAAATTGGGCATTAGAATTTACTCTTAAAATTATTGAAAATATTAACAAAAAATCCTAATTAATAATTAAAAATATTTTATTTACAGATTTATTTTCCGACTGTTTGATCGCGATTTACATATTTATCTATATCAATTAATCTGTCACCTAGACTAACTTTATCACCTTCCATTTTTCTTGGTAAGTAACAATGTTTGCAAGGCTCTATTTCTTTGGTTCCCATATGTTTCAAATGAATTTCTCTGGCTTTGTTTAATTTTTTTCCATGCCATATGTCAAAAATAGATTCATCCTGAACATTTCCCAACGTATAGGATTCCATTTCATCATTAGCACATAACATGACATTTCCATCTGCACCAATAACAAATCTTTCCCATAATTGAGGACAAGTGAAATTTTCTTCAAAAACCACATCAGTGTCATTTCCAAGATAATCTATAAGAGGATTTGACGCAACTTGATCGGTAATAGGATTAAAAATATTATAAAATTCTTCGGGGTTTTTAGATATTGCAGGCCAAACTGTTTGAACTTTTATTACAGGTTTAACCACGTTACGACGTTTTTTTATTTTTTGAAATTCTTTGATTTTATTTACGGAATCTTCAAAAGTTAACGGGTAACGAATTTTATCATATGTTTCACCAACTCCATCAAATGAAATAGTAAGCCAGTCAAGATTAAGATCTATTAATTGTTCAAATTTCTCAGCATCTAGAAATCCTCCATGTGTTAGAGTAGAAACTTCTTTGATTCCTTTACTTTTAGCATATTGAATCATGTCAAAAATATTATTATTTAGAAATGCTTCACCCCTTAAACTGAGTCTAATCGAGAATAAATTGTATCTAGCACATTCATCAATAATTTTTTTAAATAAATCAAAATCCATATTTTTTTTATTTACTTTGTTCTTAAAATCATCTGTAGTAGTATAGCACATTGGACAATTAAGATTACATAAACTTGAAAGTTCAATATCTACATGAGAAGGAAATTTTGATACATGATGTAACCTAGGAAAAAGATGCCATCTAATTCTATTTTTTATATAGCTAAAAAGATGACCACTACCACGATTTATTTCAAATTTAAAATTATTAGATCGTGATGATAACCGAAATTGTGAAGTTTTTGTTCTCATAATATCACATTATACAATTTACTTATTTAATCTATCCACAAAAAGTTTGAAAATTTTAAAGTACATTTTTCTCAAAAGAATATTTTTTTAAAATTACTATCTAACCTCATTCTAATTATTTCAAATGGTTCTGCAGCATCATATCCAGATAGACTACCCCATCTCATAGCATTAGCTTTCATCATATCTTTAGAACGTGGATGCGGTGAATTTCGAATTTCATATTCATATTCGCCTAAAGCATCAAGTTTAGAATTTAATTCCTCACTTATATCTACAAAAAGATTTGGTTTGAATTGATAAGGATATTTCCAATCAGTTGCTGCAGGAATTTCATACGACAATAAAGCACAAACAGATGAACGTGGTATTGGTCTTGCAGCAGTTACTGTTGCTTCGTAAACTATTTTATGATCAATATTGAGATCGTTAAAATGATGTGTAAATACTAGATGAATATTATTATCGTCTATTTCTTTTTCAATTTCTTTAATTATTTTTAACAGAGGAATTTGGTCTAATTCAACATTTGGTAGATCTAAAAAACGTACCTTCTTTACACCAAGAATAGAGAGAGCGTTTTTTGCATGATTTTTTCGTACTTCGATTTCATCTTGCATTTTTTGCATTTCATTTTCAGGGATTTTGTAAGAAGGATTATTTTCATAACCAGATTGTCGTCTTCCAGTAATTCCTTCTGCAACAAAAAGAACCGTGATATCATTATCTTTTGAAAGTTTTTTCAGAGTACCACCCATGCCTATTGTTTCATCATCAGGATGAGCACAAACAACTAAAATATTCAATGTAAATTATCTCATTTTATGATTAATTTATTAATATTGGTCTACAAAAAACTTAAAAATTTAATGGATTAAATTAATTAGAAATTATTTTAGATTCAATGTATTTTAAAATTCTTTGATTTCCTTTACCATCAACTAATAATGGTCCATTTGAATTCATTTTTTTTCTTAATTTATAATCATCAATCATTCTAATCACACAAGATTGAATTTTTGAAATAGGCAAGTTTTGGCCAAAACCAAGATTAATACCAAAATTTTTCTTTTCCATCAATTTTGCAGTTTCTATTTCAAATTTTTCAGCACATACTACAATTGAAGGAATTCCTAAATATGCTAATTCCAACAAAGTATTTCCACCTGCTGTAATTGCTAAATCAGAATTATACATTAAAGTGGAAATATTTTTGACATCATGGAAAATTTGAATAGATTTATTAGAATTTTTTAAAACATTTTTTAGTTTTGACCAGCATTTAAATGAAGGGCCTAACACTACAGTGATTTTAAAATCTTTATTAATTTCACTTAATGATTTAACAATTTTGGGAGTAAAACAATAAGTGTCAGACCCTCCTTGTAATACAATTATTGATTTTACTTTCTTGTTAATACCAGATTTTTTCTTTTTTAAAAAATCATTATTTAAAATTGCATAATTAAAATTTGATACAGAATTTTTTTTAATTCCAGTTTTTTGATATAAAATATTAATTCCATAATTAATTTGACTTTTATTTTTTCCAGTATAATCAATTGCAATAATTGGACAAAAAATTTGTAGAAATTGAATATTATTTTTTGTTTCACTAAGTTTATCAAGAATAATAACGTCAGGGGAAAAACTTTTTAGAAAAATTGTCATATTTTTACTGTTTAATTTTCTATAATATTTACAATTATTTTTTTTAGAAATAATATTTTTAGAGAATTTATTATTGGTTAAAAAAATTATTTCGTATTTTTCTTTATTTAAAGTACTTACCAAATTTAAAGACCGATATATGTGACCCATACCAATTTTATGATTTCCATTAGTTAGAATGATTATTTTCAAAATATTCACCATTAAATTTAATAATTAAATTCCAACTTAATCATTATTTCTCTCGATATTTTCTGTCTTTATGTAAAGACTTTTTGTAACCTTCATCAAAATCAATTTGATTGTTTAATTTAACTAGATTTGGTTCATTATTGATAATTTTTTCTAAGTCATCTATATGAATAATTTTTTTGGGTTTTGGAAGTCTTTTCCAAATTTCATTCATGAATGATAAATCTTCAGATTTGTCAACAGTGCATCTAATAAAAGACAAATCTTTTTTATTCTTAATATTAGACTTTGTAAATTTTGAATTAAATTGTAAATACGGAAAAACATGTTCCTTTTCTGAAGGTTTTGTAGATTCTTTCCAAACTTTTTCTAAAGTTTTAAACTTACATATTTCAACGACCATTCCCTGTGGAAAATTGCAAGTAGAGTTTTGCCATTTATTATTTACTTTATCTAAATTATTAGAAACATAATGATATGAATTTTTAAAAAATTTCAAAATAATTTTGTCAATTACATTTGGATCAATAAATGGACAATCAGAACTTATTCTAATGACTGGATCACAAGAATAAAGAGATGCACATTTGTAATATCTATCCAAAACATTATTACTTGAACCACAAAAATACTTTAAACCATTTTTTTTACAAAAATTAATTATTTTTTTATCTTTTTCTGATCTTGTAGTAGCAATAATTACATTATTAACATATTTTGAAGCTTGAGTTTGTTTAACAACATGATGTAACATTGGCTTATCACCAATTTTGAGAAGAGCTTTATTTGGCAATCTTTTTGAATTCATTCTTGCCTGAATAATGACATCAATTTTGGGATACAAATCTATTTTAGATTAATAGATAAAATGAACTTAAAAGTTTTGAATAAATTTATCTACAAATTTCTTTTTAATTCAAAAATTATTAATGTACAACAAAAAATTATAAAATAGACATGACAATAATTTCTATTCATCAGCCTGGATATATTCCATGGTTAGGATTTTTTGATAAAATTTTTTCTTGTGAGAAATTTGTATTTTTAGATGATGTACAATTTCAAAAAAATGAATTTCAAAATAGGAATAAAATACGTGTATTTGATGGTGACATGTGGTTAACTGTTCCTGTTAAATCAAAATCTGATACTTTATTGTATGATGTAAAAATTGACAATACTTCTAATTGGATTAAAAAACACATTAAATCAATTGAATTGAATTATTCTAATTCAGAATTTTTTAATGAGTATTGGCCTGAATTTGAATTGATTTTTAGAAAAAAATATGATAACTTAATAAATTTAAACATAGATATAATTAAATTTCTTTTAGAAAAACTAAAAATTAAAACTGAAACTATATGTTCATCAGAATTAAATATTTCAGATAAAAATTCAGATAGAATATTAAAAATTTGTAAAGCATTAAAAGCTGAGACATATATTTCAGGAATTTCAGGTAAGAATTATCTAAATATTGATGATTTTAAAAAAAATGGAATAGATATAATATTTCAAAAATTTCAACATCCTACATATCATCAAGTTTTTGAACCATTTCATTTGAATATGAGTACAATTGATTTACTTTTTAATGAAGGGGGGAAAGCAAGTGAAATTATTAAAAACAATAACAACTTTTCAAGAGTGGTGAATAAAAATTAAATATTTTTTGGGTAAAACAATATGAGATCTATTAATCTAAATGGAAAATTGGTCGGGGATGGTAACCCATGTTATTTTATAGGAGAAATTGGAGGATTATTCAAAAATTTTGATGAAGCAAAAAGATTGATCGATTCATCAATACAAATAGGAATTAATGCAATAAAATTTCAAACATTAGAAGCAGAGACTGTAACAACAAAAAATAATTTTTTTCAAATGAAAAATACAGGAAAAATTTCACAGTATGAATTATTGAAAGATTTTGAAATTCCTAAAAATGTCCAAATGGAAGTAGTAGATTACGCTAAAAGTAAAGGTATTACTATTTTTTCGGCACCCAGTCATATTAAAGATTTAGAAATAATGAAAAAGATGGATTTGCCAATTTATAAAATTGGTTCAGATTTAGCATGTCATATTCCATTATTAACAGAAGTAGCAAAAATTGGTAAACCAATTATACTTTCAACTGGAATGTGTACATTAGATGAAATTAGAAACTCAGTAGATGCAATTCTATCAACTGGTAATAAAGAATTAGTGATTTTACATTGTATTTCTGATTATCCAACAAAGCCTGAAGAAACAAATCTAAATGCAATTTTAACATTGAAAAAAGAATTTGACATTCCAGTAGGATTTTCAGATCACAATATTGGTTGGTCAATATCTTTAGGTGCTGTAAGTTTAGGTGCAAATATTATTGAAAGACATTTTAGAAGTTCACTCAATACTCCATCTCCAGATGATATTGTTGCATTAGATAAAAAACAATTTTCTGAATTAATTAAATCAACAAAACAGATTGAAAAAGCAAAAGGCAATGGAATAAAAGTTCCCAGTGATTCGGAAAAAATTAATCTTCTCACAAATCGTGTAAGCATTGTTTCATTATTTAATATAAAAAAGGGTCAGGAAATTACAGTAGATATGATTGATATTAGAAGACCAGGTACTGGCTTACAACCAAAATTTTTTGACAAAGTGATTGGAATGAAAGCTAAAAAAAATATTAGCGAGGAAACACCATTAACATTTGAAATGTTAGAATAAAATCAATTTAATTTAATTCCATAATAATCAAATTGTGTACCACCCCATTTCTTTTTGTAGCGAAGAATTCCTTCCTCTTTAGAATTAGTAGGATTAGGATTAAATCCAGCCAGATTATACCATTTCATATTATTTTCCAATCCCCATTCAATGATTTTCCATTTTATAAGATCCTGAGAATAATAGACATTAGATTTGTCAGTTTGTGAACGTGCTACTCCACCCTCTATAATATGCCCACAAAAACTAGAAAATGACAGGCCGCTTATAGCTTTAGAATCTTTTCGTGCTAAGAAACCGCCTCTACCAAATGGTTTGAATAATTTCCATAATTGAAGAAAATAATCATAATTTGAACTTAATTCTCCTCTATTTTCTTTGGACTCATTAAGTAGGGTGAAATAGTCGTACAGATTATTTTCATTAATTTCTTCTACAACAATTCCTCTTTTTTCAGCTCTTCGAATATTTTTTCTACCACTATCTTTATCGATGTTATTGAATAATTCATTTTTTGGTTTAGAAAGATCAATCATGAATGTACTCCATTTGATTAAAGAAAAATTTTTTTCTAAAGTAGAAATTCCATCAGATACAAGAGGATTTTGCCAACCTAATACTTGATGAGAACTGTCAGATAACAAAAAATTTTTTAAGGCTTCATAAACACCTAAACAATTTTTAGGTTCAAAAACTACTGGGCCATAAGACCATCGATAAATTTTTGGTTTAACATTTGCTAAACGGAGAATTCCAGAAAATCTTCCTATTTTATTTCGAAAATTTTTTTCTTTGTTATAATTATCCTGAAATCTAGTTGTTTCTGAAATTAATAATTGTCCAATAATTTTACCTTTGGAATCAATAAACTTTAGAAAAAGTGGTGTATCACCATTTTTATTTATTTGAAATTCCATTTCTTTTATTTGAGCAGTTGTACCAAATGAAGATTGAGTTAAGCGTTTATTCCAATCATTATCAGCTTTTTCGTTAACTTCAATAGAAATCATATTAGATTCATCTCTTTATTATTACCAAATAGACATTAATTATTCTATGTCCAGAGAGAAAATTTCTATTAAGGTCAATTATTTTTTTTAACATAAATTTTTTTAAACATACTAAAAATTAAGAATTTATCAGTTTGAAAAATTTGTCTACCAATTAATACATTAATTTCAGATGTCAACTGATAAAAGAGATTATTTTTGGTGTATAATATGGATGATTCATTTAAAAGAATCAAAGAAAAATTTGAAACATTTTCTGTAAAGCGCTATTGGGGAGATGATTTTGATGTTCGTTTCTATTTAATTTCTCAATTAAAAGAAAATCGGGAAAAATCAATATTAGACATCGGAGGAGGAGTGGGAATAATTTCATCAGAATTGAAAGAATCAAATTATAAAATTAATTTAGATCTATCATTAGATGATTTAAAAAACTGTAACCAAACTTATGGAAAATTAATTAATAATATCAATGGTTCAATGACATTTTTACCATTCAAAGATAATTCATTTGACTGCATAATTTGTTCACATCTTTTAGAAATAGCTAAAGGTATTGATATTAAAAATAACTCAGTTGTTAATAATGGTATTAATCAGTATCCAACTATTGAGAAAATTTTCAATGAAATTTATAGAATAATGAAAAATGATGGAATTTTATATTTAACAACTCCAAATAATGCTTACTATAAATCATCGAAATTAACATATCAAGAATTAACAAAATCAATCAAAAAAAATTTTAAAAAATATTCATTATTTTTTTACAACACATATCCAAACCTTAGTAAAAAACACAGAAAATTAAATTTTGCAAATTCTATTCCAAAGATTAAATTAAAATTTAGAAATCACTCAGAAATAATTAATTCATTAGTGAAAAATGATGAAGGAGTTGAACGAGAAAGTGTTTCTTTTTATGTAGAAATAAGGAAATAAAAAATGGAATCAGAATTACATGCTTTTATTTTATGGGAAAATGCAGTACCAAAATCGGAACAAATCATTGATAATATTAAAGAAAAATTTGAAATCTGTAAGATTTACAAAATAGAGTGGCCAAAAAGCAAATTTGCAGATAATTTAAAGAGGTTTTATGGAGTAACCCTTGCAAATCCCATACAGAAAGAGTCAATTTGTGGAAATGGTCCGTTTTTACTTGTAATTGTATTAGATAAAAATCCAAAACATGGAAAAAGAAAAACATCTCTAGGATCTCAAATAGTCAACACAAACATTTACGATCAAAAAATGGAATATCGTAAAAAACTTGGTTCAGGATATATTATTCATTCATCAATTAACGAGAAAGAGGCAAATCATGATTTTACATTATTGTTAGGAAAAAATGTAAAACAACTCAAGACAGAATTAGAAGATTTTTGTTATAAAAACATTGAAGAAAAACAAATGGATCTGTTTGGTTCCAATTGGAATCATCCAGATGAACTTTTTTTTGTTTTAAATTCTATTGTAGATTATGTTGTTTTAAGAAATTTTGAGCAGTTTCCAAATGAACTGATTAATGAAGATCATAAAGATATTGATCTTTTAACTAGTGAACGTTGGCAGCTTCCATATATCTTGAATATGAAAAAAAAGTATACAGAGAATGTTGGCTTTATACCATTTTTAGAAATTGGTGGGAAAAAAATCAAATTAGATATCAGGTATGTAGGAGATAGATATTACGATGAAAAATGGTCAAAAGATATTCTAAAACGAAGAGTTCTTTCAAAAAATGGTGTTTATGTACCATGTAATGAAGATCATTTTTTTTCACTTTTGTATCACATGTTAATTCATAAAAAAAAATTGAGTAATGATTATTGTAAAAAACTTTACAAAATTGCACCTAAATACATTATAGAAAATCATAAAAATAATGAATTTAAAAAATTTAGTACTTTAAAAAAAATTTTAGAAGAATTTATGAAAAAAAATGGTTACAAATATACAGATTCAGTCAGTTATCGACTAAATCACAATGAATTTTTTAGACTACTAAATGTTGGAGTTTTTACAATAAAACATGAAGGATGGAGATTTTTGTTACGTGCAACAAAATCAAAAATCAGAAAAGGAGTCAAAATATGAAAGAATTAGAAATTTTATGTCCAAATTGTAATCAAATTATAAAAATAGATAAGGAAGTAAAATGTGAAAATTGTTTAAAAATATTTCCATATGAAGATAATATTATTGAGCTTAATAATTTAGATTTAAAAAATTCTAAATATAAAGAAGAAATTAGTATTTTTCTTAAAGAAACTAATCAAGAAGGTTATCAAGTAGCAATAAAAAAATTTGTTAAAAAATTTCCAAAATATAGTTCATATCTAATTAATCCAGAATTTAATCAGAGTATTGATAATATTTTCTATTGCTTGACAAAAGAAAATAAAAGATGTTTAGTGTTAGAGAATAATTTTGGTAATACCGTAGAAACATTATTGAGTATTTTTCATAAAGTTGTTTCACAAAATTCTTGTAAAGATTTTCTTAAATTACAATCAAGAAGATTTGAACAGATTCATCAAAATAATCTCAAGTTAATTCATTCAAATTTTGAAAAGTTATCTTTTCCTGATAATTATTTTGATTTTATAGTTATAGAAAATTTATTTGAAAATATAGATATCAAAAATAAAGAGAAAATTGAGTCATTCATTAGTGAGATTTATCGAATTTTAAGAACTGAAGGATGTTTAATCTTTAATTCTAATCAAATTAATAATAATTTGAACCAAATTTTAGATGATATCAATCTTAAAACCAGAAAATATTGGTCAATGCAAATGGGTCACAATCCTAGTTTTTCAGGAAAATATGATGATGAAATAGGTTTGAAATGGTATATGAATAATGTGTCTAATTTTCTAGTAACAAAAGAAATTAGTTTTAAGAAAAAAATGATGTTATGGAGTATAAAAAAAGGTTCAAAGCAGGCAGTTAAAATTTTCAAGAAGAAATTTGTTCCAACAATCATATTTTGTTGCTTTAAAGATAACATACCTACAACAATATCAGATTTTATAGAAAGTGAATCAGGTTATAGAAATTATGTAATTCAAAGTAGACCTAAGAAGATTATTGGAATTTTGATAGATGAAGAAGGAAAATCACAAAAAATAATAAATTTTAAACGTTATGGATATGATTTCCCATCCAAAATTATTGAAGTAGAACGAAAATTCCCCATAATGAATGATCCAAATGAACGAATATGGATGGATAATTGGTTTGAAGGAATTTCAATAAATCCTGAAAAATTAGAAGATGTTTCTAAAGCACTAGATTGGTTAATTAGATTTCAAAATACAACAGAACAAGAATTAATTGATGAAAATGATATCAATTTAGAAATAGATTACATATTAAATGATATTAAGAAAAAACCCATACTAAATAACTCTCAATGTCTTAATTGGATTGAGGAATACAAGTCGTTTTTACAAAAAAATAAATTTCATCATACTGCTATACATGGAGACTTTTGGGTAAACAATATTTTGATTAATTCTAAAACTTCAAACATTAATGTTATAGATTGGGAAAAATATAAACAAAAAGGTAATCAGTTATATGATTTCATGTTTTTCTTTTTTCGCTTAATGACAAAAACAAAAACATCATCATTGGATATTGATAGATTTCGAAAATGTATTGATGAAAAAACTGAGGATTATGAAAAAATTACCAAATTAGTTAAAAAAATTAATTTACATTTTAAATGTGAATTCAACTTTTTGGTAGTACTGCGAATTTTAATAATTCGAAGAATTTTAGAACCGCCATATGGAACATCTATAGCAATAAAGAAGGATAATGACATACAAGTGGAAATGTTACAATTATTAAGTAAAAAACAAGGATTATTTGTCTAATTGTCTACATTTTATTTAATATAATTTAATTAGAGAAATGTATTTGTATGAAATTACGTAATCTGAATAATTTGCCGATTACAAATCAAATGAATTCATTGTAGAGGAATAGATTAGATTTGGCAGGAATAAGAGTTGCATATACTGGATTTATTACATTTGGGGGAAGAATAGCAAGTATTCTTACTGGATTAATTTTTACAGTTATTGTAACTAGACAACTAAGTGTAGAAGAATTTGGAACGTGGGGATTAATCAATGGGATAATTGTTTATGCCATAATCATTCATCCAATTATTTCTTATTGGTCAACTAGAGAAACTGCAAGAGGAGAAAAGTCTGGAAAAACAGCAATATCAACTACAAGTTTATTTTCTACTGTCGGAATAGGAATTTACATATTAATTGCATATTTTGTAGGATTACAATCTAATGCAGAAGTAAATATTCTAATTTTTGCAGGTATTTTAGTTCCTGTAATCTTTATCAATGAAGGACTAAATGCAATAATTACAGGTTTTAAGCCACATGTAAGATCCTATGGTTTCATGGTTTTTGAAATAACAAAAATTCCTATTGCATTATTACTTGTGTATTATTTTCAATGGGGATTAGAAGGAGCCATTATTGCATCAGTTATTGCATATCTATCAAGCATAATTATTTTATTCTCATATGCAAAAGAAAAACTAAGAAGTAAATTAAATAAGAAATATGTGATAAAGTGGAAAAAATTGTTTTGGATTCCACTATACAGAACTGCACCATCATTAATTTCAATGTCAGATGTAATTGTATTCTCTGTAATTACAGGTTCAGTTGTAGGTGTTGCATATTATACAGCTGCTAGAACAATTGGTTTTCTTGTAACTCATAGTCGTGCAATTGGTTCTGGAGTATATCCAAAATTACTTGAAGGTGGAAATGAAAAAATTCTTCAAAATAATCTCATACAATTTTTTTATGTAGCATTTCCGTTAATGGCTTTATCAATAATTTTAGCAAAACCAGGTTTATTTGCACTGAATCCTATCTATACAATAGCAGTTCCAGTTGTAATCTTACTTTCATTAAGACAATTTTTAACAACAATGAATTTATTATTATTTCAATCACTACAAGGAATTGAAAAAGTGGATCTTGATGAAAAATCAACATTCAAAGATTATGCTAAAAGTAAATTAATTTTATTTCCAACTTTCCAAATGATTAGACATGGAATTTACATAGGATCATTAATTATAATATTAGTTGTAATCAATAACGAAAATACTGCAGAAATAGATTTAGTATTTTATTGGGCTTTAATTGGTTTAATAATTGAAATACCACTTTTTACATATATTCTGAAATTAACAAAAAAATCATTTACTTTAAAATTAGATTTTAAAAGTATTTTAAAATATCTTGGTTCATGTATCATTATTTTTGGAATAATTTATGGTTTTATGGAAGAATACTTAGTTTATGAAAATAATATTTTTGAATTTTTACCAAAAGTAATAATATTTGGAATGATTGGAACAATTTTTTACATTATTATGACTTACCTAATTGATAAAAAAACAAAGATTTTAGTTAAATCAGTAATTAAGGAACTTACTAAGAAATAATTTTTTGGATTTAATATGGAAAATAATAATTTTAAAAATTCTGGAAAGGCAATAACAATAATTGGTGGAGGAATAGGTGGCCTCTATTCAGCATTAAACCTAGCAAAAAATGGATTTAATGTGACATTAATTGAACGACAAAAAAATCTAGGTGGGCTTTCTGCTAGTATTCCAATTAATGGATATAAAATTGACATAGGTCCACATTATATGACATTAAAAAAAGAATCAGAGATTACTGAAGAAATAATTAATTTAGTTGGAAAAGAAAACATGATTTTTCTCAATGATATAGAAAAATCATATTTATCATATTATAATAAGAAAATTTTGAAAACAGTTCCAATAATATCAGATGCAATTTTTTCATCAGGATTAAAATCAATTTTAATGAGTATATTTAGCCTTATTTTCAAACCAAATTTCAAATCAAACACTAATGAAACAACATCTGAGCAATATCTAAGAAAATGTTTTGGCAATTATCTTTTTGAAAAATGGTGCAAACCATATTTACTACAAAATTTCGGGAATTTGGATTTACCATTAGATTATCTAAAGAGTAGATTTAAACCAATTACAATAAATAAAATTTTGAATAAATTATTGAATAAATCAAATAAAACAGATGAGATTAAAATCAAAAAAACAGATAACAAATACATTAACTGTTATTTTAAATATGGTATTGGATATTTATCTGAAATTCTACATAAAAAAATCAGAGATTTGGGTGTAAAAATAATTTTAGAAGCAGATATTATTTCAATTCAACATGAAAGAAATAAGAAAATTGTTTATAAAAAAAATGGTAATGAATATTCAGTAGAAACAGATTATATTATTTACGCAACCCCACCAACAATAACAAAAAAATGGTTTGATAAACTAAATGAAAATTATATAGATAAACAACATAATGAAAATTATAATTCAATAATGGTATTTCTATTTGTAGATATACCAAAAATATTTGATGGTTGGTTAATTAGTATATTTGATAAAACAATTCCATTTTTTAGATTATCACAACAAAATTTTCTTAGTAATGATGTATCACCAAGAAACAAAACACTTCTTACAGCAGAAATAAGATTAGATGATAATTCTGAATTGTGGAATAAAAATGAAGATGAAATTTTCCAAATTGTTAAAAATAATCTTAAAAACATGAATTTGTTAAATCATCAAATTGATGGATATAAAATTATTAAATTACAAAATTTGTATCCAAGATTCAAATCTAATATTAAAGAAATAAATTTTCAAATTGAAAATGAAATATCTAAAACTAAAAATGAATATTTGCTTGGAATTTCAGAATTAGATACCGGAAGATTTGCATCATCAGAACAGCTTTCAAATAAAGATCATGTGCCATCAGGAGGTGGCATATACAATGCCATTTCTAATTCAAAAAGAATAGTGGATATGATTATGAGGAATAAGAAATGATAGCATGCATATTTCCAAATGATCCAATAATTGCATATTTTGAGAAAGGGGAAATCAAAGAAAGATACTTTAATCCAAATAATATTTTTGATGAAATTCATATAATTTCGTTCATTAAAAAAGACATAGAAGAATCAAAAGTTCAAAAAATTGCAGGTAATGCAAAATTAATCATACATTCTGTAGGAGAAATCAATTTAAAAAATAGAAAAAAATATGTTCCAAAAGTTCTAGAATTAGTTGATAAAATTAATCCAGATATTATTCGAGCTTATAACTCATTAATTCATGGTTGGTTTGCAGCACAAGTATCTAAAGAATTGAATATACCATTTTTTGTTTCCTTACATACACAATATGATTATAACCGTAAATTAGTAAGAAAGAAAAATTTAAAAAAATTTTTAGCTCTAAAATATCTTGAAAAATTCATTGAACCATATGTATTAAAAAATGCAGATAAAATTGTAATTATATACAAAATTATTGAACCGTATGTATTAAAACATACATCAAAAATTCCAGAATTATTATACAATAAAATTAATTGTGAAAAATTTTATAATGCTCAACAAATCAATGAATTATCAAATCCATTAATATTATCAGTTGGAAATTTAATAGAAAGTAAAAACCACAAATTACTTATTAAATCAATGCAAAACATTGACGCAAATTTATTGATTATTGGAAAAGGAGAATTATATGAAAGTTTAAGAAAATCGATAAAATCTATGAAGTTAGAAAAGAGAATTACTATTTTGCAATCAGTTCCATATGAAAAAATTACCTCATATTACAAAACTGCAGATATTTTTGCCCTAGCTTATGATCCAAATCAAGAAGGATTACCTATGCCTATTATGGAGGCAATGGCATCAGGAACGCCTGTAATTGTGCCTGAATCAGAAGATTCAAAGGAATTAGGAGATTCCATTATTTTTGCTAAGCGTAATGTTGAAGAATTTACCAAAAAAATAAACGAATTACTAAAAAATAAAGCAAAAAGAGATGAAATTTCTATGAAATGCATAGAAACTGCAAAAAGATTTGATATTAGTAAACTTGAAAAACGAGAAGCTGAAATTTATCAGGAGTTAATAAAAAATGGAAAAATTACATGAGAAGATAAAAAATAGAGAATGCATTATAGAGATTTTTGGTCTAGGATATGTAGGATTCCCATTAGCAATTAGGCTAGCAACAAATGGATTTAGGGTTATTGGCATAGATGTAAATCAGGAACGAATTACTAGATTAGAAAAAAATGAATTACTAGATTCAGAAATTTCATTAAAAGATGAATTTAGCAAATGCAGAAAAGAAAATCTAGCGTTATCTGTAACAAGCTCAAAAAATGAACTTTCAAAAGTTGGCATTATTTGTGTGCCCACACCCATTCCAAGTGAAAAAATCAACTCAGATATTTTTGTTAAAAAAGCAGTAGAAAGTTTTCTTGAAAATGCAAAAGAAGGAGATTGTCTTATTTTAGAAAGCAGTATAGAAGTAGGAACTACTGAAAGAATGCAGGAAATTATAAAAGAACATGGTTTCAAGATTGGAAAAAATTTAGGTTTATCATTTTGTCCTGAAAGAATTGATCCATCCAATAAAGAATGGGGAATTGAAAATATTCCTCGTGTGATCTATTGTTCAGATGATGCAACTTTTGAAATTTCAAAAGAGATCTACAATAATGTAAATGGTGGAAATCTTGTCAGAGTTGAACATCCAAAGATAGCAGAAGTAGTAAAATCTTTTGAAAATGCATTCAGATTAGTTAACATATCTTTAGTAAATGAATTAGCCATTTTATGTGATAATTTAGGCATAAGTGTAAAGAGTGTGATTGATGCTGCTGCCACAAAACCATTTGGTTTTATGCCTCATTATCCAGGAGCAGGAGCAGGCGGTCATTGTATTCCTAAAGACCCAAGATTTTTGTTAGAATCAGCCAAGAAATTTCAATCGAAGTTTATTACTATTGAAAATGCATTAAGTATCAATTCCAACATGCCAAAATATATCGCATCTGCAATAGAGGATAATATAGAAGAATTACAATTAAAAAAATCAGTATTAGTTTGTGGTTTAAGTTATAAAACAAACGTTGAAGACATGAGAGATTCTGCTAGTTTTAAAATAATTAATGAATTAAAAACAAAAGGCTATCAAGTATACGGTTATGATCCATTTTTCAAAGATGAATCATTATCAAAGTATTTGATTGAAAATAATTTAAAAGAAATTAATTTTATTCGATTAGAAAAAATGGATGATGAATCATTAAAAAATATTGATTGTATATGTATTGTACAGCATCATGAAAATACAAAAGAGAAATTAACTGAAATTTACAAGGAATCAAAAGTTCCATTGTTATATGATTGCCAAAATAAAATTAAGAAAATAGATAATTCCAAAACAGCTTTAAAATTTTTAGGTGCTTAAGCATTAATACAAAAATTTAATTTGTTCTGAAAATTTTATAGAATTAATATTTTCATACCAATAAATTGCTTGTAACGCAAACATTGATGTCCAAGAGTTTATTCGAAGTCTTTTTTTCCATCCAAGAAATGACTTGTAATATTCTTCATAAAATCCGCCATTGACTTTAATAGAATTATCAGATGCCTGTAAAGATATTAAGAAATTGTAAAGAATTTCAACTTTAGATTTGTAATGTGCATTTTTTTCTCCACTGTTAAAAAGAACCAAAATTCTAATTAATTGAGCGA
>Ga0222718_10000700_pt1 | contig 34479 bp, 52 predicted proteins | sample C33_27DmetaG_FD_165045 | JGI IMG/M metagenome (GOLD analysis project Ga0222718, IMG submission 165045) | Estuarine water microbial communities from San Francisco Bay, California, United States - C33_27D | ecosystem: Environmental > Aquatic > Marine > Unclassified | place: USA: California...
ACACCTGCATAATAACCTCTTGGATAAGCAGAACCAATTGCTTAATCAGAAAATCGACGCACTTGCTAAACACTTGAGCGTCAAGCTAGAACAACCTGACACAACCATCCGTGCTGTAAAGCTGGATGAAGATGTCGCCTAATCATAACCAATAACGAAAGTAATATTATGTCACAATACGATAACACTAACTCCGGTACATTCTTCGTCAATGACCGTAAAGAAAAACCAAATCATCCTGACTACAGCGGGAAGATTAATGTCGAGGGCAAGGAGTACTACCTCAAGGGCTGGAAGAAGACGGCCAAGAGCGGTACGAACTTCCTCTCTCTGGCATTGAATCCAGTGGACGCAGCACCCTCAGGTAGCTCATCTGAGCCAAAAGCTGCAAGTGCGCCAACCAATGACAACACCCCATTCTAAGGATGTCCTCATCTTCATTCGATAAGATCTGGTGGGAAACATTCCGGCGTGCTGAGGTCAGTTCCATTTTGGAACTAACCGCTCACAAATGCTCGGATTACACAGGAGGCGAAAGCTGCGATAACCCCTTCGCAAACTTCGATGCTTCCTCCGAGTTCGGTGTTCATCCCTTAACAGGTGTTTGCATTCGGATGCAGGACAAATTCCAGAGAGCGAAGGCTTTCTGTAACGACGGTCAGCTAAAAGTAGTTACTAATGGCGACCAATCCAAGGACATATTCCGCGACCTAATTGGCTACTCGTTGATAGCCATAGGGATGCTCGAAAGAGCAGAGTCGGAGTAAATCCCTGTGCTAAGATGCTTGCCCCTTACAATTCGGTAGGGGGCAAGTAATTCTTATGACTCAATATAATAAAATAGACCGCAACGAAATGACTAAAATAAAAGAAGCCGCCGAAGTATCTCTCTCCATCTATAATTCAATTGATAGTTATAGGTTGCCGGAGGTGAATCGTGTAGCTCATAAGTCCCTTGGACAAGTCCTTCGTTCTCTGGTAGAATTACTTGATAATGAACGAAATAAACCTACTGACGACGAACCAGCCACATAGTGCCGAGGCTGAAAGAAAATTAATAGCATCCTGCCTATTCCCAGGTGACGCATCCGTATATGATATGGTCCGTCCTTTACTGGAGGCCGAGGATTTTTACGTACTAAGATTTAAATTACTGTACCAAGCCATAGGTGAACTTGCTCAACTGAGTAAGCCTATTGACGAGGTGTCCATTGCAGAGCACCTGAAGTCCCTCAGAGGGCTTGACGAGGTCGGGGGTATAGCAGGTATACTATCGGTAGCTGACGGCGTTTACAGCGAACTCACAGCCAAGTTCTACGCGAACATCGTAGCAGAGAAGGCAAGGCTTCGTGAGATTATGAAGTCCTGCCGGATTGCTGTCGAGAATGTGGAGTCCGAGGCTCTTAGCTATGACGAGATACGCAGCACCCTTGAGGCCGAGATTACTGCACGTCCCTTATTCAGCCAGAATAAATCCGGGATCGGTTCGTCCGCCGACGAGCTACTGGAGGACATCGCTAGGATGCAAGCAGGGGACTACGAGCCAGACGTTGTTAAGACGCATACCAATAACTTGGATAGTGAGCTTGGCAATCGGGGCATAGCCGCGGGTGAAGTAATGACTGTAGCTGCACCTACCTCCTGTGGTAAGTCAGCACTGGCCCTGTATATTGTATCCCAGGCTGTAGCAAAGGATGGTCACGCCTGTGGAGTCTTCTCCTTGGAGATGCCACAGAAGCAGCTTACCAAGAGACTGACGCAGGTTATCTCAGGTGTTAACCTTCGCAGCGTGGAGGACAACATAGCCCAGCCAGAGCAGGTCAAGCGGGTTCACGAGACTATTTCTAATCTAAAGACAATGCCCGTGTACACCTCGCACTCAGTCAAGAGTGCCGATGATCTATACAGCCAGACCCGACAGTTCGTTAACAAGCACGGCGTAAAGCTACTGGTCATTGATTACTTACAGCTTATACCATTCTCTTCCAAGATGGGTAAGGCCGAGGGCATCGCCAGTATCTCTCACAAAATTAAGCAGATGGCTATTGATCTCAATATCGCCATTATCCTACTAGCACAGGTCAACCGAGAGGGAGCCAAGAATGGCCGACTTAAATTGTATGACCTAAAGGATTCCGGGGACATCGAGAATGATGCCGACGTTGTTCTGCTTATGTATCCCTCAAACGGAGATGTTGAATCCTCTAAGGATAGAGATGCTCGTGGAGGTTTCACCCGTCTCACCTACGAGATAGCTAAGAACCGTGAAGGTGAACGCGACATCGGAGGTACGTTTAAATTCTATCACTGCACAGGGAGGTTCGGATAATGACAGAAGAACAAGTAGCACAAAATATAATGTTGGCTTTTCCTAAAATGAATAAGCTGATCAAAGCCGAGGACGAGTTCAGTCCTTTTGATTACGAGAGCAGTGATTACTTAGTTGAAATCAAGGTACGCCGAAAGGCATATGACCCCTGGATTATTGAGCAGCTAAAGCTTGATACCAATATCGGTATAGCTGAATCAGTAAAGAAGGATTTCATCTATGTCAATGGATACCAACATCTTCTGTATGTCTGGAATATATCTAAGCTAATCCGGGATGACTACGACTTCGGGTTCGAGGATCGTGAGATGCCTTGGACTACGGACTTTGAAGCAGTACAAATAATAACCAAGCGTACCGGTTACCTATACAATCGCAGCGCACATACCATCAATACACAAGAACTATGATAGCTACAGAAACATCAAGAGATATAAGCGTAAACGGAATAAGAGTAACCTGCTACTCGGATGGCAGTGTAGAGGGTCACGGTAAGTATCGCAAGCCTCGTTCATTTTGCTCAGATGATTCAGGTCGTTACAATCAAAAGTGTATAAATAACCGCCTGTACAAGGTCCACGATCTAATCGCAAGAGCCTTTCTTGGGAATAAACCAAAGGGCTATGACGTTGATCACATTAACGGAAACACTACCGACAATAGACCATCCAACCTACGGTACGTGACACGATCCGAAAACCTCAGAGGATACCAAAAGGTTCGCGGTAAATCCAAGTACAGGGGCGTACAGGTATCAACAAAAAACCCTAAGTTCCTTGTGAACGTAGGTCTAGGTAAAGAGCATCAACACAAGCTCAAATACCTTGGCTCATTTACTGACGAGAAGGAGGCCGCTATCGCCCGTGATACCTTCTGCTACGAGGAGTTAAATTATCCTCTAGAAGGGTTAAATTTTCCCGAGTTATTTGTTGACAAGGAGAAGGCTTCCGCACAAGTTAAGAGGATGCAAGACACCGAAGAAAACATCGAAAGAATCCAGACCCAGATCGATATGATTCGGCAGGAATCCCGGCTCCTATCCTACCGTATTGATCGTATGACCGAGCAGCGAAAGAAACTCCAGGATGAGAAACGCAACCTAAAAGATTTACTTACTAAATATAAGAACCCATAGTGTATAATACTTATCAGTGAGTTTGCGTCCTTGTTCTCACTGAAATAACAAGGTAAGCTGTTGGAGTAATCCGCAGCGGGATCGGTTTATGTCCTATTTAATTCCTTGTTTCGTTACGGTAGCCCCGTCCTTTTTATGTGGAGGACGGGGCTTTTCGTTACTTTTTGTTATTAAGTAATTTTCCCGCTGATTCAAAGCTATTGCCAATGAAATCAAATAAGAACTTCTGAAATCTTGGGTCCTTATCGGCCTCGTAGGTTAGTGCCTCAATTCCACCTGTAGTTGCAAGCATAGTAGGTAGGAGTTTTCTAAACAATTCGTCTTCGCTCCTGGACTTATTCAAAACCCTCGAAATATTTCCTGATGCAAACGCAGCACTGAGTACTCGTAGTCTTACATAATCGAAGGAGCCATAAACCGCTGAAGAAATTACGCCGGTTTTGCCCGACCCTCCAGTACTGCCCCTGAGTGTCCCTAGTAATTTAGATTTAGCTGCCTTCTTCCTTGAGTACCCCTTCAATACATTGTTTAAGTGCTCAATATCCCTTACTGTATTTTTACCAAGAACCGCTTCGTAATTCGCCCTTAACGTCTTATCCCTAAGAATATTGGACATTAATTTGTGATCCCAAATGTCCCTTCCTCCCGTAAGTCTTGACGTAGTTTGGTTCGCGGAAGTTCCTCGGCCAGCATTCGTCATTAAGTCATTTATGTACTCCTGCCGGAATGATTGTCGGATTCCACCAGTTGCAGGAAGTGCGTTAATGAAATCCCGCACCTCACCTGCCTTAAGTTTTCTGACTGCCGAGATAAGATCAACTGGGTTTTCCATAGATAATTCACCCTTATTGATTTTTCCAATAAGTTTTTGAGCGTTTCTTTCTAGGAAATTCCTTTTTCTGATTTGCTCACTAGCAAGCTCAAGTATCTTTTCTATGTCTGCCGGAGATTTTACCTTTGTCATTGAATCAACTAAATCTTGTGAGATCTCTGATCCCTTATTTAATTTCATTAGACGATCTAATTCATCGAATCCCTTTACCGCCTGTGCTCCATATAATTCACGGACAATATCTTTATTGTAGGCAACTTGACTTAACTTTAAGTAGTCAACGCTACCGTCATATCTCATAGCCTTATCCATTAGGTTATTCAAATACGCAGCTCGCATATTAGCCAGTGCTGGAGCATTGCTACCAATTACACGTTTAAGCTCCTGAATATTTTCTACAGCCCTTGACCCAGTAAAGAATTTGTTTTCTAGAGCAGCAGCACCCATTGTGTATTCCTGATTTTTACCCCTCTTTGATATGTCGGCTATGCCCTTTGCTCTAAATGGTACTACAGACTCAGTGAAGAACAACTTAGCGTTGCTGGATGCTTGCACTAGGTCGTCGCCACCCTTGGCCATAGCCTTGTCGATCATACCTTCTATGGAAGCCTGCACATCCTTTAGTCCGGATGTATCCTTGCCCTGCTTAATTTGACGGCCAATAACGTCGCTAACTTCCTTCCTCCAGGTATCCAACTGGCGCAGTGACAATCTCTGTACCGCTGGTTCTGATGTCTGACCTCCGGCGGCAATCTCACCCCTTGGCCCATATATGGTAGGAAGCTCCTCAGTTGTTTCCTTTCCAAGTGCTCCGGCTTGACGGCTGACCTTATTCAGTCCCTTTGGCTTAAATATATTAAGCACTTCCCCTCGCACATCCTTCGGTAGGTCCAAAGAGTTAATTACATTCTCAATCTCCCTACTGACAGCACCTGGGTTAAGTGTAACTCCTAGTTCTTCAGCTAGATCGAAGACTTGCTCGTACCTATTATCTGACTCAGCCTTTACCGCCCTGTAAGAGGACTCAAAGGCGTTGCGTATGATGCTGGCAGTTTCACTCGACGATGTAGCACCCGACGACCCAAGTCGCTCCATACGGTCATTGATTGCACCATCTATAGCTTGACCCATTTGCTTGTCATTTTGAGCTATTTCGAGAACTGTCTTTTGGGTTCTTTCAATCTGATTATTTCTGAATGACCGATACAATGTGCCGAAATCCTTGGATGGAAGCTCGGTGAGCCGTTTACTTAAATCATAAATAATGTCACGTGCTCTCTCCGCCTTCTTCGCAAGACCGGCCAGGAGTCCCTCTGGATACTTGGAGATGATTTCTTCTTGTTGTTCCAGTGCCTCTAGCGTTCCACTTCTGGTGGCAAATGTTTCCGGAAACTGCATATTAAATCTCTTCTCAAGCTTCTTCCTGGACTCTTGGAACTTGTCAGCCTGCTCGCTAATGCCGAGTTGTCCATCCCCTAGGTATCGTGCAGCCCCCTTTACCCCTAAACCTAGACCAAGGTCAAATAAGGTTGCCTTACCGCCCTCGGTGAGTGCATTTCCTACATTTTGACCGAAAGTGTCCTCGTCAGCATTAGGATCACCAATAGCGGTATCTATACCAAGGTTAGCGAGTGCTGTACCCAGTCCTGCCTTGAGTGCAGAATACATCACGGAAGTCTTGCCGGGTCCAACCAGGGTTGCTCCGACTTCGGCAGAAGTAACAACAGCCTCCCTAGATATGTCCAATATGTCTTTTAAACTTGGGCCGTATTCATCCGCTAGTACGTACTGGCCATTTGTTTTAACTGGGTGCTGAACCAAGAACTCAGTGCCTGAATCGACAGCGATACGCCTTACATCACCTCCATCTTGACCGTACTCATCAGCAAGGTAATTGAATACTTGGGACTCATCACGCAGAGTACCCATTCGCAATCTTTTTAATCCAGGCAAGCCGGATGTAATGTCAATCTGCTCTTCGGGTATTTCAGTAGCATCGGATAGGAGTGTTAAGAATCTCGGACGTTCTATCTCCAATCTTTCTCCGGAGGTTAGACTATCACTGGCAAACTCACCTGCCGTATCGAAGTTGGGTTGATCAACCTTGTAAGCACCATCGTTCAGAAGCTCAGTAGCTTGACCCTGTGAATCAACGCTATCTTTTACGGTCTCAGGAGATGCAGTAACATCTTCGGCTGGCGTTTGCTGATAAGCAGAAACCAGTGTCCTGATATTTGACTCAAGGGATTGTGCGGTACTCGCATCCCCGGATTCAAGAGCCGCATCTAGCTGACTCTTTAGTTGTACGATTCCACCAGCTAGTTGCTCTTTAGTTGCCATCTATTTTATACCCATTGATTTTATAATTTCATCAGCTTCATCAATAACTGTTGGTTGTCCGAGGCCTGCACCAGTAGAATCAATTCCACCCGAAGCACCTAAACCGGGAACTGAAGTCTCGTAGTCAAATAAGCCCCCGGTCGGAGTTATTAGACGAGAAAGTGCGAAGTTACTCGTAGCCTGATCTACAATGTCAGGGGAATAACTTCTCTCTATCTGACGATTGAAGTTCTCAACTTGACCCTTGATTCCAGTCCTAGCCATACTAACCAGCCTCTTCAGGGCATCCTTGTCCATAGCAATAGATCCAGCGGCGATTTTTTCAGCGTACTCACGGTCAGCATCAGATAAACCAGTTCCGCTACCGAATAGTCTAATGACCTGACCCACCTGGCGACCTGCTGTTGCTAGGTAGGATTCAGTTGCGGCAACATCCGGGAACTCACCAACTCCTAGGTCTCTTGCTAGGGACTTTAGGAATAGTTCTGGCTTGGCTAACTTACCGGTAATTACCTCTCCATCATCACCCACAACATTCAGCATTTGCTCCATAAATTTAAGGTTTGGCAGTGAATCAAGGCCGGGTTGAACATTTTCTAGGAAATATTTCTGATCCTGCCCGAACGTCTGCTTTATCAGTGCTTCACCAACTCCCGGTTCGCCACCAACATTAATGTTAGTTGAACTCTTTCCAAATGACCGTTCACGAGCCTCTTCTGGTGATACTCCCTGTTGAATCAGGTACTGGTAATTTTGCATTCCAGCAGTTGGGTCCTGGCGATTTGCTGCTAGGTTGGCTTGTGTTATTTTCTGTTGATTCACGTAAGAAGAGGCGAAGCCATTGGCAATGAGTACGTCTTTCCGGTTGTAGTCCCCAGCCTCAATCTTCTTGTAAGCCTTGCCAGCGTCCCCAGTATCGCTTTGAAAAGCCAACAAGAGGTCCGGATTGGCAGCAGTAGTACCTTCAAGAGACGCAAGTCCAGCAGCAGTAATCTCTTTGTTCTTCTGGTACTTCTCAATAGCCCCACCGATCTGCTGACCAAGGCTAGCTAGTGCGTTCGCTCGTATATTAGCGGCGTTTGCAAAGCCACTGTAGTCAGCGTTGCCCAGCTGTGGGCGAATTTGTGATCCTGTTTGAAATCCCATAATTATTTAATCTTTGTATTCATCCAATTGCGGATGATTGATTTGATACGAGGCTTGTTGGAAATGAACTTAGCGAAGCGTTCACCGTACTTTAAGTACAGCTTACGGAACCAGCTAGGTGAATCGTCAAGCATCCACTCACGGAACTGCAACCACTTGCCGCTTTCAATTCCGTAGACCTCACGGGCTACCCAGCAGGCGGCGTATGTCGCCCCTGCCATAGCAATATTTCCAAGCATACCCATAGCACCTGCATCTTGCGCCGCATTAGCCTGAGCCTGCATTCCTTGGAACGTAACGTCCTGTCCTCGCTGTTGCAATGCCATATTGATACCTACATTAGGGTCGAACAACTGAGGCCCCATAGGGCCTGCTGCGCCCTGTTGTGCCTGTCCTAGTACTTGACTACCTAGACCAATAGATTGAGAAGGACGACCAAGAATAGTCATACCTACGTCACCCGCAAGCTGACGGTTCATACCAAAAGCTTGTTGCCCCATACCTGCTGCCTGACCACGAAGCCCTGACAAGTACTGCTCACGTCCAAGGATCTGTCCAGCTACCGAGCTTTCATCTCCTACACGACCCATACGCTGGGACATCTGTAATGCCTGCTGATCTGCTAGACGCTGTTGCTCTGGGTTTAAGCCCTGTGAACGCTGATACAGATCCTGGGCCATAGCAGTCTGAGACTCAGCGAGTCCCGTGCTATAAGGGTCAGCGGCACGATAAGCTTCGACTACTTGAGGGGCGAACTCCTCTAGTGCAGCTACATCTGATTCACGCTGTAAGCCTAGTTGCTCACGCTGTAATGCACCTGCACGGGTTGACTGCTCCTCAAGGAGTTCAAACAAACCAGGGGTTGCCCCAAGGGTCGGAGACATACCTTCAAGTTGTGTCTCAAGCTGTGCAATTTTAGCTGCACGATCCCCCGCACCTGAATACTTACTTGATTCAATAAAAGCTTTTCTATGTGCTGCCTGTGTTTTATTTTTCCTGCGACCACCTCTTCCAATATGGCCACTTCGGCCAGGCCTACTATTTGGATAAAGTTCATACGCTCTTTTTTCCAGTGCTTTATCCCGCTCTGTACTATTCAATGACACATATTCCTGACCTGCCCTTAACCCAGAAAGCTCTGCTTGCAGACGTGCGTACTCAGGGTTAGCTGCACCAGCCTCAATGCCACGAGCCATTACGCCAATGTCAGCCAGCTCTAGGGCTGTGTACTGCGGACGGTAGGTCCGCTCTGCACCGATCAATCGCTCCTGCAATCGAGGGTCCGTGATTCCTTGGTAAGAGCCCCTAAAGTTTTTACCGAATAAGTATTCACCCATTGACTTTCCAGGGTCAATTGGGTCTGGCATTTTTGGGGCTTTTGACCCACCTCCGAATATTCCTGACATAATTTTATTGGGTTAATATTTTCCTAAATAATTTTGTAGTATAACTTCTTACTTGTTGAACTCCTGATTTATAACGAACAGCCCGTAGTTTTTTGTAGGATACTTCGGGGCACTTTATAATAAAGTTATGTATGATTTTTTTAAAAGTCTGTTTATCCTTGGCAAATATAGAAGCCATTAAAACGGTGTCTCCGTCTTTTCTGTCAGGTTTCCATTCGTTTAATTGAGATAGGACTTCGTCTTCATTGCAATTATACCACATAAATACACCCGATATATTACCCGAAGCATCGCTTTCTGACGTAATAGTATCTTTTGCTATATGGTAAGCTACAAGAGTTTGAATGTAATCCCTAGTTGCTCCGTTCAGTACCTTGCCGTTTTCCTTTTCAATACAGAAGTCCACTACCTTGTCGATGTAGACAAGGGCTTCCTTTTGCGTAGCGTTTTGCAACGCTAGTTGTACTGATTGAAGGAGAGGGTTCATTAGTATCCGATTGCTTGCCAGAAATTTCCTAATACACCTGCGCCAGTATTAACATACATAGTAAAACCACTAGCACTGTAGGTTATTACCCGAACATTGGACGACGAACTAGTAGTACCCCCTACCTGGGTAAGTTGCACTGAAATTGTAGCGTTAGGAAAAGCTGATCCATAATCTACCGCTTTATCTTCGCCTCCCGTTTCGTCGGAGAAAAATCCAGTCTTCATAATTAGTCCATTAGGAAGAGTTACACTTTCTTCGCCAGCATAGGTGCTTGGAGTGAAACCTCCATCTACATAAGCCTTAATACTTTCGGACGTAGCCAGAGTACTATCAGTCGCCGCCGCCATTGTATCGTCATCAATGACATCTGTCAGCTTAGCAAAAGTAACATTAGCATCAAGGATCTTTGCTGTAGTAACAGCATCCGCTGCAATCTTAGCTGTGCTAACAGCACCCGAAGCTAGTTTAGCATCGGTAACACCGCTGTCCCGAACTGTGATAGCTCCGTTAGCGTTTACGATTGTACTAGCGTTATCAACGGAGTCAGTACCAAAGGTAGCTCCGTCTACTAAAGAATTAAGCTTGTTTGCTGAGAGTTGTTCTCCGTTGGAGAACGCTGTTCCTTTATTTATAATGGACATATTATTAAATTGTTAAGCTGGTTGAAGGAGGGGGTTCATTAGTATCCGATTGCTTGCCAATACGCACTACCATCACAACTGACATTAACACCGCTAGTTGACAATGAATCAACGGAAGCTTTTCCACTGTAGCCTGTTGACTGTGTCAAGTTGGCTGAGCTGTTTGGACAAGCAGATGCCCAAATAGCAGCCGTTGGAAATGCGCTTGCAAAAGATACGGAGGTTCCACTAGTCCCTGCCGTGACTGTTCCAAACTTCATAATCAAACCATTAGGGAGCGTTACGCTTTCCTCTCCCGCATAAGTGCTTGGAGTAAAGCCACCACCTCCATCTACATAATCCTTACGGACAAAGTGCTGCGGCTGAGAAGGAACCGCACCATATGGTATGCTTCCCTGTACATCACCAGCAATATTATTAAAAAGATGGAAGTCTGCCCTGTGATTTATTTGATCAGGAAAACCTGAATCTGAACTAAACAATCTAATCTGAGATCCTCCATCATCTCCTCCGCCTGGAGTCTCTGGATCCGAGCGAAGCAATAAACTTTGATCAGTTTCTTTCGCTGTAACGTTATTCGTAAGGAATGCCCCCGTAGCGTCCCACTCTGGTGCGCCTGTACTAAGTTTAGCTGGAGTGATTCCAGCATCTTTGACACCAAGCTTGCCTGTATTAGCACCACCAGTGATTAGCTCAAGGCTTGTTTCATCCGCTGGGTCATTGAATGTTGCTGCATCAGCAATATCCTGTAGCTTTGTGTTTGTGACTGTATCTGTTGGAGTAAACGTCTGCCCTGTATTAATGATGGCCATAATTATTGTACGCTAGTTGTTGATCTTGATGCAGGTGCTCCTGAGACTTTTATTCCTCGGACTCTTGGGCGACCCTGTGTATTATTAATTGTAAATTGAATGCCGTATCCTCGGCGGTTACCTATTCTACCACGTATGGAAACATCCTCGTCAATATCTAGGCTTCCGTCAATGTATGAACTCAGTGTATTAAGATCTACCTCTGCGTCAATGTTTTCTACTTCGGCTGAAATATCAAAGTCGGACTGCTCCGAGGCACTGGACTGCACGTGCATCTCAAATTCATTCCAACGCTTACGACCGAAGTCATTAAAAGTAAACTGACGAGTAGTTACTTCAGCGGGGATGCTGTAGATAACGCCCTCCTGTGCTCCTTGGACTGGAATAGTAGTAGCCAGTCGATCAACGCCATCGGGTCGAGCATCAACCCTGTGAAGCCCTCCAAGGGCATTCACTGCGTATACTGCACGGTCACCTTTCTTACCAGCTACAATTAAGTTCTCGATGTCCCAGTCCACGTCAGAGGTGCTATCCACGGACTCCCACTGCTTGTTAATGAAGTTAAAGACAAGGATAGTATTATTTACGGTGCTTGATCCAGTCGGAACAGCAATGTAGTAGCGGTTGTTGAAGTAAACAGCCACGGACTGATCCCAGTACTGACGGTTAATCTTATCAATGGTAGTCTGGATGCTACTACTTAGTGGTAGTTCGCTACCACGAAGGTTGTATAGATCCTGGAAGTTTGCTCCGTATACACCATTGTCAGAGAGGAACATTATGTTGTTACCAATTTGAACAATCGTCTTACGGGCCAAGCAACCTACTTCATTTGTAATCAATTGAACCGAAGCAGACTCAGGGCTGCTGCCCAGCACTAAATGAATTGAGTTACGGTTAAATACTACTAGCTTGTCATCCGCAAAGGATAGTAGTCCAACGTTAAAGTCCGCAGTTCCTGCATTAAATCTGTACTGACCATATATCTGGTCATAGGTATCTGCGTCCAAAATGTCAGATATAATAACTTCGTCCAAGTTATCACGAGCTGTATAATTTCCCTCTGCATTATTAACCGTATAGCGATACGGCATAACCAGCCTACGCTGGTGATATGTAGCATATGGAGGTGCTGGCATATGAGTAAAGCCCAGTCCTACTGATACCTTCCGTGTAAATACTGGAGTAGCAGTTAAACTAGCCCCATCCGTAATGTGTGTATCAATTGAGTCCGCCTGTACCCAGAACTCAAATCCTTGAGCTAAATTAACTGTTCCAGCTAATGGAGTATTATTATTAGAAAAATCGGCTGTATAAAAAGAGAATGAACTAGAAGTGCGTTCAGCAACAAACCTTGCTCCGTTGATCCCAGCACTTGTACTAAAACCAGCAAGCTCAATTGGATCTCCAACCTCAAAGGTATTACCAGAAAGCAATAAAGTTACCTTGTGAAGACCGTCGTAGTCCCCTCCTACTATTGGGCCAGTTATAACCTGATCTCCACCTGCCGCACCAATATTACTTGTTGGTCCACCCTCAAATACTTTAGCTACAACAAACTCGGATCCAACCTGTAAACCAGAGGTCTGATCGCCTTCATTTGTTTCTGCACCGAGTACAGTAATAACTGAACCAACAGAAACACCGTCGGACTGATGAACAATACCTCTGCTTTCAATGATAGCAAAGTCACCAGCAGCGCAGACAATTTCAGTAGGTTGACTGTATGCTCCACTAGCAACAGGTGAAAACCCAGATCGAGCTGTACCTGTACCCGTTGTTGGAATAACCTCTACGTCTACCGTATCGCCAACTGCATATGTAATTCCAGTTGTACCAGCTACGTCATTCCAGTCAGTGTCCCCAAGGGCAGTAATGATATATGTTTTACCTACTAGAAGTTCTGTGGAATCAACATTAGCAAAGCTACCGTCCCATTCCAGCGCAGTCTGACCATCACGGAATAGGAACACCTTGTTAAAGGCTTGAATCATATCTGAAAACGGCGGAGCCGTTTCTCCTGACTGATATGGAAGGTCGTACGTAATGGTAGGATCCGCTAGGTTAATAGCCAGTGCGCTTACATTGGATCCAAGTATAACCCACTGACTTGCCGAATCCCCTGGGTTGCTGTAGGAAGTACTAGCGTAAACCTGTGAAATTCCACCTTGATCCAGCAGCATATTGTAACCAATAACTGATGAACCTTCTACATCATTTAACGTAAAGTCCAAGACCTGTGGAAGGACTACTGGCAAAGTATATGTTGCATCTGCCCCGACTAAAGCATACGTAAGAGATTTTGTGCTGCCGTTATCTGTTACAGAAGTAAGTTCAAAAGTCCCATTGGGATCTGTATCTGCCCCAAACGGAATACCGCTGACTGTAATTTCGTCCCCTGTAATAAACACGTGACCTGGCTCAACGGCTGGGTCATCAATAACAATAGTAACTACGTTACTAGTTAAAGAGGCGGACCTAATTGTAGTTGGCAGTAAGCCAACAACTGGAGGAACTGTTTCCAATTCGGAAGTAGTTGGAAGTCGAAGAACATCGTCACCACTAGCAAATGGAGCTTTAACTAAATCAATCCCTGGTCTAACCTGCCATTCACCGTTACGCCCAAGCCTACCATTGTTACTGGTCGCTAATATACCACGTTGCAATTGATCGGGACGCAGGTAGTCATTAAACCCAGTGTACCCCATATCGAGGTCCTCTAGGATCTTATCGTCTTTTGCTCCGTATGTGCGGTATTCAGGCATTATGTTTTAGCAGTCCCAAGCCTTGCGGCTCCAGTAGTTAGCAGATAGTTTATTGGTCTTACCTTTGATCCCACCACTGCGAGCGCAGTAGCTTTTCTTACGTTTTGGCTGATCCTTCTTGATGCTCATATTAGCATCCCCGAATCGTACGAGTTTCTCCGTCCCACCTTGGCAGGCTTTCACGACGAACTTCTTACCGCCCTGTACTTCACGGCGGGGTACGTTGCACTTCATCTTGGATTTGTCAGGCACTACTTGCCCTTCTTTCCCCCACGTTCACCACAGGATCCTTTGCCAGCATTTTTTGTTTTTCTTCCGTACATAATATTATTGGATTTATCTGCCATAACCGCTCTTACCCTTGGCTTCAATATGAAACCCCTTGTCCATATTTTTTAAATTGGGTTTACTTTTAATATAAAACCCTTTGTCCATATTTTTTGAATTGGGGTTTTTTTTAATGGAAAAAGATGAATCGCTGATTAGTTTTCTTTTAAATGGATTGTCTTGTGGCATAATATTATTAGTTATTTGACTTGTGAGGAACCAAAGTAGAACCCTACGATGGCTAAAGCTGTCTGGCGGATCTCTGGTAGTATCACAAACCCCTGTACAGTGGACCATTCTAGGCTCTTAAATAGCCCTAGAAAGCCTTTGGATTCTGATTGAATGCTAACACCTATGTCCGTGAATGCGAAGACAAATGGGGCTATTACAATGGCAAAGATAACTGCCGCCGTAATTGCACGACGCATATAGACACCACCACGAGCTGCTGCCTTGTCCGCTGAGTCGTCCGCTACGGTCTGACGGGCAATCATACGCTCAAAGAGACGAGCCTGATGGTCGGCCTGTGCCGCTATCATTTTCATCACAAAGCCGCTTACGCCGCCTCCGAGCATTGCTAATAGTTCTGGTGTCATAGGTTATTTGTCCTGGAGTTCCTTGATTACCTTGATTGCTGATGCAGTCATATAGATGAGGGTCGCAAGACCTACAGCTATTCCCAGAGGATTACCGTAACCAAGTTCAGTGGTAGCTATAAAGCCACCTGTCCCTATGGTTGATTTGTAGATAAGGTCGTGCATCATACTTCTTCAATTTCTGGGTCAGGGTCAGGTGGTAGTAGTGCCAGGAATGCAGCTTTGTCTACGACTTCGCATTCTTCCAGTTTCGCTTGGTCAAGCATCTCCCACAGTTCGTGGTAGATACCGCCTACGCCGACCTCTGTGTAAAGGTCACAGCAAGCACCGTAGCGTCCGTCAATCAACAGCACTGGGCTGATGTGATTGCTAGTAGTCAAGGTGTCCTGCTTTGCTAGCATTGAGTCCCGCAGTTCTGCTGGGATCAGAAGATAGTTGTAGCTGAGTTCTTCAGGCGTAGGATTAGTAGCTAGGTATTCTGACGGAGTCATAATTAAATTGCTGCGATTTCAGAGAGTAATGTTGCTTGCAGACCTCGCAGTGTTGCTAAATTTAGTGCAGGGCCAATGTGATAGGTAGCCATTCGTGCATTAGCTTTTAACTGCGTCGATGCTCCAAGTATGGAAATAATTTGATTCGCTGGTGCTTGGCTTGTCTCTGTAACTGTTGTTGAAGATGCCCCGTATTGCACTGAATACTCAGTGGATACTGTCCTGTTTATTCCATAAAAATCTTCAAGGTTGCCTATATCGATATTACTTATTCCAGTTCTAGTGTTGCAACGAGTAATTAAATTGTTGGGATTAACACCCTGATCATTTTGCGTTGAGATTTGAGATATACCGTCACCAAAGCTCTGATACATTAAATAAGCACCATTGGTAGTTTCTTGTAAAAATTCAGTAATGTTACAAGACATACTGAAATCATTCTGGGGAAAGTCATTAAACTTTGAACCTGTATCCAAATACTTAGTGGATGCATCACCCTTCAGACCAGTCAACTGATTTAAGTCACCCGCAACAAAGTTGTTGTTGGTCAGTGCAGTCATTGTGGACTTCAACGGAACAGTTACACCCTGTATGCCTACGCCCACAAAGGAGGCAGCCGATCCCATATCATCCCAGTAAGCACCGCCGAGAGTTACTAGACTATCAATGTAGTTAGCTAGTGGCTGCTTGTAAGGTGTATAGGTTGTGTCACCAGCAGTGTCCAAACGGTCAAAGTAGTCCTGCGCTTGTGGCGAGAACGGTGCTCTTGCAGGCAATATCCATTTGCCCAAGCTATTATTTAGGCTCAGGTGCATACTAGTACTTGTGCGCTGCTACGATACCTGATGTAACTGTTACTTCGCTGAATGATCCGTAGATAACTGTTCCAGCAGCAAAGGTTGGTCCAACTAGCTTAGCTGTACCGTCAATGCTGGTTGCAGTCAATGCACCGAACACAGTGTCATTTAAGATTTGCAACGCTCCATAGCGTTTACCGGTTACTGCATCAGCAGCTTCAAGGATTTCTGATCCAGCGGACGAAAATTCCAGTGCGTTATTTTTTGAGTTAGCCATAATTTTATTATATCACAGGGGTGTTATCGTGCTTGACGATTTACGTAAGTTGAAAATTTCTTATTAATTGTGTTGTTGTTAGAACGTAGGTCGATTTTTTCCAGCTCAAGAGCCAGGTAAGTCCCGGCAACTTGTTCTTCTGTCATAGCTTTGTCGGTCTGACCATCCATTCTCAGGAAGTCAGCATACACTGAGTGCGCTAGGTAAAAGAAAAACTCATAAGGAATATTTGTGGATTCCTCAGTAAACGTAGGCAGTTCTTTCTGATAGTTTACAAACACAGAAGTCGAATCATTTGTAACTATATTAATTACGTGCGCTCCGTTTGAATCAACATAGAACTCGTACTCCAATGCAGAATTACGAAGGAATGGTTGACTACGGTAAATACGCTGAAAATCAGAAATATTATCCAGTCCAGCTTGCACATAAGGTACAAGTCCATCTGTACCAAGGGTGCGCTCCTCTCCGATTACTGCGTAACGAGGCCAACTAGAGCTAGTTCGATATGCTTCAAATGCTCGCCGATTGACAAACTGTAAAATATTAAGCTTTTCCTCTGCGGTAAAACTACCTACACCCGAAAGTGCTTGCACTAAATTATATAAATCGCTGTAGGTTTTTGTCTGCATTATACTTTGTTCGGGCTAAGTTCCGGGAACTTCTTATTGTAGTACTTTAAAAATTCTTTAGAATGCACAGTCTCTTGACCGTACTTCTTTACCAGTCGAAAAAATTCTCGTGCTGGCATTGTAGCAACTGGTCGTCCCAATGTGGGATGAATAGTTCCTTTAAGTTGATGCGCTTCTTTGGCTGCTTGTTGGTGACGAACCTGTTCGGTCGCCTGTTCCAAGTGAAGACTATTTTGAATCTCTTGGATTAGAGCGCGATCAATCTCCTCGTCGGAGTAAGTCTTTGAATTGGGCTTAATAATATCCATAAAAAAAAGGCAGGGGGGCTTTCGCCCCCCAACCAGAATTTATTTAGCTTGTGCTGACAATCTTGCCGTGAGCACCAGGGTGGTATACACCGAGGGTCAAAGCGCAATCAACGAAGCCACGGTCACCACCACCAAGATTTGGAAGGCGGCTGCTACCCATAGGGATAAGCTCGTGAACACCGTAGTACTCAGGATTCACCAAGTAACCAGCCATTCCTGCAGTACCAGCTTGTGTTGGCATACAGTCAGGGTTAGCGTTTACAACAGAGACGATACCGTGATCGCTTTGATAGAGATCAACGGAAAGCTTGATAGTGCCGCTTTCGCCGTTGTAGTTAACTGCACGAACCGAGTCACCCGATACGCCACCGATGCGAGCGAAGTCGCTGATGTCTTGACGGAGTGCTGTATCAGCAACGAGCATAAGGTTGTTGGATGTACCAGTAACCTTGAAGATCGAAGAGATAAGAGAGTTCAATTCGCTTTCTGCGAAATTGCCATCAGTTACGTCAGCGATGCTTGCAGCTGGAGTTTGGAATGGAGCAGGAACGTTACCCGAACCAGCAGCATTTTGAATCCAGTCACCAAGACCACCAAGGCGATTAACTACACCAGCACCATCTTCGGTTGTCTGAGTGTTAGCTGAAGCAAGACTTGCTTCGATGTCGCGCTTGAGTTCACGAATTGCTTTAGCTTCTGCTTGAGCAATCTTAGCTGGGCCAACGGAATCGACTGCTTCTTGCAGATCGGAAACCATATAGTCTCGGCGGAACTTTTGAACGCGATTGCCAAGACGAGCACGTCCAGCGAATTGGTCAGTGAATGCTGTAACATCAGCACCTTCAGCAATACCAGCAGTGCTGGGAGCCGAAAGAGTGTCAACAGTCCACTCAACCTTAGTTGCGGATGCGCCCTTTTTGTTAGCAGAAGAAAGAATAGGTGTTTCTTCTGGAGCGAGAATTGTCAAGACGTCAGTGAGGTCTTCACGATTAGAGACACCAGAACCTTGGTTTGTAGTGTCGAATGTATTTGAGAATGCCATAATATTTTATGTATTTATAGTTGTTAATGAATAGGTTAGTGGCGGTTTGCCATTTTAAGTTTTCTTAGGTTGGCGAAATCGTTTGCGCTACCCGTCTCTTTAAACCGAGCCTCTAATTCTTTTAGAGCCTTGGCTGTTTTTCCCATAGACTTGTCCGGTTGTGATGAGGATGGTGTACCTGTTTTAGGGGGATTTAATTTTACTGATGATTTAGTATTTGTTACTGGCTTTCGTCCGTAAATACTATTAGCAGCGTGTGCTAGTAAATACGGCATTTGAGCTTTAACATCAGGTGGAAGATTGGTCATTAATGTATCAACCCGTGGGTCGCTCATAATGGCTTCGTATTGACGACGTGTGTCGTTATCTTCACCTTTCATCCAGGGTAGCTCAGCTTCAGCCTGAGCACTTAGGTGCTCTTGCATTTGAGTGCTTTGCTCAATCAATTGAAGGTTATTTAATTGATCAGGAAGGAATGTCTTCTGCGCTTTACGTGCTTGTAGTAAAGCTCTTCGTACGTCGGCCTTTGTTAAGTCCTTTCCTTCTACCTCGGTTACTACTTCATCTGCGGAATAGCCATCACTCTGAAAAAGAACATCCTCAGCCCACTCAACAATGTCGTCAACCTCAGTAGCTTTTTCTTGCAATTTTTCAATTGTATCAAGATTGCTAAATGGATTGTTTTCGACTTTCTTTTTTGTATCAAGTGGGTTAGGAGCTTTTTTAAGTTCAGCTTCTAAACTAGCTAGACGTTCTTCGGCAGCTTTGCGTTTAGCAGTCAATTCACCGAATCGAGCTACAGCACGGCTACCTAGCTTGTCAGCTAGTTCCCTTAGGTCCTCCTCGGACATATCGTCCAAGTCCAACTGTGAAAGAACATCATCGGATTCCTCGGTCTCCTCAGTAGCTTCCTCGGACTCAACTGATTCTTCAGTTGCCTCTTCAGTTACTTCATCAGTTTCCGGCTTCTCGGTTTCTTCGGTTACTTCCTCTTGTGGCTCTTCAGCATCAGGATTAAGTTCCCCAAGTCTCCGCATTGCGAAATCCTCGACGGATATATTATTGTTGTCCACTGAACTTTGGTCTGCCTCAGCGTTAGCAGTTTCGATTTCGTCTGTCATATTATTACCACTCATTAACGCCGAGCGATGGCGATGGTCGCATTATAACATACGTATTACATCCGATCCGAATGCTTTAGTTGGAGTTTATCCCAACCTGACATTTGAAGGATCTGATCGTACGTAATAATTCTACCAGAAATCTGTTGGATGGTCTCACTGGATGCTTCGTGCATCTCACTGATGGTCTCCTCTCGGAGTTCGTGAACCATCTTAATAAACCGAGCAAAGGATTCATAGCTGTGCAAGCTATTGATGTCGTCTTGTATATTCATATTATCTAGCTGCTGAACGCATTAAACCTACTGTACGAGGACCACGGGATTTTACCTGGTTGTACCACTCGCTGTCAACCATTTCATCCGCTGCGGTGCTGTAGTCATTGGCTTCTAAACCCTCACGCATTTTCTTGAACTTATTTAATTTAGTAAGACCAAGGTTGAATGACATATCCACAATCGCCTTTTTTACCGGCTCAGGTCTTTTAGCAAAGTTCTTATCAAACTTGTTCGCATCGTTAAATGCTTGAATTAAACTATGATTGTACAGGACTTTTATTTCTTTTTTGTTTAGTTCTCTGCCCTTTAGGAGTTCATTAATATCAATACCCTCTTTCTTTAGGATCTTTTTATTATTAGCATCCTCCAGGTTGAAGCCAATGCCAATGGTTCTGTTACCCTTGCTGTCCTTGTATACCTTTGACTTGACCCCCTCATTGAGGGCAATCATATCGTAGTATTCCTTTGCTCGTAGATCGTTTGCTCGTTGGTTTGCGTATTCGTCAGGTGTCATATTATTTATCTTTTGAAAGATATTCCTTTAAAGCTTGTTTCTGCTCAGGTGTAGCCTTTGCACTAGGATCACCGCTGTAAATCCTAGCAAGAATAGTTTGTTTCATTGCTATTGGATTATCTGCGTACTCAGTTCCTTCAAAGAACTTAACTTGATCTGGTGTAACCTCAAACTCTGGAACAAATTCATCTTGTCGCATCTTCAAGCGAAGGGCTTCATTCTCTGCTACTAACCCTAATTCTTTTTTGGATAAAGAGCTGTACGGATTAAGGATAATAGTATTATCCTCAGCCGCCATACCAGCTACCTCAGGTCTATCCAAAAAGAATTGATCCTCTCCAGGATACAACTTTTCACGAATAGGAAACCCAAAGAGTTTATCGGATGCCCGTTTATTTGCGTATTGATCAGGTGTCATATCCTACATTCCTTGTGTTTCAATTTCGCCCATTTGTGCAGGCGTTGTACCTACTCGACCAATCTGAGCATTCTGTGCTTGCTGCATTTGGAAGGTGTACTGACCTGCGTACTTCTCCAGACGTTCGCGGAACGCTTCATCTTGTTCTAGTCGTTGTGCAACGTCGGGTTGCTGAGCGTACTGCTGAATAGCTTGCATCGCAATCTGTGCTCCCGCTGGACGTGCTGGTACTTCGATCCCCGAAAAGATCTTAGTCAAGTCATCGGTTACATCCTTAATTACTTGCTGTTGAGCTGTCTCCACTGGCTGTAGAACTGCATCAGCCATCACTGGGTCAATACTAGCAGCAGCAATATCAAGGAGGCTGTCCACATTTAGGCGGCCATTTGCATTAAGCTGATTAAGGGCGACGAACTGCTGTAGTTTTGTCTGCACGGTTTCTGGATCAGTATTCTGAACATCAAAGGCAATAAGGATGTCGAAGTTTTCGTCCGGCTCACCCTTAGTCATTACCTGTGGATCAGGGATACCTGTTACACGATAAAATACTTCATCGGGTCCAAAGCGTTGAAAGCATTTAAACGCCATACGAATAACCTCTGCAGTGTGGCTAAGAAACTTATCAACTAAGAACTGCTGGCGAACTTGGCTAATATTTGATCCTTCGTCCAGCCCAACTAGGCGATCCGCAGTATTGGTAAGGGTTGTCTCGATTTCTAGTGATCCACTATTGTAAGCTGGGATAGGAGCAAAGTCCAAGTCACCTTTACGGCGATAAGGAATCATACGACCTGGACCCCAATCAGATGGTGCTTGACCAACTGGGTGCATAATCGGAGGTATGGTTGCTAGGCTATTGCGATCAATACGAGAATCCCGCTCAACCTTTACTTGATTCTGGATACCCCTAAGAACCGAGGGGATAGTCATCGTGTCATATAGACGTTTGCTGTCCTCGGACAACTTAGTGACAACTACGGGATAATCCTCATATCCGTTAAGTAACTCAAACTTAGCATAGCCAGGTGTCATTTCATCACCGCTAAATTCGCGATGAAAAACTGTACAGTAAATACCTTCCGCGCCATCCTCTCGGTCGATTAGGCGTTGGTATCCGTAGCAGATTTCAATTAATTCACCTGCTTCGTATGCACTATCTGTTAGGCTAATGCTGCGACGGCCCTCCTGCTCGCGCTCTATACTATCTATATTTACTCCACGGTACTTCTCAATAACGTGCTCAACGAAGTCCTCATCCCATCCATCGGTGACGACTTTGTTTTCTAGTTCTTGTGGTGTATAGTAAGTGCGCCAGAAGCAGTAAGGTGCTCGCTGCGGATCAGTTACATAAGTTGGAAAAAAGAAATCACCATCAGGTGCTAGGGTCTTAACGTCCGGAGCATTGACTTGGCGGCGAGTAATAGGCAATTCAGCTACTCCAAACTTGCGGAGTTCCTTGATTGCTTTCTTTGCTCTTTTAGTGGATGTTCCTTCAAAGACGTTTTGAAGCAAGGATACTAGATCATCGTCCATCTCCCCGCTGTTAACAGCATCAGCTACCTCTGGGGACATTTGAGCAATTTGATCCAAGTCAAGCTTCTGGAGGAATCGTCTATCCTCTTGTTGCCAGCCAACATAGGTAATAAGTAAGCCGCGCTCAAGCAAATAGTTAGCACCAAGTTCCATCTCGCGATAGAAGCGTGGGATGTATCCAGAACTCACCATCCATTTAAGGAACCCGGATACTAGCTTACTACGAGCAATATCACCACTCTCCACTGGAAATGCCCGTACATTGGCACGATTTAACGATGCCATAAACAAGGATACTAATCGAGTAATTCGCTCATCAATGACGTGGCACTCCATATCGGACGCACCCTCCCACGGAAAAGCATCAGCCCCGTGCTTGCGATGGTCACGGCTTTTGCCAGGCCACCAGTTGCGACGATCATCGTAACTAGTACGGCATAGGTCAAAGTATGACTCAAGCTCAGTTACAGTCTGGTCGTAAGCATAACAGAGAGTCTTAATGTCGGGTTCGTCCTGGACGTATGTCAAGGACTCGGCAATTGATTCATTCAGCATTTTTTTCTGCGATTCGTTTTTGTATAGATTTAAGCAATCGGACAGTGTAAGTCGATGATACGCCTATTGTATCACATAGGTCACCATTTGTCATTGATACTCCACTTTCGTGAAGCACATACCTGCGAAGTATTTCCCAACTAGCTAATCTGTCGGATTGCTCCCTGCACCAATCCCTATCTAACGTTATGTTTTTATTTTCCGACATAACGATAGCTGACACCCTTGGTATCCTCAATAGCCTCAAAGGTAATTATTTTTTTCATAAGCTTACCTTGCCACTTCCGGGGAAGTAACACATTGGCTCTCTTACCGATTTCTTTGCTGAAGACAACATTGTACTTCGGGTTAGGGCATTCCGCAATAACAGTTCCCGTGAAGTGCTTAGGGATAATCTCATCAATCATAAATGAGTCCTCTAGGATTTTTGCACCCTCCTCGGTTACCCAAGTATTTCTCCCCTTGCCGGTTACTGAGCCACTCGGAAGTTTTTCAGTTGCTATCTTGAGGGCTTCATCGAACTCAACTTCTTGTTCTTCTGCAATTTTTATTAATCTTTTCTTTGGCATTAGTATCCTCCCTTGCGGGGTTTAGTAGTGATCATATCATTAGATGAAAGAAAGTCAGGACCTTCTCCACCGTTTGACATCCGCAAATAGCGTATAACGTCAAAGAAATCCTTCAGGGCTTCCTCTGGCTTACCACCTGCATTGTAGTTAATAAGGCTATCGATAAGATTACCGCAGTCCTCGTGAATGTAGCATCTTGGTCTATTGGCTTGGTCAATGTCTACATTAGGATTGTAGTTAAACCAGTCATCCAGAGCTGTGATGCCTTGTTCTTCCATCTTACCGTCAGATGGTAAAAAGCTTAGACCGAAGTCATAAAATGATGTAAAGAGGTCGTCATTGTTCTCATTCTCTCTAGCAAAGAAACGCGAGTCCCCAATTCTCTCGATTACCTCAATACCCAGGTCATCCTCAATCTCCTTAAACAACTCACAGTACCCCTCAACATTTAGACCAATCTTCTTGGCTGCTGGGCCGTACTTCCATTTCGGGTCCCCGAACATAGCCCACTCGCCGTACGTATTGCGGTCCGGCCACTCCCTGCGGATGTATACCTCGCCATCCTTGTTCACCCCAGCCCAGATACAAGTATAGTTCCTTGCACCAGCGGGGTCAACCACCTGGTAGCAGGTGAACTGCGACTTATCGGAAATGTCGGGGAACGTCATCTTGTATTTGTTTGGATTCTCATTGAGCACGTTGACCTCAGTATTAAAGTAAGGGAGCAGAGCATTGGCTGACTTCACGGGTAATCCGTACGCACGGACCTTTATCTCATCCTCTGGTCGCCCGGCTAGATCCTTCGCAATTCGCTCGTAACCCCCGAATGGGTTCTCGTCCGAATGCAGGTAGATCACAGCCGCATCACGGCTTGGACTGTACTGCTTAGTGGGAACCTCCTTGCCCCGTAACAGGGCGGCAGGTCTAGTCTCAAGGGTCTCTGCTCCCTTTAAATAGTCAGATATAAAAGGTGTATACCCGTCAATCGGGGTGAACCCAATCACCATCTTTGAATCCCGTGTAGCTAGGCGGAACCGTAGGGTGTTTACCAAAGCAGCGTCACCCAAGTACTCGTCCAGCCAGGCTCCGATATTTGATTCATTCCCGGACTTGATACTACCCTTCTTGAACCCGAACTCGAAACCCTCAAGGATAGTGGAGTTATTACTGAACTGCGTATAAGTCTTGAAGTCCACTCGCGTCCTAGTGTCTGGGAATACAAACGAACTACCAGTAAAGCCATTCTGCATTGAATAGTTAATGTACCCGTCAATGCTCTTAGTCTTCTTCCTGAACTCCTTGGGCATCATCTCCCAGATAGCTGGCTGCTGTACCTTAATAGAGGTATCCGCATTCTGAGAAAAGCATACTATGTGTCCATCGAAGTTAGAACTCACGGCCTCCATAATCCGCTTTGCACAGCCCGTTGTTTTGCCGCTGCGATTCCCACCTAGTGCTAGAACCTCATTGTACTCCCTAAAGGAATCCGACATACGCTCCCAGCCAGGAAGGTCGAACCCATATCTAATAGGATCATCCGTAGCTGCCCGGATTCTGCCCTCGTGCGCCCTGTGTAGTTCCTCTAGTAGCTTGGGGTCAGCTTCTCCTAGAAGTACAATCTCCTCGTCCGTGGGCGGCTTGAGGATTGGGTGCTCTGTGAAATCAAGCATATTTAAAAGATGCTATCCTCATCGTCATCGTCATCCTCTATATCCTCGATCATCTCATCCCAGTCAAATGCCCCGAAGTCCTGGTCCATATCATCCAAAGCCTCAGTCATTAGCATTCTGCCAATACGATAGTTCGTGTAATCATAGAATAAATCCCCGTCCTCATCCATTACCACAAAGGCAAAGTTAGGCGAAATATCTGCAAGCATTCGACGGACGTGGTTAAAAGCAATATCCGGATCAATTCCAGGTGTTTTATTCTTCATTTGCTACCCTTTGGTTGTTCGGTTTTAGGAGCCAAGGGTTTCTTGGACCAATCAATATCGTCGTAGTTCTTACGCTGTTTCTCAGCGTTGTGTCCCTTACGGGGGCCGCTTCCTTTAGTGCTCATTGTATTCCTCCATTTCTATCTGTGCTTTACCGAGTTCATAGAATGCTTCAAGAACTATCGCAGATAGTTCGCCATTGCTACGTTTTGTTGATGGTAACCATTAGCTAAGCTAATACGAAACATAAGCTCAGCTACTTGATTAGTAGTAAGGTCATCGTAGCTATTAATTGTTATCTTCATCTATATCTATTATATCAGCTACCTTAGCTTCCTCTATACGCTTCCTAGCAGCAGCTATAGTCGCCTCGTAGTCATCCTGTGTGTACACCTTCCGGTCCTCTGTAATATGCGTAGCTTCCCCTCTAGCTGTCATAGCCTCCCTTGAAGCATTGGACTTAGCTATGGATAACTCCTTGATGTCCTTGAACCCGACCTCCATCTCCGGATCATTCTCCAAGCGATCGCGTACCTTATCAATTAAATCCTCCTCTAGGCTACTGAGGTTCAGATAGTTCTTGGCCGCTATCCGACCACTTAACTCCTTAAAAGTCCCCATATGGTCCGCGTAGTCCGCCAGTACACTAATCACAGTATCTCGCTCGAAACCATAGTGACGTACCAGCCTAGTCTGGGAACTACCCGTACTGTACAAATAAAGCAACTTAGCTACCTTCGCGGGATCATAGACGCTCAAGCACTTGAGCTTTAAACCCCGCTTCTCATTAGCCACCTCGTGGATACTCTGCTGAATCTCACTCAGCAAAGCTTCCTTCTCCTTCTCAGTTGCATTCATTTCCCGATCTTGCATACCAGTACCTCATCATTAGTTTTACTACTTGTCAAGTTAATATACTATTAGCATTGCTAATACATAAAAGAAAGTTCAGTATATACGTATACATTCCCAGATTTCGTGTTATACTCTGCGTACCATAAGGCAGCAACTTCATAAGACAGTTAAGTCCTAAACGTAATTCCTTTAATGAATATAAAATAAAGGGAATCATAAAAGAGAAGTCATAAACTGACATCTTATGGTACACGAGATTATTAGGGTTTCTATAAGTGCAGTCCTGGGATTGGTACTGGTGGGGTAGAAGCCCCTTGAGTGGGTAATTTTTTTAAGGGGCTGTATATGTATAGATGTACTGACGACGCGCTGCAACTCAACCCCCACCCCCCTGTTCATCCGTTCACTACTGCTCTGTTGTTCACTACTTCACAAGTGTTCACCGGGTGCCGGTTACCGGTTACCAACTGCCGGACCTTGACTGCCGGACCTTGACTACCGGTTACCGGGTGCCGGTTGCGTGAGTTGGTAATTTGTTTTGTGATGATGGGATATGTTCAATCGGCCGTTGTTCGCCTGGCTGTTGTTCGCACGGCTGTTATTCACCCGGCTATTTTTCGTACCTATCATTCACCCGGCTATAATTCACCCGGCTATGGCTTTGCATATAGTGGAATGGGTTTGCGTTGAAAAGTAATTGAATCTTTTTTAAATATATACTTGACGGCCTTTGATTTGGCTGCACTGATAGGGTTTCACTCTTAACTAACACATAACACATAACACATATGAAAAACAAAAAAGCACTCTCACAAATCAAGAAACTAGCACTTGCCTATTTACTTGAACCAATGCCAGCAAAGAAGTTTGGCATTCTGTTAAAAGCTGAAAAGTACTTTGAAGCGTTAACGTATACCACCAAGGGAAAGCTATTTAAAGAGCTAGGCATTTCCTATTTCGCTGCTGTCGATTCTTCTCAGAAGGTTGAAAAGGGTAAAAAGGAAAACTTTCAAACTCTTATTCTTTACCTTTCAGCGGGTAAAAACGCGGGCAAGGATATTTGCTCGTTTGCGAGTACTGGCTGCCGTTTAGCTTGCCTAGTTGGAAGCGGGCATTCGCTACTTGAGAAGCGTGCCGGAAAGCACGTTATTGACGTTTCTCGCATCGTGAAAACTTGGCTTACAGTATATCGCAAAGATATTGCAATTGACGTTTTAAAGCACGAAATTAGGCTTGCAAGCGCACGAGCGGAAAGGAAAGGCCACAAGTTTGCAGTTAGACTAAACGGCACGAGTGACTTGGACTTTTACGAAATTTACGAAAGCTTCCCACAAGTGCAATTTTATGACTATACCAAAAACCCTAAACGTGTACCTTTGCCCAACTATCATTTGACGTTTAGCTACAGCCAAGCGAACAAAGCGCGTTTAAAGCACTATAAACAAGCGCAAGCACGCGGTCAATCGATTGCCTTTCCGGTGCGCGCCGATGAATTTGAGCAAGCTTGCGGGCTAGTCGATTGTTTTTCAATGGACACTACAGACTTGCGTTTCTTGGATAAAGCGGGCAAATATGGCATATTGAAAGCCAAGCAAACCGAAAACCTAGCGGAAGGCATAAAGGAAAACTTTATCCTCTCACTTGCTGAATTGAAACAAATCATTGCACAGATCGAAGGATAAATATGAATGTAATTATTGAGGGTTTAAACTTGTCCAATAAGCAATTGATCGCGCTACGTGCTGCCATAAAGGCAAGGTACACACCGGAAAAAGTAAAGGCCTTAAATGCTAGGTTGAAAGCTACAGAAGGCAAATAAGAGTAAAGCAAATCGGCGTACGTGAAAGCGTGCGCCTTTTTTGTATCTACTCACAAACCCGGCAAGCAAGGCAAGCAAGGCACGCCGAAAACCCCGCCAGCGCACAAGGTTTGCCAGCTATAAGGCAGCACAAGGCCTTTTAATTTGTGGCAAGGGTAATGACTAGGGTAAGACGCTAGCGAGCGAGGGAAGCAAGGCAAGCAAGGGAAGCAAGGGAAGGGAAGCAAGGGAAAAATATTTTAAAAATATATTTGACACGTAGTAAACAAGGGACTTTAAAAGTAATTGAAGCACGGGAAAAGCCCGCTGCATAACACATAAGAAAGGAAAACAATGGAAACTATAAAAGAAGTACTAATGACACGCGACGATATGACTGCGGAAGCTGCGGAAGATTTGATTGCGGAAGCGCAAGCGGAGTTCGACAGCTTTATTGCCGAGGGTGACACCGAAAGCGCGGAGCAAATTTGCTCGGACTGGTTTGGACTTGAGCCGGACTTTTTAATCGAGTTATTTTAACACACAAGAAAATGACAAACTACTTCACATATACAAACAACAACGACGGACTGGAAGCCATAGTTGCAACTGGCAATGATCGCCACGATTATCGTGTCATAATGAACGACACGGACGCGGGGAAAAATGTAACTGTGCTATTTACGGATAGCATTAAACAAGCGCACAAGGTGGCAAAGGAGTTCGCCTATTGCGAGTCAATCGCATAACACATAAGAAAGGAAAACAATGAAAGATAAAAAACAATCACTAAACATCGAAGACAGATACTGGGAAGTTGATTTTTTTGCCGATAAACTAAGGAGAGCCGGAGAGCTTATAGCCGAAGGGTCAATCACTCAGGACTTCTGTAAAGAGATGCAGGAGGAAGCTATTGCGGCTCTTCAAGCTATATATGAGAGGGCATCAGCGCATCGCGACTACCTAAAAGAAATTCGGGACAGCGTAGAGGCAGAAGAGGACCGGGAGTTAACCCGGATTCAGGAGGAAGCAGTCAAGAGACTGAATAAAGGCATTAAGGAATTAGCCAGCAAACTTAACAAATAAGAAAGGATAAAAATGGACACATACGAAACACTAATAGAAATGAACATAGCAACCGAAGAGGAAATTTCACTTGTTACGTCAATCAATGGCAACAGCGAGGAAACTTACCTAGATATTCTGTTCGTAAGAACAGGATGCCGGACACTTGAACAATTAAATGCTGATTAATATGAAAACTATACAACTAGAAGGCATCGAGCTACGGCCTGACAAATACTTTGACATAACAGTCGAAGCGGAGGCCGTGACAACTCAGTGCGAGAGCAGCAGCGAAGCCGGGGAGTCCCAAGTCACAGAAGCCTGGGAGGAGCGCGACCTTGACGGGTTCGAGATCGTGAAACTAGTCTATTGGACTGACAGTGAGACACCCTGCGAGTTACCGGTTGAGCTACTGAATCACGACGACAGGGCGACCATCTTCCAAGAAACCCTCGACCTTATCTGAACCCTACCTTATGGCTGTCAGTCATATGACTGTCAGTCATTGACTCCCTTTTTTATATTAATTAATGATTGACTACCAAGGGCTGACTGTCTTAAGGTACACATCACATCAAAAAGTATGTCAAGCCTTGATATACATCAACACCGATAACAACGTAATAATAATGAAGAACCGAAAAGAAAATACAACCCTCGATCATCTCGTCAAAGGCGGCGAGAAGATCTTTTACTCCGCTTGTGTGGTACTGGCCTGCTGTCTAGGCGGCAGCATTATGCTACTGATCGCAGCCCTGATTGCTAAGTTCTAATCCCAATAAAAAATACAATGACCGAAGAAATAGAAAAGGAAGAAGAAGTACTAAAACGCACCGCCGATGAGGTGCTACATTTCATCGCGGAACAGCAGCTTCGCTTTATCTGGGTAAAACCAATGATACCGGAAGCCAAAGAAAGCACATTAGGCCAAGATACCTTGATAATAATTGATCAAAACAATATCGAGTTATTCGCTGGCCGTTACTTCGCTGATTCAGAGCAGCGCATTGACGTACTACGCGAAGGTGTGGAGTTCATTATGGATCAAGAGGAGCTATAAATGAGCGAAGCAAGTCAACTATCAAACAAGTTCGCTGACCTATACGAATCAGTAATGCGGAATCGCAAGCTAATGGAGGAGGGTCGCCAGGCGGTGGCTCACTTCCGGCAGCTAGGTCTAATCAAGGATGCACGACGTACCAAAACGGGACGCGCATCGTACCCAACATACGGAAAGAAAAGAAAATGAGCCACTTCTATAATTGCAATGATGTCCTGAACCCTGAGTTCGAGGCCGACATAATGACACCCGCACAAGCGCGGAAAGTAGCGAAGGTTTACCCTTCTGTTACGACTGTACTAGGCATCGTCAAGGATGCGTTCCTTGATAGCATCTATAAGCCCCGTATGATGGCGCAACTGGCGAGGGCATACCCTAGCCTAGCTTGGCAGGAGTTAGAGCGTCTTACCTATGGCACAAGGGAGCATCCGGAGACGGGTGAAACTATTGAGTCCTCGGAGTTCGGTACGACGGTCCACAAAGTAATTGAGGACTTCATCAATCATAACTACCTTGCTGAGGGCAGTGCGCCGGATGATAGCGTCTGGAATGAATGGGCTATGCCGTTTGTGGATTGGGTTCACGAGGAGGGCGTAAAGCCTGTATCCTGTGAGCATATCATTGCAAGCAGTCGTATCAAGATCGCTGGCAGCGTGGACTTCATTGGCTACGACAGCGACGATAAGCTGTTCCTGGCGGACTACAAGTGCCGCACCAATACCAAGGGCAAGGCCAAGTGCTATGACAAGGACTGCCAGCAGCTAGGCATCGAAGCATATATGCTAATGAAGGAGCGAAAGCTGGACTACCTTCCGGGCTGTATCTCTGTCATCATTGACTGCGATACCAAGAAGCACCACCACAAGGTCTGGGATGACAAGGAGCTTGACAGGGGTATCAAGGTAGCGAAAAAATGTGCCGAGCTGTACTGGCTCTTGAGAATGTAGTATGATTAAACCAATATCAGATATTGAACGGCATCTTGACTGCTGCGACCCCGAGGCCATCCGGTTTGACGGACTCGACGACGCTGTAGTAGGGACTGACCACGACGGCAACCTAGTTTACGAATACGAGATAATGACTCGACTATTTGTAGAGCAAGGGATGACCGAAGAGGAGGCCGTGGAGTGGATTAACTACAACGTGATAGGGACTAATGGAGGCTGCGGCTTCACCATCCTGTTTCTATGACTGAGTACGAGATCCTAACACATCACGACGATATGCCAGAGGGCTACGTCGGGAGGACTTACAAGTGGGCGCACGATGAGAAAGAAGCGATGCGCCTACTTCTCAAGAAGATGCCGGACAGGACAGGAATATGTGTCTTCAAGCGAGGAGGCACAGGAAAAATATTATCAACCAAAGAACTATCATAGATAGTTCGTCAAGAGAACTAACTAAATAAGAAGAATGTACGAAACAACAGCAGAATCAAACAGCAGCTTTATGCGATGGGCAGCAGCCCGGATTGCCAAGGAGGTTGAGGACAATGAGAGGATTGAGGCGGCAGCGGGGACACGGAACTTTATACCTGGTAGTAATTGCAACCGAATCACTCATCGACTCAGCACCGAGGAGAAGGCCGAGGTTGTGAAAAAGATTGACTCAATGCGGGACAAGGGTGTATCTCTTGATACAGCAGTCACTCAGTCCGGTATCCATCGCTCAACCTATGCGCTCTGGAGGCGGCAGTTCAAGCTACCTAATTATCAACTACCAACGGGATAATCAATATAATGGAATTATATAATTACCCCGACGGGGACGCAGATTTAATGGAAAATGATGAAATTGTTTTACGCATAAACTCTGTTGATTCCGTATCTGAATGCTGCACTGCGGATTTGGCTAACGGGGATTTGTACTGCTATAAAACTTCAACTACCAACTATTTCCAAAACGGAAACAACTCAAAAACATTATGACAGATAACCTAGACGAACCACCACTCGCGGACATCATTATGGATGTAAGGGAGAACTTCATCTACCTACGCAATGAGAACCTCCGGTTACAGGAGGAGAACAACCAGCTCAAGCAGGCAATCGCTGCCCTTCAGGGTGAGCCGACCAATCCTCTGTAATGCGCTATGAATAATTCTTCACTACCGCAACTACCACACGATTGCTTTCAGAACCCGGCTTGAACTTTATGACTCCATTATCAGTAAGCAGCAGCATACCCTCGGATGGCTCAACTTGCTTGAAGAATACGCTGTCACCAATGTCGGCATACATAGTCCTAGCTTGAGCAATTGAATGCGTAAGGCCGCTGGCGGACAGGACCTCGATCGCTGCTGGTGAGGCGATAAGTGAATTGGAAACAAGCAGGAAAAACAGGCAGAGCATTTTCATCCACCAATCATAACTCAACTCAAGGAAAAATTATATCGGGTAAACAACGTATATTTCTATCTTTGATTCCGTATTAAAAACTATGACTTACTTATCACAAAACCAAATCAAGGAGTTCCGGGAGGCTAACAAGCCAATCTCCTGTCCCATCTTGGACATTAAGACAAAGGACTGGGTGCTGGATCACGACCACCAGACCGGAATGGTCCGAGGTGTAATCTCTCGCCAGGCCAACAGTCTCCTCGGAAAAGTTGAGAACTTTTATCTCAAGATGTGCAAGGGCCAGAAGGAAGATTTGCCAAATACTTTAGATGCAATGGCTGCTTACTTGGAGCAGGAGATGACCGATGTCCTTCATCCCGTGGGACTTACACAACTTACAAGAAAGTTTGCAAATAGCAATAACGCAGAAGCTCAGGTTGAAATACTTGAAGACATCGGAGCAAGTACCGAAGAGATTGCAGCCTGCAAGAATGTTAAACAACGTAAAGAATTATTTAGAAATATAACAAAAAGGAATCATCAATAAGCAATGCTTAAGCAATGCTATTGCATACGGTTAAGTTAGGTTAAGTTTATTTTAATTAGGTTATATTCATTATGAAACACGTGAAGGATAATAAAATAACAAGACGCAGGCGTAAACCCAAAATGCACATCAATAGGCGCGGACTAGACAAGCCCCGATCGGACAATCGACCACCGAAAAATAAACGTCACCTCACACGTGGACATATAAGAAAAGATGGTATGGTGTTCTGGCAGTATATGGCAGCGTGCAAGTCCGGCGAGTGGTGGGTTTCTTCTGAGAAGTTTGAGTCAATGCAGCAGACCATAAGGGACAGGAGACCGCCATCAACGTTTGTGCCAGAATCCAAAGATGTCCAACGGTTCAAGACCAACCTAAGATCCAGAGTGAGCCACGCATTAAGTCGAAACTCTAAGTCAGCTTCAACTGAAACTCTGGTGGGTTGCTCGATGGATGAACTTCGCGATCATCTTGAGTATCGATTCACGGCTGGAATGACGTGGGATAACTACGGTGAGTGGCACGTGGATCACATAAAGCCTTGCGCTATGTTTGATTTTTCTATTGACAGTCATCAGTTCGAATGCTTTCACTACACCAATATGCAACCACTGTGGGCTATTGATAATTATAAGAAAGGAATTAAATATGAAAAAATAGATTTGACATCCGCCGAACAAGTATCAGAGTTAAAAGACCTAGGGGCAAGTGAAGGTGATCTTGCTTCTTGTAAAAATCAAAAGCAGCGCAAAGAGCTGTTCCGTAAACTAACCAAAAATAAATATGAGTAATACCAAAACAGATACAATGAACATACATCAGAAACTCCAGGGGATTCAGTCCTCTTTAAAAGCACCGAAGGGTCAGACTAATAAGTTCGGTGGTTACCGCTACCGTTCCGCCGAGGACATCCTTACATCCGTTAAGCCATTGCTGGCTGAGTGGGCCTGTACCTTAGTCATCACCGATGAAATGGTTGAGGTCGGTGGTCGGGTCTATGTCAAGTCAACTGCCGTGATTGCATCCACAGAGGATAGCAGTGATAGCTCGATTCACGTTAATGCCTACGCTCGTGAGGCTGAGACAAAGAAAGGTATGGACGATGCCCAGATTACCGGCAGTGCTTCATCCTACGCCAGAAAATATGCACTGAATGGCCTCTTTGCTATTGACGATACCAAAGATCCGGATGCTACTAATGACCACGGCAGCAAACTGCCTAAACCTACAACCAAACAAAAACAAGGATTCTAAGCGAAACATTCTGTTGCGCACAAATATTATGGACTTACGAAACGAAATCATTGATGTCATCTCCAGCATTCAAATGCTTGACAACCATTACGAAACTATCATCAAGGAGATGAAAGAAAATCTTGAAGCAGCACAACTGCACAATAACCTCTTGGATAAGCAGAACCAATTGCTTAATCAGAAAATCGACGCACTTGCTAAACACTTGAGCGTCAAGCTAGAACAACCTGACACAACCATCCGTGCTGTAAAGCTGGATGAAGATGTC
>Ga0222718_10000702_pt1 | contig 34460 bp, 65 predicted proteins | sample C33_27DmetaG_FD_165045 | JGI IMG/M metagenome (GOLD analysis project Ga0222718, IMG submission 165045) | Estuarine water microbial communities from San Francisco Bay, California, United States - C33_27D | ecosystem: Environmental > Aquatic > Marine > Unclassified | place: USA: California...
AGACACCCACAGCTAACCCATCGTCAATGGGAGACTGTGTGTAAAATAGAAAAGAGATATAAAGATGTCGAAATATCCAGGGGTGAAGCGACTTCCTAGTGGAAAAATCGAATATAGAGGAAAAAAGTTTGATGGATTCAACAAACCACGCAGATCAGACAGACCAGAGAAAAAGGGAATGGTATTGGCAAAAGAAGGAGACAAAGTGCGACTTATACACTTTGGAGATTCTTCAATGGGGCATAACTACTCTCCAGAAGCACGAAGATCATTTAAAGCACGCCATGCCCGCAACATCGCCAAAGGAAAAATGTCAGCAGCATATTGGGCTGATAAAGTCTATTGGGCAGGACCTAGTGGATCTAAAAAATCGCCTCCAAAAAGTCAAAAATACAGAAAAGGGTAATGATTATGCGTAGGAAACGTATTCCACAACAGAACGTGTACATTACTAACAGAATTAATCAACTAAAAGAAGATATGGCTCGTGCTCATGATGAGCATGATAAAAATTGGTATAATCGATTAATTCAAGAATTAACTTGGGCTAGGGACATGTCCGGTAAGCCATCTAACAACTGTTACATGGCCGGAGAAAATGCCTAGAACTGTAAAATTTCACTTAGTCAAAGATTTTGGAGATTATGAGGTTCCTCCTCCTAAACCTGCCAAGAAATTTATGCCTGATTGGTATAAGAAGACCCCAGCAAAGCTACCAGACGAGTTAAGTCTAAAACAGTGTGTTCCTTTTTTAGATGCTATGACTGCTGGTTATATGATAGTTACACACGTCGAGATGATTATTAGGCAAAACCTTGACGGATCTATCAGACTTATGCACCCGAATGAAGAGTATAGAATGAGATGGGCAAATGATATGCCTCTTGAGACTCATCCAAACAAACAATTTCCAAACTCACCAATGAGTGGATATACGGTATTAAAATACATGAATCCTTGGCGCATTGAAACTCCTAAAGGTTATTCAACCTTATTTGCTCCCTTATTCAATCGTTTAGAAAGTCCTATAGTTCCGATGACAGGTATTGTAGATACTGATAAATTTTTTAATCTAATTAATTTTCCCTTTATACATACTATGTTAGAACCAGGCGGTGAGGTAATAATTCCTAAAGAAACCCCTATTTGTCAACTCATGTTTTTTAAACGTGAAGACTGGCAGCAGAAAGATACTTTTCTAGCTGCTCACGAAGTCAATAGAACTATCAAGTGCAGAGAAGAAATGCACAATGATAGACTAAATTACTATAAAAGAAAAGTCGTAGAAAAAAAGAGATACGACTAAGGAGATATTATGGAAAAGAACTATAATAAATGTTTAGAAACTATTCTTCATCATGAAGGAGGATACGTTAATCATCCCGATGATCCAGGTGGTGAGACAAATCTTGGTGTTACTAAGCGTGTTTATGAAGAGTGGGGAGGGACTAAAGATATGAAAGATCTCACTGTTGAAGATGTTGCACCTATTTATAAGAAAAATTATTGGGACAGGGTGAAAGGTGATGAATTACCTTCTGGTTTGGATTTGTGCGTGTTTGATTTCGGCGTTAATGCTGGGACCGGCAGAGCTGCTAAGTATTTACAAAGTTTGGTCGGTGCTAGCGCTGATGGTGCTATTGGTCCAGCAACTCTTCGATCAGTTCAAGCCTATGTAGAGGTTGAAGGGTTAGCATATACGATTGATAAGTATCAAGAAGAAAGGCAAAAATACTATGAGTCTTTAAAACACTTTGAGACTTTTGGTCGTGGATGGACTCGTAGAGTCAATGAAACTACTGAACTTGCTCATTCTATGACATGAAACTTTTAGCTTTACGCATTCACGAACATGATTCTAATATTAGTTATTTTGATGGTAAATGCGTAAAGTATTTTTCTACAGAGAGGTATTTTTCAGAAAAACATCATTCTATAATTCCATCAGAACTTTTACAGAAAAATCCTGATTTAAATCTTGTTAGTAACTATATTAAGAAACTAAATAATCTTTTAAACACTGTTTTTTCGATTTCAGTAGCCGATGTTGACGTTATAGGGATTGTTGTAGGTGACTACTGGTTTACTAATGAGTTATTTGTAAAAAAAGAACTCGGATTTAATAAACCCACTTTTATAATTGATCACCACTTAGCCCATCATTTTTCTACGTGGCCTGTTGAAAAACCAACTACATATGGCTTTGTATTTGATGGTCAAGGTAACAACTGTATAACTCATTCTCTGTTTAAAAATGGTAAACTGATTGATTATTTTGATAGACACAGAGATGGTTCTATTGCGTCAAGAATGAAGTTAATTGGTAGATCCCTTCGGTTTTCTGGCGCTTTTGAGTCACAGAATAAAGAATTAGACTTAGCAGGTAAGGTCATGGGGTATCAATCCTACGGAACTATAAATTATGATTTTTATCAACATTTGAACTCTTTTACCTTAAAAGATGTATATGAAGCTTGGACCTATCCTTACTTTGGTCAACAGATTAGTTATATTGACTGGCTCAGAACTGTTCATGAGTGGACAGGCGACAGGTTAGTTAATTATTTTTCTAAGCATAAGGGAACCAAATCTTTTACAGGAGGTACTGCGCAAAGTTCTGTCTTTAATGGAAAACTATATAAGCATTTTGATATGGAGTTTAGTCCTACTGTGTCTGATGCAGGATTATCTCTTGGAGTTTTAGAGATACTTAGGTTAATAAAAGGTGTTGAACCTTTTCCTACTGATGGATTTCCTTTTTGGCAGTGTACCGATGAGTCCCCTGAGCTGACCGATAAAACTCAAATAAAAAAGATAGCTGAACAACTTGCTAAGGGTAAAATAGTTGGAGTATATCAAGGACAAGGTGAAGTGGGTCCGAGAGCCCTGGGTAATAGATCAATTCTTATGGACCCGAGTATTAAAGATGGAAAAGATATTATTAATAACAAGGTAAAACATCGCGAATCTTTTAGGCCTTTTGGCGCTGCTTGCTTACTAGAAGATGCAGAACTCTACTTTGAGGCGCCAAAAGAGATTCCTTATATGAACGTAAATGTCGATGTTAAAACTGACGAATTCCCCTCTATTACTCACGTAGATAACTCTACTAGGCTTCAAACAGTCAAAAATGGAGTTTTTTACGAGATTTTAACAGAGTTTAAAAAACTCACTGGTTACGGTGTGTTATTAAATACATCTCTCAACATTGCTGGTAAACCGATAGCATCTAAAACAGAACATGCTAAACAAATTTTTAACTCCACTGAGTTAGATGCGATTTTTTGCGGTAACGAAGCACAACTCAAATAACAAAGGAAAAACTATGAAAAAACTACTGCTAGCAGGCGCTATGCTGCTTGCATCGTTGACTACTGCTTTTGCAGAGCCTGTAAAAGTAGGATTTATCTACGTAGGACCAATCGGAGATCACGGTTGGACTTATCGTCATGATATTGGTCGTCAACAAGTCGAAGAAGCTTTTGGAGACCAAGTCGAGACTGTATATCTTGAAAGTGTTCAATACGGTCCTTCAGCGGAGACAGCTATTCGTCAGATGGCTCAAGGCGGGGCAGATATTATTTTTGCTACGTCATTTGGTTACATGGATCCGATGCTCAAGGTTGCAAAAGACTTTCCAGACGTAAAGTTCGAACACGCTACTGGATATAAACAATCAGAAAATATGGCTACCTACGGGCTTCGCCTCTATCAAGCACGCCACGTACAGGGTATTATTGCTGGCATGATGACAAAGACCAATAAAATTTGTTATGTCGGGGCTTATCCAATTCCTGAAGTGATTCGTGAAATTAACACGTTCTATCTTGGAGCAAAAAAGATGAATCCTGATGTCGATATTGATATCGTATGGGTTAATACATGGTATGATCCTGTCAAAGAAGCCACTGCTGCTAAAGTTATGATCGCAGATGGTTGTGACATGGTCGCCCAACATACTGACTCACCTGCACCCTTGCAAGCAGCAGAAAAAGCAGAAGTTCTTGGCTTTGGTCAAGCATCTAATCAGTATAACTTCGCACCAAAAGCACAGCTAACTGCTACTATTGATAACTGGGGTCCATACTACATTCGTAAAGTACAGGCAGTTATTGACGGTAATTGGGAAACAAATGACTATTTTGGTCATATGAATGAAGATGCAGTGCAGATGGCACCGTTTACTAATATGCCTGAAGAAGTAGCTGCTGAAGCACAGCGTGTGAAAGATGCCATTTCTGCTGGTGAGTATTTTGCATTTACCGGACCTATCTATGATAATAATGGTAAGCTGCAACTAGCTGACGGCGAAGTCGCAACAGATCTTCAACTTAATCAAATGATGTATTATGTTGAAGGTATTGATGCTAAAATACCAGGAAGTTAAAAAAAATGATTCCAGTCATTGATTTCCAATCAAAAACAGCACTGGAAGAGATTCGTGAAGCCTACACTACTGTAGGCTTCGCAGTCTTTACCAATGCTCTTTCTCAACCAGAACAAATCACAATGAATTCATGGTTTGACTTGATGAAACAGTTTTTTGAATTAGACATTGAACTTAAGTGTAGATACATCTATGACCCAGAGACAAATCTTGGTTATACAGGTTGGTTGAAAGAGAATGTTAATCCAGAGGCTCCTGGTGATATGAAAGAGTCTTTTAACTACAATAATAAACGAATGTCAGAGCATCTTTGGCCACAAGAGATTACTGGGTTTAAGTCTAATGCTCTTGCCACTGTAGACATTGCGGACAAACTAACACTTCGTATTCTAGAAAAGTTTGACTCTATACTTAACTCAGGCACTACATTAGTTGATGCACACCTAAAGCCCTACAACACTACTAGAGTGATCCACTATCCTCCTTATAATGGACCTGTGCAAGATAACCAAAAACGAATTGGAGAACATTCAGACTATGGTACTATCACGCTTCTTTGGCAGATTAATGACGTACCGGGACTTGAGGTCCAAGACCTCAAAGGTAGATGGCATCCTGTACCTTATGCTAACGATGGGGTCGTTGTTAACATTGGTGATTTACTTCAACGTTGGACTAATGATTATTTTGTGTCTACTAAACACCGCGTAGTTAATTCTCATATACATTTACCAAGATATTCTATGCCGCACTTTGTTGATCCAGAACCAGGAACTATTGTCAAAAACTTACGTAATGAACCTGCAAAATATGACCCTATTGAAAGTAAAGAATATCTCATGTGGCGATTAGCACAGTCTTATTAGAGTGTAATAAAATTGTAACATATTTTTGTTATAATTTAAAAAGTGAGGGCGATCAACGTCCTCACATTTTATTAGGGAGATAAAAATGAGAAAACTTATCTTTGCAGCCGTAGCTGCTTCATTGGTTTCTAGCGCCGCATATGCTAGAGAATATGTTTCAATCGCAGGATCTTCTACTGTTCTGCCTTTTGCTACTATCGTAGCAGAGCAATTAGGAAATAATCCTTCTTTTAATACGCCTGTTGTGGAATCAGGAGGATCCTCTGTAGGTAAAAAAGGCGTCTGTCAAGGTATAGGCACTGAATATATTGATATTGGAAATGCTTCTTCACGCATGAAAGTAAAAGAACTTGAGTATTGTACAGCAAATGGTATTGCCGTTACCGAAATCAAAGTAGGCTATGACGGTATTGTAGTCGCTAACGCAAAAGGCGGTATTCAGTTGAATATTTCTAAGAGCGATTTAGGTAAAGCATTGACTGCAAAAGTTCCAGATGAAAATGGAAACTTTATCGACAATCCGTATACACATTGGAATCAAATCAATCCAGATCTTCCAAACATTCCTATTCGAGTGATGGGGCCGCCAACCACATCCGGTACTCGTGCATCGTTTGTAGAAATGGTTAATGAAAAAGGATACTGTAAAAAAGATGCTTTAGCTAAAGCAGCCTTAAAAGCTGCCGGTGAAAAGGCTAAAGTATGTCGCGCAATGCGCACTGACGGTGCTTACATCGAAGCGGGTGAGCAAGATAACTTAATTGTTCAGAAACTGCAAGAAGATACAGGCACATATGGTATCTTTGGTTTCTCTTATCTTGATCAGAACTCTGATGTACTTGAAGGTGCCGTTGTTGATGGTAGTACACCTACCTTTGACGCAATTGCTGATGGTGACTACTCAATTTCAAGATCACTCTATTTCTATGTAAAACATGCACATGTCGGTGTTGTTCCTGGTGTCAAAGAATATATGACCGAATGGACAAAGCATTGGGGTGAAGATGGTCTGCTCTCAGACGCAGGTATGATTCCACTTCCTGCTGCTGAAATGAATGAGATGAAGTCTCGGATGAAAGATTTACCTGCACTAACAGCAGCTGATCTTAAGTAAAAAAAGGTCAAACTATTGACTAACGGCGGTGTCAAAATTTTGACATCGCCAATTTTTTGTCATTTTGTGTCTTTCTGGATAAAATAATTTGCCAACTAAGGTTTTATAGCATATATTAACACTATGGGATTAAAACTAGCTTTACTTATGGGAGTTTTGATGGCCGCTCTGTGTAGCGGCTTTTACTGGTACTATCAAGATAGTCAACAGCGAATAGCAACTCTTCGTGAGAATAACGCAAAACTTGAAGTAGCAGTAGAAACTGCCGAGTCTAGTCTTGCCTTAGTACAAGGTGAGATGAAGAAGCTTGGAGAGCTGAATAACCAACTTCAAACAGATTTACAAAAAGCCGAAGCTTATAGTGATGAGCTAAGGGGAAAACTAAGTCGTATGAACTTAGTTGTTGAGGCGTTGAAAGACGCAAAAGTACTAGAGGGGAAAATGAATGGTGCGACAGCAAAATTATGGCGCGGTTTCATGGGCGATACTGGTAACACTAACGAGTATCCTCTTCCTGAGTGGTTGCAGCTGGAGACCTCCCGAACCGGAGATCAAAGTAGTAACCCAGGTGGAGAAAGTTCAGATACCGACAGTAGCGAGGCCGAAACCACTCCAACTGATTGATACACGGGTTCATGTTGTAACCCAGGACAATCTTGAGCAATTTATTGAAGAATATAAAGCTTTACATGGAGAAATAGCTTTTGTTGCACTTTCAATGAAAGACTACGAAAACTTAGCTTTAAATATAGCTGATATTAGACGGTTTATGAATCAACAAACTGAAATTATTATCTACTATGAAAAAGCAGTTACTGATACTGATGAGGGTGTAGAAACTAAAGAATAACTAGCACTCTCAGGAAGGTTTATGGATGATCGATCCTGTTAGTGCATTAGCAACAGCCAGCTCAGCCTTTTCGTTAATTAAAAAAGGTTTTGAAGTTGGTAGAGACATAGAACAGATGGCGGGGGATATTTCTAGGTGGATGTCTGCAATGTCAGATTTATCTGAGGCAGAACACCAAGCAAAGAACCCGCCTATTTTTAAGAAACTATTCGCAGGCAAATCAATAGAGCAAGAAGCAATAGAGATTTTTGCTGCTAAGAAAAAAACTGAACGTATGCGAGAAGAGCTTAGGCAATATATTTCATGGACAATGGGTCAATCAGCGTGGGATGAGTTGATCCGTATGGAAGGGCAGATTAGAAAACAACGTCAAGAAACTCTTTATGCTCAAGCAAGGCGTCGAAGAAAGTTTATTGAGATCTTATCAATTATTTTAACTTTAGGAGTAGGTGCAGCTTTGTTAATCACATTTATCCTCGCACTTAAATCAATTACATGAAAAAACTACTATTTATAACTTTTTTAATACTGGCTACACTAAATCCTGTTATGGCTGAAACTATAGTTACAGAGTCTACAACAAATAGCACTGTCACTACTAATGGATCAATGGAGACAACAGTTAAATCTCCTCCACCATCAGCTATTTCTCCACAGTTTAGTGCAGGTAATAACAGTGATTTATGTACAATTGGTGTAGCAGGAGCAGTGCAGACACAAATTTTAGGTATCTCTGCGGGTACAACTTTTACAGAAGAAAACTGTATTCGTTTAAAAAACGCAAAAACACTTTATGATATGGGAATGAAAGTAGCTGCTGTTTCTGTTATGTGTCAAGATACAGCAGTTTTTGATGCTATGATGATGGCAGGTACACCTTGTCCTTATGACGGGCAAATAGGGGAAGCAGCTAAACTTGGTTGGGAAACTCACGAAGACAAATTAAGAGAAGAGTTAGCCCAGGAAAAGGATAATACCAATGTCAAAGAAACTGTTACTTACGGCGGTCTTGGTAGCTTATTCCTCCTACTCCTACTCTGACGACATCACTCCTTATTTTGGAATAACTGGAAATGCAGCCGCAGGAGGACACTCTTGGAGCATGGGTACAGTGTTGCCTACTCCTCCAGGATTAGACATTAATACAGTTATTTACGACTACACTATTCAAAAAGACGTTGATGACTCTGTTAACGTTCATGTTCAAAATGAAAATGCAAACGGCACTGGGTATATATTTCGTGAAACAGATGAATGGAAACCAGGATCTCTCGGCGGTACAGAGATTAGAAAAGTAGTCCCTGTTATTCCAAATATTCCTAGATCTGCATGGGGAGACGGCTCGATAGAAGTAGAAGGAAATGGCACAGTTGAAGATGCAAGAGTAGTATATAGCTATAAGGTAGATCCCTGTTATGACCCACAGTTTGATCCTAATTGTCCTGGCTATGTGACGCCTACCCCTCCTGAAGTTGAGGTCTTCGATGTATCTACTCTTTATGACGCTACTAAAGATGAAAATGTTAATTTAAGTAACGATGAACAAATTCTATTACAAGAGAATGAAGAGGTTGTAGAAGAAGAACTTGATGAGGATGAAGAAGAGGAAGAGAAGCGTAAAAGAGAGTATCGACTAGCAATGCTAGCTGATACTAACGCTAGTCAACTTTTTGCAGAGAATCAAAGAATTGAAGAAATGAATAGGGCTATGCAGGTTGTTGTAAACAATCAATACTCAAATAGATCAGTACCAGGAGGACAGTACAACGACACTATTACTCTTGTAGATGCTGAAATAACGGACAGTAAATCAGGTTTACGCAACGGTTTAGCTCAACAATTACTGCATGAAAAAATGATATCGATGCAGTATAAAAATTAGGAGAAAAAATGATTAAAAATATCTTATTAACATCTGCTTTTATATTTACTTCTGTAACTGCTTTTGCTGTTGATGTTCCTATTTCTGGAACTGTGCAGTCAAGATGTGTTATCTCTGTGGATACTCCAGGTGTCTTTGGAAACCCAAACTCATACACTCTTACCACTGCAGCAACAGATGGAGGCGTTCAACCTATAGTTCGCTTTGACGTCACTCTAGCCGATGCGTACTACGCTCAAATTACAACACCTACTAGCTTTTCGTCTAGTCCTTCTTTAAATGATACGGTAACTTGGACTGGCTCAACAGAAGTGAGTTCAGTATCGGATGCAACTAATATGGGTGACTATGAAACAAACAAAGTGACATTTGGTCAAACAACACAGTACGATTTAACTGCGACTGGATCAACTTGGTTTAAATCAACTTCTGTTGCAACTAATGGAGGTAATAGAGCTTTTCCAGGTGGTTCTTATGAAGCAGTAGTGGAGGCGCTCTGTATAGCACAGTAAGATGAAAACATTTACTTCTTTTATTACTGTAGTTTTATTTTCCTTGTCAGCGTATGCGCATGACATGACTCCTACGTATCCTCAACTCAAGTATTCGTGGAAAGAAGGGCTTTTAGAAACAGAACTAGAGGTGTTTAATAAAAGAAATGATGTAGACTACTATGAGATAGGTGTTTTCACAGAAGATTGGAAACCAGTCCCATTTGTCTCCTCATTCAAAATTTTTAAGTTAGATTACCTTGAAAGAGTTAGATTTACAGTGTATATTAGAGAGGACGATAAAAAACGTGCAACTTATGTATGCTCTAAATCAAGAAGTAGAAATGTTCCAGCTCCTTCAGCAATAATATCTTCTACAATTTGTTCTAAATTTAAGAAAGATGATCTATGAAAAGACTAGTTTTCTTACTAGGTTTGTTGTTATCAAGCGCAGTTTATGCAGAAAGCAGTTCTTTAAATCTTCAATTACCCTCTCCAAGCGGAAACTACTCATCTGACAAGTTTAGAGCAGGTGAGTTAGATTGTTCTAACTCTATTGGAGGCTCGACTAACTTTGAATTTGGAGTCACAGGTATTATTGAAGACTATAGTTCTCCTCTTTCTAATAGTTCTGGGTCAAGCACTAAAGATGTTGGAGTCTATGCTAGAGTAATTATTCCTCTTGATGGTCCAAAAGAACGTATAAATTGCAATACTTTATATCAATTAGAACTTAAAAAGAAACGTTTAGAAATTCAGAGACTAGAGGCCGAGTTAAAAAAACTTCAAGAATTATCTGACCCAGGAAATAAAAATGATTAGTTTTGACTTAGAAAATATAACAAAGGGTATTGGAATAGTCACAGCCACTTTTGCAATGATTGGCGGCGGCTATACTTTATGGGATAAAGTAGGTAGCAAGGACATACTTACCTGGGCACCAGAACACTTTGAAATAAGCAATGGACCCGTTGACGGGACATTTGATGTTATCGTTGCTCGCGAAAAGCACAGAGACGATTGTAGTGTTGAAGGCTTTACACTTGAGGTCAAGGACAGCAAGTATATGATTCATAGAGCAATTCCTGGTATGACCAAGTTTTCAGGACCAGCCAGTGACAAGATTGACAAGTTTGGATTTACATTTACTATCGATGAAGAACACAGAGATATGATTCCATCAGGTAAGGCAATATTACTAGCACACATAGATTATAATTGTCCTGAAGGTGCTGTAATTGTGAATTACCCAGACCATGAAAATTTACAATTTGAGATTAATTAGGAAATCGTTTCATGGATAAAACTATATGGATTGTGTATGGTATAGTAGTTATTACTTCAATAGCTGCACTTCCTTTTGTTATTAGATTACAGGTAATGCAACCTTTTTTATCTATGTGTTTTTAGGAGAGATAGATGGCAAAAGATCTTGGACAAGAATTAGAAAATGCAGAAGAGAATATTGAAAAGCTTAAGAATAAAGAATTTAGAATTTTAGGTTTTAAGGTTACTTTTATCAGTGTTAGTGCTCTAGCTGCTGTGTTAGGATCAGTTTTAGGCGGGCTGTATGGAGCTTTTGAAGTTTATAAAGACTATATGGAAATGAAAGAACAGATACAGTCTTATGTTGCTCCAGATTTATCAGGCCTTCAAGAACAGATGAGTGTTTTGAGTGCTGACGTCAATGGCTTAAAAGACATTTCATCGTCTCATGTTAAAATTATTGATACTTATGGAGATAGATTAGAGTTTTTACAAAACGGTATTGAGATCAACGAGGCGGCCTCAAGAGATATGAAAAATAATATGCGTGAAGATATCTCAAGAGTTGAGAAGATTGTAGATAACGTTGAAGATGATATGAAAAAGATTGAAGGTGATGTTAGAGAAGCAATTCAAAATGCTGAAGAACGCTTCGAAAATAAACGTGATGGGCTTCAGAATGATTATGATGAAAAAGCAAATCGTTTGTCAGAGAGCAATACGTCACGTATGGATGAACTAAATAATAAAGTTGATCGTAATATCGCTCGAATGGAATCTAAAATTGAATCTGAAATGAAAGATTTAGAGGATCGGTTAGGCAAAAAACTACAAAGAGCACTTGATAATCCTCTAGCTAATTAACATGGTTTTGTTGATATTCACTATTATTTGGTGTATGATTATGTCTGGTATGGTAGTATCAGCTGTTGTTATTCATGATTATTTGCTTTTAAAAGACTATGATATTCCTCAGACAGATTCTGAGATGAGAACAGTTTTGTTATATGCTAGAATACATGAGGCTAACGAAAAATACTTTCCAAGCCCTAAGCAAAAACCTGTAAATAGGTTAGCAAACCTTAGAAAAGGTCTTAAATGAGTGCAAAGATTAACACTTGGTAATGATGTTATTTTCTGTGCAGGGCGTTCAGGTTCTACACTTTTTAGATCAAAAGCTAATAGTGTAGTTTTTGGAAATAATTTACATTCCTTAACAGGAAATTTTCATGATCCTACTTTAAATTTTCATCTTTTAATTAGGCATCCTATACACAGATATTTATCTGGATTTTTCTTTGAATGGTACTCTCACATCTTACCTCATTGGGATGAGCAAATTAAAAAACCACTTAAAGATCCAATGTATTCTCTAAACTTATACTTAGAACAGATTAAAAATCAAATTTGTATTCCTGACCCAGAGCATATGGGTAACTGGTTAGTAAAGTTGGATTATGATTTTATTTCAAAATGCAGAGTTTGGAAGTTTGAGGAGATTGACAAATTAGCCAAATATGTTAACATTGAATCTGAAGTGGTTAATGCTAATGAGTTTCTTACTTTTTCTTATTTTGAACTGTATTCTAGACTTAGCTCAGACTTAAAAATTTATATTAACCAGTATTTAAAAGAGGAAATAGCAACTTATTATGTAATACTAGACTCTTTTTACGGAGCAAAAAATGACTTTATATCAAAACCCATCAGCCACTGACACAGGCAAAACAGAAGACTTTCCTCTTCAGTTAGCTCGTGGGCATGTCTCAAATCACTCATCTATACATAAATTTGGTTGGAATACTGGGGTAGGTACCTCAGAGGAAACCGTTTGGGATGGGTCAAATGTTTACTCTTATTCCGCAATAGGCACAGCAACCGCTCATTCTACTACAAATGCTAACGACTCAGTTTCTACTATAACAATTCAAGGTTTAGATGAAAACTTTCTTTTAGCAACAGATACTATCACAGTTGATGGAGCTGCGTCAGCTAATCAATATTCACGAATTTTTAGAGCTTATATGACTACCGCTAACACAGGTACTACAAATGTGAACGCGATTGATATCAAAACTCATAGCAATACTATTGCTCGGATTTCAGCTGCACAAGGGCAAACTTTAATGGCTTTGTACACAATTCCAGCTAATAAAACTGGATACCTTCAAAAAGTTCAATTTACTTCTAATAAAACTGGTCAACCAGCAGTATTTCGTATTCTTTCAAGAATAGCTGACGGTAATCCTACTAATGAAGGACCGTTTAGAACTATAGGTCAGTTTGGTCAAATGGACGGACCAACACAGTATGAATATAACTGTCCTATTAGACTCGCGTCTAATACTGATATTGAAATTAGAGCTATAGGTACAGCATCAGCCCCAGCTTGTGGAGCGGCATTTGATTTAATATTAATTGACGGACAAGATACTATAGATCCAGGTACAGGAGTTGACTAATGATTAAGTATATCGTACCGTTAATCTTTTTTACACTTCCTGCTGTCGCTGATGATTTTTTACAGATGAGAGAGTTTCGTGATAACGTATGCTATGACGGCGATACTTGTTATGTAACTGCCCCTTCACTCCCAGAACCTCTTCAAAAAATGAGTATCAGAATATTAGGCATTGATACTCCAGAGATTCGTGCAAAGTGTGATGATGAAAAGCGACTAGCCTATGAAGGTAGAGAGTTTGCCAATCGTATGTTCCGCGAAGCGGAAACTATAGAGTTTGCGAATCTACAGTGGGATAAATATGGTGGCAGAGTGTTGGTTGATGTGTATTTAGATGGAAAATCTTACAGAGATGAAATAATCAACTCTGGGTTAGCGAGGCCTTATGATGGCGGAACAAAAACCTCTTGGTGTCCTACCGAATAGTCCTCTTGCTAATGCAATGGCTCAACCTCAGTTAATGCTTGTGAAACACCAGGACTATGGACTAACAAAGTTTATGAAAAGGATTAAAGATGACCGAGATGCTCGCAAGAATGTTAGATGATACTCTTTGGATCTATACTGCGATAGCGGGATCTTTACTAGGCGCAGCCTTTCTAGCATACTTTAAAGATACTCGTGCTGGTCTGTGGTGTTACGCTAAACTAGATCAGACACTTGATTATCTTGTAGAAAGATGGGGCTGGACTTGGTTAGAACAACCGACTGATGCATGGAGAAAAAAGTATCCTTATGTCACTAAAAAAATAGATGAATTAGAGGCTCGCATTGAGCAACTAGAAAATAAAACAAAAGAGCACAACAATGTTGGAAATTATCAAGACTCTTTTGACTAGGAGAAGATAATGAGTGAAGAAACTAAAGTAACTATTGATGCAGATGCTGCCGCAGGTATTGATGCTAACAATGACGGTCACATTTCTAAAGAAGAAATGGAGATGCACTTAGAGTTCAAAAGAAAGGCATTAGAAGATCAAGATGCGCAGCGTGATGCTATGCGTAAAATGACTTGGTTTGCTTTAATGGGTATGCTTCTTTATCCGTTTGCTATTCTTTTAACCTCATTTTTAGGTTTAGACAGTGCAGCAAATATTATCGGTGACATCGCTCCTACTTACTTTGTAGCTATTTCTGCCCTTGTAGCTGCTTTCTTTGGTGCAGATGCGTTAAAGAAGAAGTAAAATATGTGGATTGAGAAAAAGTATTCAGATCCTTGGCCTCATATAGTAATTGATAACTTTTATCCTGACGACATTTGGGAGTATCTAACTAAAGATCGACAAAGTCTTTTTGATCAGTATAAAGATGATGCTGTTACAGAGCCAATCAATGTCAATTATACTTGTGTTCAGGATAAAAAACTGCTCGACTTTTTTACTTCTAGAGTCTCACTAGATTATTGTAAATCTAATTTTCCAGAGCATAGAGACTATAATACAATAATTCCTTGGATTAATTTAAAGATAGATAGAGATATTCTTGATGAATACATGTTTCCTATTCATGTAGACTATCACACCAAGGTATTTTCCTGTATTACTTACATAGAGCCTCTTCATGCGAACGGTACTATCTTATTTGACGAGAATAAAAACTTTGATAGAGTAGTCGCTTGGAAGCCTAACAGAGCCGTTATTTTTTCTTCTGTTGAGAATGTAACTTGGCACACTTGGGGAGCTTGGGAAAAAGAGTCAAGATATACAGTAGATTTCTTCTGGCAAAGAGACAATTCAAAAAAAGAAGGTGGCTTAGGTTACGACTAAGCTACTTTTATATTCTCATAAGGTTCTCTTTCAATTACAATAAACAAAATTATGGAGAACTTATGGAATACTTTAACCAGACTCAAAATGACTGGCGTGTTGCTCAGTGTTGTCAATGGCATGACAAAGCTCTTGCCAAGCGTTACAATATGGGTACTACCACTAAGACTTATGCTCTTAAAGAAGGCGGCAAAGAAAAAGTCCAGTCAAAAGCTCTTTCTAACTGTAATAAGCTCGTTGACGCTTTAGAAAACTACTTTCCACATCAACCTATGAACTTAAGAGCCTTCAGAATTTCTTCTGAACTCTTTCCTTGTTATACCTTAGATTTTACTAATGATTGGTATGACGAGATCAGAGATGAACTTAAAGATATACTGGCTAGAGCGGGACGCGCAGCTAAAAAGCACTCTGTTCGTCTTTCAGTTCATCCAGGTCAGTATACTGTGCTTGCTTCAAATAAGCCAGATGTCGTGGAGAAGTCTATTGAAGATCTTGAATATCATGCGTTGTACGGTCAGTATATGAATCTTCCTGCTGAAGATTTTTCTATGAACATTCACTTACAAGGACTCTATGGAGGAAAACACGAAGATGGTATTAAACGGTTCGCCACCCACTTCCCATACCTTTCCGATTATGCCCAAGGCTGCTTATCCGTCGAGAACGAAGATAAACCCAACGGCTATGATATCCGCCACACACTTGAACTTGCCCAGCGTATCCCCATACGCTGCACACTTGACACACACCACTATGCCTGCCACAGAATGGTTGAAACAGAAAAGGTTAAATTGGAAGAGAAAACAGTCAATAGGAAAGTTAGAGACGTGGATCATATCTCCCACACAGACGACTACTTCATTGAAGCTGTCAAGAGCTGGAGAGGTGTACGCCCGTTGTTCCACAAATCTCAATCATTTCACCCCGACAATCCAGATTACTGGATGAAACCAAATGCCCACTCAGAGACTTACTGGGATGAAGAGTTGATGGCGCGTCATGTACCAATGTTGGAATATGCAGACTTTGATATTGAAGCTAAATTCAAAGAAGTAGCTGTTCAAGGATTTTATGACTTTATTAAAACTGAGGAGCAGTTTGCTAATGAACCTGTAGTAGCAAAAAGACTATGAGCACTGCACTAGTACCCTATGAAGAAAAAAGCATCTCTTTTGTTTTTAGTCTAGTTGAAGATGACATTGAACTAGTAGACCGAGAGAGTGTAAAAAGATTTTTACCTGATATATTAGGTAGGGCTTTAGCACGCAGCTGGATAGATCAAGACTATAAAAAATCTCTTATGTTCGACGTTAAGTCCACTCTTGCTAAAGGTGGGGTTGTCATTCCTGATGAGTATGAGTGTGTCTTTGAAACTACTACGGGTCAACGGGCTAAGATTGTTGTATATGAAAAAGCTAAAAATAATTTTAAAATTAGAGTTTGTGGACTCTCATTAACTATGATTGCATCAAGATAGGAGAAGTTATGCAAGAAGGACCGTTTTATTCTGCTGTAAAAGCAAAACACGAAGGTGTTATCAAACAAGAATTTGTTACATATTATATTAATGAGGACGGCAACGTAGCAAAATCTACAGCTGTCAGAAAGTTTTTTCCTGATGATTATGTTGATTCTACTTCTAAGGAAATTTTCTCACAGATAAAATAAAAATTTGACTCTACATATGTGTAAGGTATAATGAGGATGTAATTGCATCCTCATTTTTTTTTGGAGAACTCATGGCAGTAAGAAAATTTAAAAAATCATCTAATGGTACTTATATGTGGAAAACTATGAGTTCCTCTGTAAAGCGTAGACCAAAACAGGAGTGGTGTGCTTTTTACACTCCTCAAGGTAGAATGGTCTCAAAACCTGCTGGAAGAAGACCTAGAAATGTTCATCCAGAGGACTGGTGTGCTATGAAAACACCGTTTAAAGGACAAGTAAAAAGGAGTTATTGATGCCTGCTAAAAAGAAAAAAAGTAAATCTACTGTCAACAAGGCAGGGAACTATACTAAACCTACAATGCGTAAAAGACTTTTTAATAAGATTATGCGTGAAGGTAAGGGCGGACGCCCAGGTCAATGGAGTGCTAGAAAAGCACAAATGCTAGCAGCTGCTTACAAGCGTGCTGGCGGAGGTTATAAATAATGGAAATTAAGAATGATGGTTTATTCGTGTTAGATCCGCAAGGTGACCCGAAACCCTATAACTTACCAACAGAGGGTAAGGTTATAATATGTGGTATTCCTGGTGCGTTTACTGGAGGTTGTACACGTAAACATCTACCAGGTTTTGTACAGGCTATTAATGATGAAACTTTAACCGATAAAGTTGTTTTTATTGGGGTTAACGATCCTATGGTTATGGATGAGTGGAATAATATACATGGACATCCTAATATTGATTCTGTAGGTGACCCGTTAGCTACTTTTACTAAAAATGTTGGCAAAGACAGGCATATGGGAGATGCTATGGGAGTGCGTAGTACACGTTATGCGATGCTTGTTGAAGACGGAAAATTTGTAAAGTTTTATGAGAACCCCTTTATTGATGGGATATTATAGTGGACTGGTTCACTGCTGATTTAATTTATGCCATGAATGAAACCTCTTGGGTAGATGGTATAGGCACGATCGTTGTTTTATTAGCTGCTTATGCTTGTTTTAAGTGGATAAATAAAAGGTTTAGATAGATGGCACCAAGAATCCCTAAAAAAGCAGATAAAAAGACAAGGAAAAATAATGGCAAAAAAACCTAGTCAACGTTCTCTTGAAAATTGGACACGACAAGAGTGGCAATACTCATCTGAAAAAGAAGGTAAGAAACCTCGCAAAAAACGAGGACGTTATCTTCCAAAAGCTGCTTGGGCTGCGTTATCTCCTGGTGAGAAGCGCGCAACTAATGCAGCTAAACGCAAGGGGTCCAAGGCGGGTAAGCAATTTGTTAAACAACCTAAAAAAGTTGCTAAAAAGACTCGGACCTACAGGAAAGGAGTTGGTGGATGAACTGGATTACTAATCGTATCAAAGAACATTCAACTCACCAGGGTGTTATCGCTATTGCTGTTGCAGCAGCGGTGATCTGGGGAGGTATGGCTCTACTTGACATAATTGTCTGGGGAGGCCTCATTTGGGGTATCATGAACATCATTCGTGACGAAGGATAAATCATGTCAAAAACGCGTAAAAAGCCCAAGATAAATATTTCAGAGCTATTACGTAAGCACAAGGCGGGCAAGAATATTGGTTCTACGAATCGTGCTCGCCTTGTAGCACGCGGGCTAATAGCCCGAAAATCTGGTCCTCATAAGGGTCGGAAAATAGACCTAGGAAAGAGAGGAAAGTCATAATGGCTATGCACGGTAATAAAAAAATGAATGGTAAAAAGAAGCCTATGTCTGGTGGAGCTAAAAAGAAAATGAATGGCAACGGTAATGGTCTTACTGCTGCTCAAAAGAAGCTTCCTCCCGCACTTCAGAAAGCAATTCTGAAGTCGAAAAAGAAGAAAAAATAATGTATGCGAAAGCAGCAAAGATGGCAATGTTCTCTTCCATTGTTTACTCTGAATTTGAAGAGCTTAACCACAAATTACTAAAGATGGGTTTTAAAGACTGGTCATGGTTTGATCGCGAAGGAACCCAGGCTTTTGTACTAATTGATGGAGATGAGATTGTAATCTGTTTTAGAGGCACTGAGCCAGACAAAATGACAGATGTTTTTGCAGATCTCAAAGCGTGGCCTAAACGTAGCCAAGAAAGAGGCTTAGTCCATTTTGGTTTTGCTCAAGCTCTTGATAAAGTGTATAGTGATATTGTTGGTCATGTTGATTACTTAAAATCAAATTCCAACATAGACTATAAAATTGTGTGCACAGGGCATTCTTTAGGGGGAGCTTTAGCTACTCTCTGTGCTAGCAGAATGGATTCTCATGAAGCTTATACTTTTGGGTCTCCTAGGGTTGGAACTAAGTCATTTTGCAAAGAGATGCAAACAGATGGTATTAAGCACTATAGATTTGTCAACAACAATGATGTTGTTACAGCAGTTCCATTCTGGTTTATGGGCTATCGTCACTACGGTCATCTTGAGTATATCAACCACTATGGCAACATACGTAAAATGACTTTTTGGCAAAGGTTTAAGGACAAACTAAGAGGTAGAAAAGCCGCTTGGAAAAATAAACAACCTTTTGATGGTGTGAGAGATCATGACATCAATGCTTATTATAAAAAGATATATAATGTCAGTTTACAGAGCGAGGACTAATTGTCCTTTATGTCATCAAGATAATGAAGTCTGGTTCGAGAGGGGCGTTATTGTCCCTCTCGATCTAGTTGAGTGCCCAAAATGTGAACATCTTTTTGAGGCAAACAACTTTGTTTCTTCTTTCATCGAGATGAGGAATAATATTTCGATTTCCTCTAATTCATTACAATACTCAGCCACTATTTGATTGCTTGTCGCTTTAATTTAAGTTATATTTATACATAATCTTAACAAGGAGTACGACATGGCAAAAGGCAAACGCTCTAGTGGTAAAAACTACGTTTCGAAGGGTGAGCGACCTTCCGTTTCTAAAAATATCCGTAAGTCTATTCGACTAGACTATATGCAAACTGATGCAAGGCTTGCTAATCAGGTGAGGGCTTGGCGTGCACATAAAAATGTAATGCTTACTATTCCGAACCCTGATAAGAAAAATACTAAAGAACGCTTTCTTCGTGTCCCCGCTATTGATGTGTGGGGCTACCCTCGTGATATGCAAATTAAGATGCGCTAATGCCTGAGGGTCCTGAATGCACTCGTACAGCACGGCAAGTAAACCGTGCTGTACAGGGTAAACAACTTGTAAATTTCAACTTCATTTCCGGTAGGTATACTAAAAATTTGCCTATAGGTTTTGCAGATTTTTATTTCGCTATTGACGAAAAGCCCTTACCTGTAAAAGGGGTATACAACAAAGGTAAATTTATTTGGTGGGAGTTCGGTGATCTTCTACCAATTTGTTATATGTATACCACTTTAGGTATGACAGGTAATTTTAAACTCCAACCATCAAAACATACTCGTCTTGCGTTTTATTTTGATGATGATTCGGCAGTATATTATAATGATCAACGTAATTTTGGTACTATTAAGTTTGTATTTGATGATAAGGATCATCAGAAAAAATTGGCTTCTATTGGCCCTGATATGCTTAATAATCCTTGTTCTTTATCCGACTTTCTTCACATTGCTCGTCGCAAGCCCCGATGGACATTGGTTAAGTGGCTTATGGATCAGTCTCAAATATCTGGTATTGGAAATATCTACAAATCTGAGTCTCTCTTTTTAGCTGCATTAAGACCTGATAGACTTTTAGAAAGTTGTACTGATGACGAACTTGAAAAACTTTATTATGCAGTTTGTAAAGTATTATCAGCATCATATGAGTCTGGAGGGTCAACTATTCGTAACTATTCTGATTTACATAATAATCATGGGAAGTATACTAGGTTTCCATCTAATCCAGATGAAATGATAGCAGCCAGACAATCTCGTGTAATGGTTTATAATCAAAAAGAAGATATTTACGGAAATCCTGTGGAAAGAATTAAACTTAATGATGGCAGAACCACTTTCTGGTCTCCAAAGGTGCAATTTTAATGGTTTGGAAAAATTACGATCCTATTAAACAAATGCCCCACTTGTATGAGGGTTATGTAGGTGATGACGGAGTTGTTATCCCTACCACTGATGATGTAGCTTACGAAAATAATAAAGATTTTCGTTGGATCTATAATAAAATGACTATTTGTCAAACTCAAAAGATACCTCATGGACCAGTAGGAACTACTCCTACAGAATATCCTGTCTGTGTCAAGCCTACATTTAACTTGTTTGGCGGATCCATTGGTTCAATTGTTTGTCACACCGAGGAACAGTACCGACAAGTAACCAACCCAGGAGCATTCTGGTCAAGGTATGCTATGGGAGAACATTACTCTATAGATTTTATATTAAAAGATGGTGAGATATTGACTCATTTTGCCATGAGAGGTGAAAAGCTACAGCACGGAGCCTTTGATTATTGGGAACTTGTCAAACTCCCGATGAAAGAAGAGGAGTACATTTGTAGCTGGATTTGGAACCACATGGGTGGCTACACTGGAGTTCTCAATATTGAGATGATAGGTTGTCAGATCATTGAGGCTCAGCTTCGTATGGGAGATTTAGATCGTCTCGGAGATCACGAATTGATGGATGCAATCTATAATCTATACAATACGAACACTTGGGATTGGCAACCTAATGACTATACTCCAAATACTTTTTATCTAGCAGCACTTTTTGGACAGCCTGATACGCAGTTCACTCTTAATTTAGAATTATTTGACTATATATGCGGCGAGGAATTAGTCTATTATCAGTTTGATGATCCTGATCTATATTTCACTAATCCTGCGCATGGTAACAGGATCGCCCTTTTTTGTGATGATAATTTAGATAGAGTTATTAAAGCAAGAAATATTGCTATTGAAATGCTTACTCCAGATATTGATGGTAAATATATATCTCCTTTAATTGGCTTTCAGGATTTAAGTATTTAATTGCCTAATACGTGTTTTTTCTATATATTAAACTTATGAAAAAACAAAAAAGAACCAAAGCCCAAATTAGACAAGATCATGAACAGTGGCTCCTTAAAAGAGGAGTTCACCCTTCTCAACTTGCTAAAGCTAAAAAATCTAAAGCTGATTTCCCTAACTATAAATCTGACATTGTTACTGCACCTACGTCTGATCGTGTCGGTAATGGTTTTGTAAAAGGTAGTAAGCGATATTCTGGTAGTGGTGTTCATATTGGACAGGCTTATAACAAGGGAAATCTTGTAGTTTTATCTTCTAAAGAAGCATCAGATTCAGCAACAGGGAAACGTCGATGAGTATTTTAGACTATATTAGAGTAATACCTGATTATCCAAAACCTGGGATTGATTTTTATGATTTAAATAGCTTATTCAGCAGTCCTGCTTGGAATTATTATATTGAACAACTTGCTAATGAATGTGAAAGAAAACATTGTCATCTCACTAATATAGCGGGACTCGAAAGTAGAGGGTTTGTAGTTGGAGCAGCACTATCTCATGCTATGAGTCTTCCTTTCGCTATGATTCGTAAAAAAGGTGCCAAATATCCTGGCAATCTTATTGAAGAACCCTACGAACTTGAGTATGGTTCTAATACTTTAGTTTTACAAGAAGGTGTATTTGGCCACACAAGTCGAGTCTTACTTGCAGATGATCTAATTGCTACAGGGGGCAGTATACAGGCAGCAAAAAATTTAGTCGAAAAGACAGGAGCAAAAGTAGTGGGCTATATTACTCTCTTAAATCTTACTAATCTAAACTCTTTAGAGAATGTCATCGCAGCGAGGAATATATCATGAATAATATTGAACGTGCAAAGTGGAATAAATATGCTAACGACTATATTCGTAAGGTAGAGGCTTTCTGTCAGCGAGAAATTTATAAAAAGTTCTCACTGGGTAGTGTTAGACTAGACTGGGACCCAAAACGTCGTTCATCTCGTGGAGGAATGTACGCTGATGGACCAGGCATAAACATTGCAATGAATCACCTTTGTCGTGATCATAAAGGCGAAATTTACAGAGTTTACGAATATAAGTCTTTTGATGATCATCCCGACATTGGGGGCTTTTATACTCGTAGAAACTATGATAAATTAGACATGGTTATTCTACATGAGATTGCACATGCGCTTCAATACTACTCCTACAAGATTAATCGTCATAGGTGTAAACCTCATGGTCCTGTATGGAAGAATTTTTATAGCCGACTAAGAAACGCCTTTCTTAACTATACTCTCGAAAACCAACACGAAATGGCCGAAGAGTATCAACGAATTAAAGACGAAATTCTAGGCATCAAGAGAGAACCTTTAATTGCAAGAGCCGCATCAAAGTAGCACTTTTTGCTCAAGACCTTGGAACGAAATGCACATCGAGGAGGACGGTAGCGTTACTCCTTGTTGTGTTATGCCGTCTAATCGGTTTCCTATGGGTAGTAATATTGAGAATTATTTATCAGGTGACGCACTTAAAAACCTTAAACAAGATCTTCTCAACAACATTAAAAATCCTAACTGTGAGTGGTGTTGGGATAATGAAAAAAATAATATGTCTTCTCATAGAAGGCAGCTTGCTATATCTTCTGATGGTTTAACACACATACATTTAAGACTTAATAATGTCTGTAACTTTAAGTGTAGAATGTGTAATCCAAATTTTTCTTCGACTTGGGAGATTGAAAACAGAAAACATAATTATTTTAAGCATACTTACGATGTTACAAAAGATATTTTTGAGGATAATGAACACCTTTTTGACTTGTTAAAAACACAAATAAGATCTGGATCCCTAAAGTATATAAATATTTCAGGCGGTGAACCACTTATAACTGATGCTCATTGGCGTTTATTAACTTTTTTAGTTGATAATAATTTAACCAATGTTTCTCTTTCTTACTCTACAAACTTGTCAAATATTCATTATAAAAATGTTAATCTTTTAGACTTGTGGAAACAATTTAAAAATGTTACATTAGAAGCTAGCTGTGATGGTTGGGGTCCTGCTGTCGAGTATTCTAGAACTGGATTCGATAGAAAAGTTTTCTTAGATAATGTAGCCAAAGTGATTAAGCATGTCAGGCTAGATATCAATTGCGTTGTAAATGCCTATAGCGTTTGGACACTGCCCGATATAGAAAAATTTAGAGAAAAGTTACTAATAAGAGTCCATTACTCGCCCTGTTACTTACCAGAATTTTTAAATCCGCAAAGACTGCTACGAGAAGATAAAGAATCGCTTAGAGACTTATATACAGGAAACCGTCATTTAGAAAAACTATTTAATGATTTTATTGATACTGATCTACCAACTTTAGGGAAGGACTTCATTTCATATAATAAATTATTAGATGTATATCGAGGAACTAATTTTTTTGATGTCTTTCCTCAATATGAGAAATACAATAATTTTTAGGAGTTAAGATGGCAAATCTATATTCAGATTCAAATATGTATATAACAGACGTTAGTTATGGTGACTATGGTGGTAATAACTGCTATAACGTTTCTTGGGGTTACACGTCAAATAATGATACTGGAGAATTTACAGTATTAGCAGATAATGTGATACAAAACGTAATATCTGTTGGTCGTGTTGAAACTATAAGAATAGAGGATGATAGGAATTTCCCAACTGGCAATGCTTTTACCACTGCTGAGGTTTCACAATCTAACACTTCCGGTTCTGGTAGTGGCTGTACTATAAAGTCAGTTGTTGACCAGTATGGTTTCGAAACTATTTCAACTGTATCTTCTGGAACTAGTTATGCTATAAATGATACAATAACTTATCCAGGATCCCAGTTACATCGAGATTATGACCTTATAGTGACTGTTACAGAAATAGATGGTGGAGGCATTAATTATTTCCCTACCGGTCTTAGTAATGCTGACGTAATTTCTAACGCTGTCCCGCTTATGAATGTAGAGTATGGTTTTAATTAATGCGTCTTATAGTAAATGGTTGCTCTCATGCAGCAGGAGCAGAATTAGAGGCTCCATCCCAAGGTTGGTGTTATGAAAAGGCTTGGGGGCAGCATCTTGCAAACAAACTGAACTGGGACTATACAAACCTTGCTATGTCAGGGTCTTCTATAAGAAGAATTGTTAGAACTTCTTATGAATTTCTTTTTGATTACATCAAAAAAGGTAATTCAACTGATGAATTATTCTTCGTAGTCATGTGGCCTGGTTACTTCAGAACAGAGTTATTCTTTGATAATCCTCACGAATGGAACTGGGATAACGGCTGGGTTCCTTTAGTAATCGGTAATGATAAGCGTTATAAAAAGACTTTTCCTTCTGATTTGTATAACTACTACAGGCGATGGGTGGTTTTAACCTCTAATAAGACTCTTGTGACAGAGTATTACAACTACATGCTTAATCTTCAAAATCTTTTATATAGATACAAGATTAAGTATTTATTTTTGAGTGCAGTAGAACATCAACTATCTACTAATGACGAATATAATCCTTATAAAATTCATATTGATAAGACACGTTATCCTCATTTCTTAAATCAATCATTAGCGTATACTAACTACTGTGGGGCTAACAATAGAAAAATATCTCAGTTTAGTATAGATTCGGGTTATAATTCTCACTATGATGAAGATACTCAAAAGTGGTACGCTGATTATTTATTTGATTTATTGCATGAAAAAGAACTGCTTTAACATTGCCTAAATCTCTTTTTTAAGTTATTATATTGAAAATGAGGGAAATTATGGCAAACTACTTAGTTCGTAAAGGTAAATTTACATATGAAGTTGCAAAATTTGAAGAATCAAACACACCAGTTGGCGTATACAGGATCACTGGTAGCCGATGTGATTGCCCTGCTCGTACTCGCAGCTGCAAGCACTTTTCAATTCTAAAAGCTTGGCAAGATAATGGTAAAACCAAGGGGGCGATCGTCTCGGATAACGCTGAGATCATTGGTAACATTTTTTGGTAAAGTTGCACTTGGATTGATAGTTATTCCTGTTATAATTGTAGTTTTACTTTGGGAGTATTTTTTATATGAATGTAGTTGTATTATCAGGAGGGTTCGATCCCGTTCATGATGGTCACATTGAGATGTTCAAAGAAGCTCGAAACAATTATGATCTAGTTCTTGTAGGACTAAACTCAGATGATTGGTTAGTCCGTAAGAAGGGTAGACCTTTTATGTCTTATGATGTAAGATTTGCTGTACTTTCTTCGTGTCAATATATTAGTGAAGTTTTTTCTTTCGATGACTCAGATGACACAGCTAATATGGCAATTAAATATGCTTTAGATACTTACGGGATTAATTCAATTACTTTTGGTAATGGGGGTGACAGGTCAAATAACTTTCCAGAGAAAGACTTTTGTTTTCAAAATGATATCTTAATTGACGATACACTAGGCGGAACCACTAAACTTAATTCATCTTCTGATTTTTTGGCAGAATGGAAGTTCCAACCCACAGAGCGAGAGTGGGGACTTTGGAAAGTGCTTGCTGACTATAAAACAGTTAAGGTAAAAGAACTTGTAGTGGCTCCGAACTCAAGTTTATCGTGGCAATCGCACGAACACAGAAATGAACTTTGGTTCATACGTGAAGGAACGGCTACAATATACTATTCATCTGACGATAAAGGTAAAGATGTTTTTGTAACATACAAAAAACCAAACGATACCTTTAATATTAACAAGAGAAAGTGGCATCAACTAGTAAATGATACTGAAAAATCTTTATCTGTTATTGAAATTCAGTATGGCAATAAGTGTGATGAGCACGACATCTTACGCGGGCAACGTCCACAACGAGGTGTCTTGCCTAGCTGATAACATATATTGGGAAGCGCGCAATCAGTCTACTCGTGGTATGATTGCGGTAGCAAATGTCACTCGAAACCGAGTTCGTAGTCTTCACTGGCCAGACAACTACTGTGATGTTATAAAAGAAGGCCCAGTACGTGAGTCTTGGAAAACTAGAAAAGACCCTTCTCTACCTGATAGTGAGCGTATTTATTTTCCTAAAAGAGATAAGTGTCAATTTTCTTGGTATTGTGACGGTAAATCAGATGTTATACCAAAACAAGATGCAAATATTTACGAATTATCTAGAGCTATAGCCTTTAAGATTATTCATGGAGATTTCTATGATAATACTGGAGGTTCTACTCACTATCATGCAGATTACGTAAACCCAGATTGGGCGAATCATATGGAGCAAACTTTTGTCATCGGCAATCATATATTCTATAAATTTCCTTAATCTAATCGTTCCTAAAGAAGCGCTAAAAGAATATGTGTATAACATGTTTATACATATATCATCTGTCTTGTTAGTGTTTGGACTTTTAGGTTTACCTCTTACTCCATTTTTACTACTGATCACTGTGCTTGTAGCAGATGCTAAATTTTTTATGGAGGTGATTACTTACCTCCTAGATAATGAAAATTCATCTTGACACTTTACTCCTAATTTTATATACTACAGTTGCAAATGCCCGATAAGGGGTTTGCCTATTTAACTTGCTAGAAAAAGGAGTTAACCATGACTGGTACATTAGCATTTCCTCGAAACTCATTTTTAGGTTTCGATCATATTCTTAACGATCTTGAGCGTATTTCAAAACATGCAATGGATGCGTATCCTCCCCACAATGTTGTAAAAGTTGACGATAAAAAGTTCATTGTTGAACTGGCTGTCGCTGGTTTCAAAAAGAGTGATCTCACTATTGAAGTAAAAGATCATGTCTTGACTGTGCGTGGTGAACGTCAACAGAGGCGTGAGCAGGAGCAATATATTCATAAGGGTATATCAAATCGTAAGTTTATAAAGAGTTATCGCTTAAGCGAGTACACTGAAGTCACTGGAGCTGATTTAGTCGATGGTATTTTGGTCGTTACACTCGAAGTTCGAATCCCTGACGAAAAACTACCTAGAACGATTAGTATTAACTAAATCTGCGTCCCATTGTAAAAATCACAACAATGGGAGAATCAAATGAAATCTTTTATTAGATGGATTACAAAATCACACGAAAATCGTAAATATGCAGATGCTATGTGGCAGATGTGTCGCACAGAGTATAGAAACGATGCTCATTGGGTTTACCATAATATCATGAATGGTTCTTCTTATGAAGACATAAGGAGAATGACTAATGGCAGGTAAATCTAAAAAATCATTTTGGAACTGGATTGAAAGAGCAGGGTATGCTATGGCTGCTAGCAGATTAGCAACTGCAGGATACCACGAGCAAGCTAAAAACTTGATGCTTGAGATCAGAGAGAACAAAAATGATTAAGCGTTTAGTTAACTTATTTAGGCTTCCCTCGGCTTACGAAACACAGAGACGCAGAGAAGAAGCCTATCTCGCTAAATCAATTGATTTAGTGGATCTTGAACGTAGACAACGTGAACTTCTTTACAAAGAAAACAGTGCAAGATACGTATAATGTGGCCTTACACTGAAGAAGAAAACGACTTTGTATCTAACAAAAATTAAAATAAAGACGGCTACGTGCCGTCTTTATAATCTAATAATATTAAGGAATTACTATGACTAAACCTATTATTTTATCAGCAGCTTTAGCTGTTTTATCTATCCCTGCTTTTGCAGAAGAAGCTACTACTTTTGAGTGGCCAGAAGTAACTGTAGGCGCTGAAAGAGAGTTAGAAGCAGAAGTGAATTCTCTTTATACCTCAGCAACCCTCGGACCAATTTCCGTGGGAACAACTGCGAAAGATACTGCTACCTCAAGCGGCTCTTTCAATATTACTAAATATGAAATCGACATATCACAGCCATTAGGCGCTGTTACTCTGTATATGAAGAACGACTTTAATGATGATCTCAAGCACAGCGAAACAGTTATTGGTGGTAAGATCAGCTTCTAATCTTAGTTTAAATAACTATTACGAAAGGAGCTGGTAAAACAGCTCCTTTCTTGCTTTGTGCCCTAGTTTTTGTTATATTTATTTATCATTTCAACTTATGGAGATTTTTATGTCAGACAAAAGAGGTACTTTTACTTTCAATTTTACACCTCCTTATGATCAAGAACTTGACAAGGAAAATGCACGTTACACACTTGCTACATCAGAATATCGCTTTGAAGTAGATCTGTCAGATGGTGTTATGGATACTACTACTAAAGAAATTCAATATCACTTTAATGCTTTCCTTCGTAGCCTTGGTTATATTGTAGGTAACGCTAATGATGGAGACTGGGACTGATGCGAAAAACTATTCTTGATGCAGTAGTTGCACATGCTGAGGGCAACCTTGCAGTTCATAAAACTAATGTAGAGGTATATCTACAAAATCCAGCAGGTATTGGTGAGCACTCTGATATTGTTGAAGCTGTTGTAGCTGAGATGGAGAAGATGGCACACTGGCAAGATATTCTTGACGTTGTTGATGAACATTTTGAGGGGTATGACTAATGCACATTAAAGGTAAACGCTATGATATGGAGCATATTATTCATTTGATTCGTGAAATTGACTATCTTCGTACACAAATTAAACCTCATGATACTGGTCATATTCATACAACTATAAATACACTTGAGCATCGTGTTGAGCAGTTGATGTCAGAGCATGGAGAGCCTAAGACTTATAGTTTTAGCAAAGAGTCTATGCCTTATGTACACGAGTCTGATTATCACGGTTGCTGATACAGAGCGAGCGTGGCGGAATCGGTAGACGCAACGGACTTAAAATCCGTTGACCATAGGTCGTGGGGGTTCAAGTCCCCCCGCTCGTACCAAAACTCGGTTAGTTCAGTGGTTAGAACCCTCCGCTCATAACGGAGTTGTCGGGAGTTCGAATCTCTCACCGAGTACCACAGTCCTGTAGTTTAATGGTAAAACACCTGGTTTATATTCAGCACAGTCTCCAGATTAGAGAGCGATATAGGTTCGAATCCTGTCAGGACTACCAATGATTGATAACTTTATTCATTTTTGTAGATGGTATTTACAATTACGAAAAAAAGGATATAATAGAATTATATCTTTTGACTCAGCCATTTACAACTATAAATACTATAAACTAGATGGAACATATAAATGACTAACATCTCAGAAAAAGAAACCTTTAAGGTGCCAGACGGTTATGATATGGCAGGTACAGAGTTTAAGATATCAGACATTGAGGTAAATGATCATCCTGATGGATCAGGGGACGGTATCCTAACATATGAACTATATCATGATGATGAGGTGGATGGTACGGAACTTGGTAAGGTTGTAAACCAAGTGCTTTTAGACGCACTAACTCGTCAATTAGAAGAAACAAAAAAAGAGGATAAAGGTTCCTTAGCTCAGTTGGATTAGAGCAACGCTCTTCTAAAGCGTGGGTCGAGGGTTCGAGTCCTTCAGGAACCGCCAAACACATGACACCAATTGAAATATTTGAGTATAAAAGAAACTGGTCTCCAGGATACGAAGTCAGACTTCATTCTGATCTTCGAAGATCCGCCACTGATTATTGTAAGGTTCAAATGATGAAGCACCAGTGGGATGTTAATCATTTTACTAATGTGTATGAGGATACTTGGAGATTTGAAAATAGATTAGATGCTCAGTCATTTGCAGCTCAGTGGGAAAGTAGGTTTGTAAATCAGTAATGCGGCATTAGTATAATGGCTATTATGTCAGGTTTCCACCCTGAAGATAGGAGTTCGACTCTCCTATGCCGCTCCAGACAGGTTGGTCGCTTAATAGACTCGCACAGGCCAACGGTCAGCCTGTATTAAAATATATCTCACCCTGCGTTCATTCGGGTGATAGGGTATGGCCGATTATGCTGCGTAGGGTCGCTATATCTGACAGAGAATTAACTCTGATTTAGAGTCGGCAGCTATCCCTGTATTGGATGTCGGTGCAGGGCGATATATCAAATCTCTTCTGCAGCACGGTGGGGATAGGGCATCCCGTATTTGTCCCGTTCGTCTAGTGGCCTAGGACTCCGCCCTTTCACGGCGGCAACAGGGGTTCGAGTCCCCTACGGGATACCACTAGGAGGTAGGTTATGAAACGCAAACCGATGAATAATGGCGAAGAATATGATGTGCTAACAAAGGCAAGAAAGTTTTATTGTTACACACAGCGACCTAAAGTCTGTAAAAAGATTAAACGTGCATATAACAAAAAAGAACGTCGATGGTTAGACAAGCTACTATTAGGGAGAGATGGCTGAGTGGTTGAAGGCACTGGTTTTGAAAACCAGCAAGGGTTTACGCCCTTCCAGGGTTCGAATCCCTGTCTCTCCGCCAATCTATTCTGGACATTTACTCTCTAGTTTAGTATAATAACTAAGAATGGAGATACAATGATAGAACTTGTTATGGCTGGCATGATGAGTTGTGCCTTGATCAAGGTTGATATAAATGATAAAGGTAACAGAACCTGTCTTTACAGATGCCAAGATAAGTCACTTGTTCAGGCGTCAACTAACCCTGAGTATCAGTGTCCACGAACTTTATACGAGCCTTTGCCTAAGAAATAAATAGGTGTGGTGTTAATGGTAGCACGACGGTCTCCAAAACCGTAAGTCAGGGTTCAAATCCTTGCACCTGTGCCAACTTGTAGGATGAAAATGATTTATTTAGATGTAGATGGTGTGATTGCCGATTTTGAAATGGGTATTCGTGCACTCGGATATACTGGGGGAGTTGCGTGTAGTGATCGTGAGCCTGGAAAGCTTGAACGCTTTATGGCCCATAACTACACGCAAATTTTTAGAACTGCACCGCCTACTAATCATATGCGGTTTTTTCAAGATATGTATTGGGATAATCACCCAAACATGAAAATCCTTACTGCAATGGGATCTCACTATAAACAGGAACACATTGAAACTGTTAAGGAGAATAAGTATTGGTGGCTCGGACAATTTGGTTTCGAGAGGGAGGACATCATAATTGTACCTCAAGCGGCTGACAAACTTCAATATTGTCAGCCAGGAGATGTACTATACGACGACAAACGCTGGACTATTAAGCGTTGGAATCAACTAGGTGGACATGGTTTTCTTGTCTACTGTGAACCTTCATGGAGTGTAACTGATGACTAAACTTTTTCTGAAACATTTTGCTAAACATCTTGCTGGTGTTGCTGCTATCTTTGCAGTAATGTCAGGATTTGTGTGGGCAGGAGCCTATTTTTTCGGACACCATCTGTACGGCATGTTAGCTTTCGTAGTTTTGGGTCTACTTTTCTGGATGGCTGACGCGTCTTGGCATCAAGCGAAGAGGGATAATGTATAGGGTAACAGCCTTCTTTAAGGATCGAAAGATCACACAAATGTTTTATAACTTGTATGACGCAATTGACTTTAAAGACTCTGCTGATGCTCATTATGCTGATAAAGTTATATTTGAAAAAGGAGTATTCTCAGTGAGAAAATTAATCTACGATAACTGGAACTATGTAATGGATCATAACTTGAATCCGCTGCGTAATATTCCAGACCTTAACACTCGTCACTTGGTTATGCAAGTTTTAGCTTGGATGTGGTGTATTGTGTTCTCTGCGTACTTTTCATCTATGTGGATGTTTGGACTTACTGCTATTGCACACACACTTATACTTGCAGCCATTGCTGTGACCGTAGGAACTTTTGCAGTAGCAAAGAACAATCCAAACCTTTTTAACTTGCGCTCGGGGTATCACTCGGTAAGTCGCGCTCGTCAATCTATGTGGGTTAATGGACAACGTGTAATTCTTGACCCGCGTGACCCTGGGGGAGAACATGAATAAAATCAAACAACTGTTTTGGGACGGAAGAGATTCTGTAGAGGTGTTTGGAGCAGCTGTGCTATTTGCCGTGTTTGGATCTCTCATTTATATTACAATCGTTGAACTTTTAAGAAAGGTGATATGTTCATGTTAGCAGTTGTAGCTGTTATCTCTGCACTGTGGTTTGTAGACAATGCAGAGTTTTTAGAAACTGTGTCTGAGCAACGAGCTGAGGGTGCTACGTGGCATCAGGTTGGTTGGCAAGCACACGAAGCAGGACTTCCTGCTATTACTATTGATTCTAATGATCAAAAACACATTGTATGGAAACTGAAACATGCCAAAGACTCAAGAGTGGATTAAACAAAAGCTTCAAGAAGAGCGTCAAGGTTGGACTGAATATGGCAACCGACGCTTAACTGAAGAGCTAGAAGAGCTGAAACAACGAGTTTCAGATTTAGAAATTGTATACGAGGAGATGCGTGATGAGTTGTCCGTGCGGTAGATCACCGATTGGCAGGTGTGTGGGCTGGCACTCTCTTTCAGAAGAAGAGTATCAGATCAAACTCTCTCAATATCAAGAGAAGCAAAAACAAAAGGAACAAAAAGATGATTGAAGGATTTCAACCACCGTGCGTGGTATTTAGAACTCGTGTACGAGACGAGTCGATTGAGGGACCAAACCCCTTTCGCTGGCAAAATGTGAAGAGCGATGAACTGTTTCGTGGTAAGCGAGTTGTCTTGTTCTCCTTACCAGGAGCGTTCACTCCAACTTGCTCTACCTATCAGCTGCCAGGATTTGAAGATAACTATCCTAAGATGCGTGAACTTGGAGTTGATGAAGTGTATTGCATCTCTGTCAACGATGCATTTGTGATGAATGCTTGGGCCAAAGCTCAATCAATTGAATCTGTAAAGGTAATACCTGATGGATCAGGCAACTTCACTCGATTCATGGGAATGCTGATTGGCAAGAATCATCTAGGGTTTGGGATGCGTTCATGGCGATACATGTGCGTGATCAATGATGGTCGCATCGAAAAGTGGTGGCAAGAACCAGGCATCAATAACGACGGTGAAGATGATGATCCGTATATTGAGACTACTCCTGAAAACATGCTTGCATATCTTGAGTCTAATGGGGCATAAAGTTGTACAGTGGCCTGAAGAGGGTGATGGCGGAGTAAGCCGCGAAAGTTATATCTATGAGTGGATTGACTGTTTTGAGCCGAATAGCATCTTTTTTGATGTAGGATCTTGCTGTGGTCAGTTTGCTGCTTATGCCTCGGCTAAAGGGCATGAGGTTTGGGCTTTTGAGCCTGGAACAGCAAACTCACAACATATTATAAAAGCACTCAATGAATGTTCTCTCGACTTTATGTTGGTTACAAAACCAGTGTATTCGCATAAAACTGTGATTCGTTGGAATGATGGTCAACCAAGAGTTGGAGGCCATCACAAGTTTATTGTAGAGCAAGGTGAGTTTCAAGGAGATGCAGGACTCAGAGGAATCTATCGTTCAGCTCAGGGCCAATCGCTTGAAGAGCGACACACCTGCTTTTTAGATCAATTTCCTCAAGCTGACTACATGAAAATTGATGTGGACGGAGCAGAACGAGCTGTGTTGCAGGGAGCTAAACAACAACTCAAAGGATTGAGAGAGTTGTGTGTAGAATTCAATGTCGATTGGCCAACTGAGATTGAGGGATTCAGCGAAATGTACAGAAAGCAGATTCAAGGCACTCTTCACAACGTATTTTATAAAAATGATAACTAGACAATGCACCAAAACTATGCTAAATTATGTGTCATAACCTATTTCGATTAAAACGCTGGCGAACAGCGCGGGCACAATATTTCGAAGAGCGTGCGACCGAAGGGAGCCTGAGGGTGAAACGTAGTTTCTTATCGTTCTACGCCACACTTGCGTCTACACTATGAAATCTATTAGTTTTATCCAGGCTTACTTTAATACTGGTTCCAAAACAAATTCCTATTTTCTTCCTTACTCTGC
>Ga0222718_10000703_pt1 | contig 34455 bp, 33 predicted proteins | sample C33_27DmetaG_FD_165045 | JGI IMG/M metagenome (GOLD analysis project Ga0222718, IMG submission 165045) | Estuarine water microbial communities from San Francisco Bay, California, United States - C33_27D | ecosystem: Environmental > Aquatic > Marine > Unclassified | place: USA: California...
AGAATTAGATGGAACAAAGATAGAAGGTAAAAAAGCGTTAGAAATTACGATTGAATTAGCAATACAAGCTGGAGAATTAGCAACGATGTATTTAAAAAACCCACACGATTTAGAATATGAGAAAACGTTTATGCCATTCTTACTATTATCTAAAAAGAGATATGTGGGAATGTTATATGAAACAAATCCAAATAAATGTAAAATGAAGTCAATGGGAATTGTTTTGAAAAGAAGAGATAATGCGGCATGTGTAAAAGATTGTTATGGTCGAGTTGTAGATTTGTTAATGAAAGGAGAATCTGCGGATATTGCGGCAAACTTTGTAAAATCATATATTAAAGATATGGTAGATGAGAAAATAGGATTAGATAAATTAATTATTACAAAATCTCTTAACGGATTCTACAAAAATCCGGATTCAATAGCACATAAAGTATTAGCAGATAGAATTGCAAAACGAGACCCGGGTAATAAACCATCAGTTGGTTCGCGTGTTCCATTCATTTATATTCAAACGAAAAAAGAAGTAAAATTACAAGGAGATAGAGTAGAAAGCCCAAATTATATCATAGAAAATAAATTAAAACCTGACTATTCGTTTTACATTACAAATCAAATTATGAAACCAGTAACACAAATATTTAGTTTGCTTTTAGAACAAATGTCTGATTTCAAAGGTACAATTAAATTAAATTATAAAAGAGAGTATAATAAAATTCAAAATAAATATAGCGATAATGATAAAAAATTAAAAGAAAAAATAACAAAACTAAGAGATGGAATAGTAAAAAAATTAATATTTGAAAATTCATTAAGAGTATCGGATAATTCAAAGAAGGGATTAAGAACAATTAATTCATTCTTTAAAGTAAAAAAATAAACATAATAAAAAATTTATATATAAAATAATTCTGTGTTTTAACGGAACAAAATTTTTTTTTCCAGGTCCTAAAAATATCTCTCCAAATAATTTTTCTTCGAGTTGTGATAGAATACATTTGTTGTCATTTATTTTCCATGATAGTATAATTATAGGATATATCAATATAATGTTTGGAAATAGTATCCATAAATAAGGTGTAATAAGCATTCCAATATAATGTGTTTTAAAAAATATATTTTTTAAAACAGTCATAAAAAATATATTTTATTATTTCTTTAATTTAGTTCTTTAAATAATATCCCTTTACGTGTTTTTTTGCGTAACATTTTGATGAATAATGTCCATTTCTTCCACATCTATGACATTTTGATGATGATGATTTTTTTGTTGATTTTGTATGTATTGATTTCCATTTATAATCTTCAAATTCATATCTATCATTTAATCTAAATGATTTTAATAACCTTTTTGGAGTTTTATTATTTGATTCTTCGTATAATTCGCCCTCCCACCATAAATATGTATTTCCATATAGTGTATACATACCTTCATCCTTGTCCATTTCACTAAATGCAGTTTCCAAATTTTCTGGTGATATATCTTCATCGCTTTCTTCATCTTCCAATTCAACTTCATCAGCACTTTCATAATCACAGGACATATTTAAATAATGTAAATTTTTAGATTGAAATTTTTTATTTATAGTAGCCTTTTTGTAAGGGCATTGTTTTATAAAGTGTCCAGACTTACCACAAAATAAACATTTTTGATTTGCATGATTTACTTCTCTTTCTAATAAATCCACAGTATTGTTAGGTAATTTAATCTGCGAATAAGAACCACCTCGAACATTATTTATTCCATATTTATCCATATAAACTTTCGTCCATTTATCTTCATCATATTTATCACAATTTAAAATTTCTTTTTCAATCCATAATGGTTTATGTTTTTTAGTCCAAGCTGAACCATTACCTTTCATATGTTGCATAAGTCTTTTTGAAGTATCTAAATTAGTAGTTCCAACATAATATTTACCGTCTTTGCATTTAAGGATGTAAAGATTCATATTACATATACGTTTATAATATGTTTAAGTAAATTATTTAATTGTTCAATTTTATGGAGTGTAATGCTTGTCAATAAATAGATTAATATTGTCATTGCATAATAAAGGAATATTTTCATTAATTTTACTGTCTTCCCATTCCCACCATCTAATTTTCAATAGTTTTTGAATTTGTTCTGGCTCAAATCTATATTGAATAAATCGACCAGGATTCCCGCCAACAATAGAGTAAGGTTCAACATCCTTAATAACATAAGTATTAGTAGCAATAATAGCACCATCACCAATAGTTACTCCACATTTGATTTTAACATTATTGGCAATCCAAACATCATTACCGATTACAACATCTTTGGCATCAGCTAACCAAGTTTCGTGGGGGAAGTTATTGAAAATTTGTGGATATTGGTTTCCAAAAGGAAAAGCAGTAACCCAGTCTTTTCTATGATTACCACCAAGATAAATAGTTATATCTCTTCCAAGAGAACAAAAAGCACCGATATGAAGAGTGGTATCTTCACCCCATTGATTAATAGTAAGATGTTCTCTACCATATGTGTATTTACCAGTATTTTCTTGTAGAATTTTATTCCAGTCAGGCATTATAAATAAATTAATAATTAGTTTTTAATTTATTTTAAAATATATTTAATTATTAGTAAAATTTTGCGGTATAAAAAGGGAATATTCAGCAGCTATCATATTTCCAGAATTGTCTGGATTATTTATGGCAGTAGTTATTTGATTAGCCATCGCATTAGATAACTGATTAATAGCATCATTAAATGATAAATTAGTTTCAGGAATAATAGAATCAGTGCTTGTACTATTAGCGAAATTAAAAGATATATCTCCCCAGAAGTTTTCATTTCTGGATATACTTGGTAATGTATAATTATTAGATATATCGTTGTCATTGGTAGTTTGGGTAGCGGTAGTGGATGGTGTAGGGGAAAGAATATTACGACGAATACTATATCTACATATAGGACATCTATGATCGAATTCAGTTAAATATGTTGTAAGTGCATCTCGCATAAATAAATGCCCGCAATGATTTATTCTCAAAATAGTATCTGTGGGAGAAAAAGTTTCTTGAGTAATAGGGCAAATGGATTGGTCAGTAGTAGATTGAATATCACTCCAAGTATGAATGGATGTATTTCTGGAGATATCTTGATTAGATGCAGGATTTCTTGTAGTAGAAGTATATAAACTATTATTTAAAATTTGTTGAACTAAATCACGTCTTCTATTGGTTCGTGTTCTGGTTCTTACAGGATTGGACCAAGAAAAATTATATCTATCTCTACGTCTTTGTGGTTCGGCATTAACCCTTGTGGTTGTTCTTCTTGGAGTAGTAAAAGTATTATTTAGAGGGCTACTAAAAGTAGCAGGCCAAATCATATTAGAAGTAGTTCTATTTTGACGTCTTGTATTATTATGAAAAGCATTACTACGTTGTGAATAATTATTCCAATCATTATTAGTTTGAGAATTATTATTTATACTTTGAATTATTCTTGAAAGTTGTGAAGATAATGTTTCGGTAGTTCTGGAATAAGAGAGAACCATATTATTATGATAAAACATTAAGTCTCTTATCAGATTCATATATTCTAGAACTACAGGTGAAATATCATTATTTGATGACATATTTATATAATATTTATCAAATGTGTTTAAATGTAAATTTCGGTATTATATTTATAAAGATTATATGTTGAGTATGCATAAGGAATCAATGCCAATAAATAATAGAAACCCAGAGTTTGCGGAATTTGAAGGAAAAGGGTTAACAGGATTAGCAAATTTAGGAAATACGTGTTTTATGAATAGTGCGTTAGCCTGTTTATCTCATACATATGAGTTAAATAAATTTTTAGAAAAAGAAGCTTATAAAAAAAATTTAAATAATAAACCGGAATCATTAATTTTATGCGAATGGGATAATCTAAGAAAATTAATTTGGAGTGAGAATTGTACAATATCTCCTGGTGGATTTGTAGGAGCTATTCAAAAAGTAGCAAGAATCAAGGATAGAGCAATATTTACAGGTTTTGCTCAGAATGATTTAACAGAATTTTTACAATTTGTAACAGAATGTTTTCATAATTCTATATGTCGTGAAGTAGAAATGACAATCCAGGGTTCAGCATTAACGGATACAGATAAATTAGCAAAAACATGTTATAATATGATGCGAAAAATGTATAAAAAAGAATATTCTGAATTTTTAAATTTGTTTTTTGGTATTCATGTGTCAAAAATAAACTCTTTAGAAAGCGAGTATTCAAATATAACACCTGAACCTTTTTTTAATTTAACAGTACCATTAGCAAAAGAAGGAACTTTAGAAAAATGCATAGAGTTATATACAAAAATAGAACAATTAGATGGTGATAATTGTATATATAATGAAAAAACAGATAAGAAAGAAAGAGCAGAAAAGCAGATAGCATTTTGGAGTTTGCCAGAAGTATTAGTAATAACGTTAAAACGATTTGGAAATAATGGTAGAAAAGAGCAAAGAGTTATAGATTTTCCTTTAGAAAATTTAGACTTTACAAATTATATGGTAGGATATGATAGAAATTCATATAAATATGATTTATATGGTATATGTAATCACTCAGGTGGTGTAGCAGGTGGTCATTATACGTCATTTGTAAAAAATGCGAATAATAAATGGTATCATTTTAATGATACAAATTGTAATGAAATAAATTTAGGAGCTTTGAAAACTCCAAAGGCATATTGTTTTTTCTATAGAAAACAAAAAAAGTAATACAATATATATATATATAAATGGATTCAATAGATGTATCTCCAACTCAGGGATTTTCTCATATATATGATAGAATGAATAATGTCATTGGACAAACAAATCCAATGGTATTAACAATATTAAGTGTAATAATAATTTTTTATTTTGTAATATTTAGTTATTTAGGATATACAGCAAGTAATTCAACAGGATATGCACAAAGTCGTGGTTTGGGTATAATTGAAATAATAATGTGGGGTCTAATAATATTTTTAGTTCTTATAAATGGTATTCAATATTTTTTTAAGATAGATGTAAATGCAAATATAAGTAATATATTTAACAAGACACCTGAATTAGATTTAACAATAAGTCCAGAAGAGAAATTAGTAGAAAAAGGTGGTAAAAAATCTTCATCGGATAACAAAAGCAAAGAAGAAGAAGACAAATTAGAAACAACAGGTTCTGGTGAAGTATTTAATATTCCAGGAAATGAATATACATATACAGATGCGAAGGCATTATGTAAAGCATATGGAGGAAAATTAGCATCTTATACTCAAATAGAAAATGCATACAAAAGTGGTGCTGAATGGTGTAATTACGGTTGGTCATCAGATCAAATGGCATTATATCCAACTCAAAAGGTAACTTGGAATAAATTACAAAAAATAAAAGGTCATGAACATAACTGTGGTAGACCAGGAGTAAATGGTGGCTATATTAAAAATAAAAATGTAAGATTTGGTGTAAATTGTTTTGCTCCAAAACCAAAAATAACAGAAGAAGAACAGACTCTTATGGATAATGCAACACCTTATCCATTAACGCCAGATGAATTAAAAGTGAATAATATGACTCATAAATACAAAAAGAACTTACATTCAATTCTTTTATCACCTTTTAATTATGATAAATGGACACAATAATTTTAAAATATAATTATTTTTCTTTTCATAAGTGATGAAAATGTTGGGTTCATATAATTAGTAACGTTTTTTTTCCTTTTTCGTTTTTTTTTAAATTTTTTATTTCTATATTTTCTATAAATATTTTGTATTAATAATACAGACTGTTTATGAATTTCAGGTATATTATCACCATGAACTCTTATAAAATATTTTTTCTCTTTAACAAAATCATCCCAATGTCGAGTACCCATTTTTCTATTACAGGATGCACATATAGGAAGTAAATTTCCAATTTTGATAGAACCGCCATCATTTTCCGATTTGATATGTCCAGCTTGAAAAGCTTTATAACTTGTAAAAGGGGTTATTTTTTTAATTTTACAACAAAAACACAAACTTTCCAGTTTATTACCTACATAAGTTTTCCATATTTTAAAACGTATTTCAGGTGGTATTTTTTGTTTAATTATTCTTCTCATTTCTTCCATTATATTAATGGGTTTAATATTTTTATTATGTTTTAAAATATAATAAAAATCAATGTGCACTACTGTTTATCAACCATTGAATAAAAAAAACAAATAAAGTAAATAAAAATATTTTAAATATGATTCCAAGATAAAGTTTAATTATAAAGATAATTTCATTTTGTTCGATACGTTCTGGAAATTCAATAACATTTTGACGATTATTTCTTCTACGATTAATTTTTCGAAGCAATGTTTTTCTTTGATTATGAATGGGTGTTCCATATCTTCTTGGTTGTGGAGATGGAGTATGACAAATAATACAACAATGATTTATTTTCCACCATTTATTATAACATTTAAAATGAACCGCATATTTGCAATGACAATTCAGTTTGAGCTTCATTTCTTTTCTTACATTTTCTAAACAAATACTACAAGTTTTTTTGGTAGATACCATTTGATTATTAATATAATTATTAATCAAATTCTATTTAAGTTTTCTTGTTTTATTTCTTCTTTTAGATTTAAATTTTCTGGTTGTTGAATTGGTAGTTTTTCTTTGTTCAGCTAAATGAAGTAATTTATTATATAAAGAATTATCAATAACGCCACCACCATATTGTTTCATTTCAGCCTTATCAATATTATTTTTCATTAATATAAGTCCAACGGGTAATCCGATAGAATTTAAATTATTATTTTTATTACCTCCTCCAACCATAGCAGGCAATCCTTTTTTTTTTAATAAATTATTGAATTCAAATCCCATACTATAAATCTTTCCTTTTTTTTCATAAATTGCAAAATCACTTTTTTTCATTATATATATCTTTCATAATTTAATTATTTTTTAACCTAATTAAATCTATAGCAAGGTTTGGGTTGTTAAAAAATATATTTAAATCATATTTTACAGAAATAAAATTATAAACAAGATGTGAAAAGCTTTCAGCTTGTTCATTATCCCAATCTTTTCCAAATAATTCAATATCTCTAAATGCGGTATTATAATTTTTGTATAAATCTTCTATTTTAGTCTTAATTAAATATTCATACTCTAATTCATGATTTTCAATTAATATATCGTTTGTGTTTTTGGAATTGGTAAAGTCTTCTAAATTAAGTGATTTAAGATAATCAACAGGGTCAAATTCTTCTTTTTCTTCTTCTATAGACATATTATTTACGACTGAGAGAATATATAAATGTTGCTAATTCATTTCTAAGTTGTTTTTCATTAGTAATTGTGAAATTACTATTGATAATAATATTTTTCAAATCTTTATAAAAATGATTAATAATAACGTTGTATTTAATATTGTCTATATTTGTTTTATTCAACCAATTATTAAATTTTATTTTTTTTTCATTAAATTTAATATCTTCTAATTCTTGTAAAAGTTTAATAAATCGGGAATCATCATATTGTTTTTTTTCTTCTTTTTTTTCTTCTTTTAAATTTATTTTATTCCATGAAATAGATTTATTCATTTATGTAATCACTACTGAATTATTTAAATTGTTTAAGAATATGTTCTTTTTATGTCATAAGAAAACTTAATTTCCCGTTTAGCTCTTAATTTATCTATTATTTTTTCAACCATATCTTCGTTCTCAAAACATTCCATAAGAGTTTCTCTAACTAAACGGAATGTTAACGGTGATGTTTGTTTTACATTTTGAAATTTTAATTTACCATCAGTAATTTGAATTATAGCATTTTCTAAATTATTTGATTCGGCATAAGTAAAAATATTATTAGTTAATAAGCCACGCTGAGAACGTAAATCTTTAACTTGTTGAGATAAATTTTTAATTCTATTATCTAAAGAAACCCACGACTGAATATTATTTTGAAATCCATCTGACATATATATATCATATAAATGATAATATTTAATACATTTATACGATATTAATTACTTTCTACGGGTTTTTCTCTTCTTGCGAGATTTTCTTCTCTTTTTACGAGCAACTCTTTTTTGCACTCTTTTTTGTGATTTATATAACAAAAATGGGAGTAAGGCAGTTTTAAGGGCAGCAGTGACACTTCCACCTCTACGTTTTCGTGATTTACGAGATTTAGATTTTCTTCTACTTTTAGCTGGCATATATAATACGTTAAGAAAATTAACTTTTCTTAAAAAGAGAAAGTTTTTTATTTTGTAATAAAAGTATAAAAATCCCTAAAATTAATAAAAAACTTATAATTACAAAAATAATTGATAAAAATATGTACGGGTATATATCTTTGATTAACATGTCAATCAAAGGACGCATTAATTCTTTAAATTCTTCCTTTACTTCTTTTTTTTTTAAAACATTTAGACATTCATTAATAATTGTTTCTTTAATATCCATTATTAATGAATACATATATTTTTATTATTCTTTGCGTAACTTAGTTAAAGTTATTTTTCTACATTTTAACAAATGGAAAACTTATTAAATCCGACAAAAGATTACCCATTTGATGATATTACTATAAAAACACCAAGGGCACTACAGGGAGGTACTTTTTGTGCAAATTTAGAAATAAATGAGGGACCCATATTAATACAAACTCCTAAATGCAGAACAAAATCCGGAATTCATAAAACAGCAAAACAACTATATTGTGATTTACTTTTAGATGAACACAATGAAGAATTTATAGAATGGTTAGAAAAATTTCAAATCAAAATACAAGATTTGATTTATGATAATAATTCAAAATGGTTTCACGAAGATTTAAGTAAAGATGATATTGAATATCATTGGAATAATTCTTTAAGAACATACAAAAAAAAACAATTATTGAGGACATTTATTCATAAAGAAAAAAGATTTAACAAAATAAAATTACAAATATATGATACAGATGAAAATGAATTAACAGGAGATGATTTGACACCTGAAAAAAAAATTATATCTATAATTGAGTTTGTAGGATTAAAATTTTCAAGTCAAAGTTTTCATTTAGATATTTGTTTAAGACAAATAATGATTATAAATGAAAAACCAATATTTAATAAATGTTTAATAAAAATAAATAATCCACAGTCAAAAAATTCAAAAGTAATAGATAATATACAAACTGTTGTTGAAAATTCTGTTCCGGTGCTACTTGATAACACAGAAGAAGATGTGCGAAATGATACGGAACTTGCAGTAAAGGATGAACCAGTAGTAGAAGATAATCAAGTATTGGAGAGAGAACAAGTAGTAGAAGATGAACAAGTATTGAAGACAGAACCAGTAGTAGAAGATGAACAAGTATTGGTGACAGAACCCGTAGTGGAAGATGAACATGAACCAGTAGTAAAACAAGATACAAAAGAATTAGTAAATGAAAATGAAGTCATGAAAAAAGAAACAATAGATGAAAAAAGTTTGAAAAAACAGGAAAATAATGAAATTTATTCAGTTGTTGAAAAAGAATTAAAAACTCAATCTTTAGAAAAAACTAATGATTTAGAAGAAATAGAATTAAATATAGATAATATTGATACTATAAAATTAAAGGAACCAAACGAAGTATATTTAGATATTTATAAAGCAGCAAGAGAAAAGGCAAAAAAAGCAAAGAATCAAGCAATTAAAGCTTATCTTGAAGCAAAAAAGATTAAAGAATTGTATATGTTGGATATTATAGACAGTAGTGACGAAGAATATGAAGATAGTGAAGAAGGAGAGGAATATATTGAAGATGATAAATTATTTAGCGAAAACTAAGCTATATTGAAAAAATTTTATGTTTAGATTAATATATATGAAACTTCCAAAACCATTAACTAAAATGTTTCCATTTTTAAAAAAAGACGGTGCTGTATTTGTCATAATTTGTGTTGTTGCCGTAGGAGCACTTTATTATTACTCTTGCAATAAAAACACTTTCCCCCTTGAGCTTAATACAGGAGCTAATGCCGCAGCAGCAGCTGTAGACGGACCATCACAGGGAGGATATGCTCCTTCAAGACCTTTAGGACAGAATTCTTCACATGCCTCAGCATCTGGAACTGTCACTGACACATATGGATTACCACCAAGTTGTGCAAAACAACAAGTAGTTGATCCATCGGAGTTATTACCAAAGGATAATAACAGTGAGTTTAGCAAATTAAACCCAATGGGTTCTGGAGATTTAAAGAACGTAAATCTCTTAAAAGCAGGATGGCACATCGGAATTAACACTGTTGGTCAAAGTTTAAGAAATGCTAACCTTCAGTTAAGAAGTGACCCACCTAATCCTCAGGTCAACACTGGTCCTTGGAACAACAGCACAATAGGTCCCGATAATTCTCGCAGACCTCTTGAAATTGGTGCCGGACATTAGATAAACTAACTCATATATTATTTAATATGATTTAGTTTTATTCCTATTATATTATAAATGAAACTTGATATTAATATATTTGGTTATTTAGTAATATTTTTCATAGCATTATTCTGTATTAAAATTTATTTTGAATCAGAAATGTTCCATTTAAAATGCATCATAAGTGATGTAGATGGTCACAAATATTGTGTAAGAGAAACACCAAAATTAGAATTAGTAGCAGACTTATTAGCAAAAGTAACAGGTAAGTTACAGAACTTAGTTAAATATATGAAAAAAAAATACCCAGACCGAAAAAATGTTCAACGAATGGCTAAAAAATTTAATCCAAGAAAAATAAGCGAAACATTACCAACAAGTGAATTTACTGCTTATTCAGAAAATAAGGGTGAAAAATTAGCATTTTGCACAACTACAACGAAAAAAGGTTCAAAATTAATTGATGAAAATACATTAACATTCGTTGCAATTCATGAGTTATCTCATGTAATGACAGAATCTGTTGGTCATAAAAAAGAATTTTGGGAAAATTTTAAATTTTTATTAGAAAATGCAGTTGATATGGGAATATATAAAGCAGAAGATTACAAAAAAAAACCCAAACCATATTGCGGTATGACTATCAGTGATAATCCATTTTATGATTTATAATTTATAATTTATTTTAGCAATATATTATAAATGGGAAGAACAAAAAGAAAGAAAAAAAAACCCCAAAAAAAAGTAAAACGAAAACAAAGAGTTGAACGAAAACTAACTCCAGACGAACTCTGGGATGAAGCAAGATCAAGTCCGGGTGCTCTGGAAATGGAGAAAATTTTAGCAAGAGAGGGAAAACTATTTGTCCCTGTTGGTCCTGAAAATAATGAAGGAGCATCAGCATCATCACAATCAAGACAACGATCTATTGTACATCAACATCTGAAAAAATTAGATGACGAGTATGGAAAATGGGCGGCGGGGGAGTATGCAATGTCAGCAAGAGAAGCAAACCGTTCATCAAGACCTCAAACACCTATAGGTTCATTTGGCGATTATATGAACGAACAGGAAGCACAGGACAAAGTAGACGAAGCATGGAAAGAATTCTTAAATAAAAAAACAGGTACAACATACAAGACTTCTGAAGATGATTTTAATTTTTTTGGTACAAATGGCGGAAAACGTAAATCCCGAAGAAGAAAAAAATCCCGCAGAAGAAGAAAAAAATCCCGCAGAAGAAGAAAAACTAAAAGAAAATCTCGTAGGCGTAGAAAGTAATTATATCTGAGATAATGCAACACCTGTTTTCCAAAAACATTGTTTTACACCTTCAATCTTAAAAACTTGATTAGGTGAATGCTTTGACTTAAATATTTTATCTAAAAAAGTCCATCTTATATCTGCTCTGGGATCACAAATCATAGAGCCGCCGTTGAAATGTAAAAAACAAGGAGTTGTTTTAAGAACTGTATTATGAACCCTACCGTTTTTAATTTCAAATTCTTCCCAAGAAACTGCGTGAAAACTCTGAAATATTTCTGAATTTGTATCTAATTTAATATTTTCATTATTACAATTTTCACAATAATAGTTAATAACATATGCCTGGTCTGTTCCCTTTTTACACATTGCTTTTTTGTCATCTTCATTTTTCCAGTTCATCATTTTTTTAACATCTTTAACATAACCAATATAACCACCTGCATTGGGGTATTTATTCTTAATATTAAAAGGGGGTGTTTTGTCCATTTTATCTTGTAAATAATCAGGAAAGCAAACTAATTCAGCACTAATTAATAAATTACAATTTGATGATTTAAATTTATTAATAATTTCATCCATATTAGAATTAATCATAATATCATAACAATCTACAAATAATAAAATATCATCATCATCCAAATCTTGTATTACTTTATTTGTTTCATTTATTTTTGTATAAAATCCATACCATTCGTTGGGCATAAGATAATTAACCTTGACATCATATAATTTTTCTGTTTCAATTATACTTCCCATCATATTTCTATCTGTTCCTACAGTATAAACATGTACAGTCATATATTTATATTAAAGTTAAAATCTTTAATATAAAATAATTATAGTTTATTTATAGCACTTTCAGATTTATTAATTTGTATATCTTTATGTTTTTTATATAAAAGGCTGTTATGTCGGTTTGAAGAATATATATTCATACTATATTTTATATTATTTTCTTCAAAAGTTTTGGATTTAAAAATATGTTGAAATTTTTTACTTATATCTGGAAAATACGTATCACAATCAAATTCTTCCTCAATTTCTGTTATAAATATATTATTTACTGTATTATAATCTAACATACTTTCATATATTTGTTGTCCTCCAATAACCCATATATCATCATATTTTGAAAAATCTAAATAAAGAGGAGTTTGAATAAATTTAAAATCTTTAGCTCCAATATTTTGTGTTATTTTTTTACTTAATACAAAATTATCTCTTTTAGGCAATGCTCTATCAAATCCCAACCAAGTATTTTTACCCATTATTACTGCATTGTTACCTTCACCAATAGTTAAGTGTTTAAAATATTTAATTTCGTTTTTCAATGTCCAGGGTAGTCTGTTTTTAAAACCAATTCCGTTATTTTTACAAACAGCAACAACAATATTCATAATTATATAATAAAAAAATAAGATATATTTATATAGATGTCGGAAATATATAAAATCAATGTTGTTAAAAATAATGAAGTAAAAGACATATTTATATTTGGTGGTCCAAACATAGAAGAAAAAAATGAAAATTATTTTTCTCCAATAGAAAAAGAATATATTAAAACAAAAAAAATTAGTACAACAAAAATTAAATCATATATTTATCAAGATGATACTATCATGAAAATTAAGCAAAAAATTTTAATGGAATGTTATAAAAATAATCCAAAAAATAAATCACTTAAAAAATTTTCTATTCAGGAAATGTATTTATTTTCAAAAATAGAAAAAAAATTAAATATGTTGAAATCCTACAATCAAATAACAGAAAATAATATTAACGAATTAACAAATGTAAAGTTAAATGAATTTTTATTTAATATTGTAAATAAAGATGGCTATAATATTGAAACTACTGAAAAACATAAAGAATTTGATGGTAGCAAATTAACATTAAAAAAAGAAAATTATGATATGAATTATTTTGAGAATTTGAATATTTGGAACAAAAAAAAAACATTAACACAACCTATTGGTCAAAAATTAACAAAAAAAAATAATTATCCTTTTATTTCAAATCCATTTAATAATATTTTTGGTAATAATAAAAATACTTATGATCCTTTTTTAGATAATGAAGCTCAAAATCTGATTACTACACAAAATGCTTACTTATTATTCAAATATTTTCCAATAAAAGATAACAATATTTATTTATGCTTTTCAGAAGATGTTTTGAATTATTTTGAAGGAGAAAAAGTTAGTTCAAATTATTTATTAAAATTATATTATCCTATTCTTTTTAAAAATATAGATAAATTTACTAATGAGATTACAATGCAAAAATTTAGAGATGAAGAGATAACAACTATTAAAAAAAATTATAAAAAGCATAATGATAAAATAAATCTATTTTATGATATTTATAATGATTCGAAAAATCTTAATTATCATAGTAAAGGAATATCATACATAGATTTAACTATTCATCCTGAAAATAATGCAAAATTACCCTTAGAAATATTATTCAAAACTATACATTCGGATATTAATATTCCTTTAATAAAATATAACCCCGGTCCTAATTATGAAAATATTTATAGGGTTTTTACAGATGATAATATATCAATAACAGGAGTAAAAATACCACATTTATATATTTCCAATAATCAAACAAAATTAAAAATAAGAAATATATCAAAAATATTATCAAAAAAATTATCATTGGGATTTTTTATAGAACAAATTATTAACGGTGAAAAAATAGAAATATTTTGTGAAATAATGGAAAATGGATGTGTAAATATAAAATTTAATTCAAGTACATTATTAACAATAGATAAAGTAAATAAAATAATAAAAGATTCAGTAGATAATATAGTTTTAAAAAAAATAAGAGATAAAATAAAACAAAGTGGTTATAATTATATAATATTTAATACAATTAAGAATAATGAATATATTAAGATTAATGATTTACAATATACTTTTATTTTAAATGTAAACAAAAATATAAATGTTCAGAATTATATAGGTTGTTTATCATCATTATTCAATATTATATCTGGTGATATTAAATCAGTAAAAGATGAAATACAGCTTATTTATAAGCGAGTGAATGTTTTCCACGCACAAAATAGTATAAGTTCATTTATAACTCGACAATCTAAACTTAATTTATTAGTTTCAGATATACTTTTTAAATTAATTGAAAATTTTCCTAAGGAAATACCTAATATTAGGAAAGCTCGATCTATATATGCAGAATGGTATGATGAAATTCAAATGAAATTAGATTCATATGGTTCAAAAAAAATAGTTGAAAGTAATCCAGGGTTTGAGACATTTTTTAAAATTAGTGAAAATGATAAAACAATTATTACAATAAATAACATTGATGATATAAATTATTTAAAAAATATACAAATTTATATTGATGCTGTATTTAAAATATTATTTAAACAATTTACAAAAACTAAGTTTAGTGAAAGAATAAAAAAAATTTGTAAAAAAACAAAAATAAATGAAGAAGAACAAAAGAGAATTGATGATGTAAGAGATAATGATATACAAAAAACAGTTGATGGTAAAATACAATGGGAGGAATCGTCAAAAGATAATGAGATTGATGTTTCCGAAGATTCCGAGCCAGAACTCGATATAAGTGAAGATGATGAAGAGGATGATGAGGATGATGAGGATGATGAGGATGAAAAAATAGACCCAGAAGAAGCAGATAAAAAAAATATAGATTACACATCAGATGATGATTTAAGTGAAATAGTAGCAATCCCAGAAATAGTAACCAAAATATTGGAGCCTGAAGAAACCGCATTAGTAGATGAAGCAAAAAAAGAAAATGAAGATAGCGAAGGAGAAGATGTCTCCGATTTAGAATTATTACCATCAGAAGGAGAGGAAGTAGAAGAAGAGTCTGAAGAAGAAGGAGAGGAAGTAGAAGAAGAGTCTGAAGAAGAAGGAGAGGAAGTAGAAGTAGAAGAAGAGTCTGAAGAAGAAGGAGAGGAAGTAGAAGAAGAGTCTGAAGAAGAAGGAGAGGAAGTAGATGTAAGCGAAGAATCTGAAGTAGAAGGAGAGGAAGTAGAAGTAGAAGAAGAGTCTGAAGAAGAAGGAAAAGAAGAAGGAGAAGAAGTAGATGTAAGCGAAGAATCTGAAGTAGAAGGAGAAGAAGTAGAAGTAAGTGAAGATGAAGAAAATAAAACAGAAGACTTACTCGGAGATAATATAGTTGAGGACTCTTCAGATGACGACTCTTCAGATGATGATTCTGAAGATGAATCCGGGCTAAAGGGAGGAGAGGGCGGTGGTGAAAGTAAAGGTGGAGTTGATAGTGACGATGAAGAAGATGATATCGAAGTTGATATTAAAGGAATCAGGATAAATGGTCAAGATAGTTATTTTGAGAAAAGAAGAAGAAAATATGAACCAGAAATATTTTCTAAAAGTGCTCCATCTGGTTATGCAGCTTACAGTAAAACTTGTCAAAACGCAAATAGACGACAACCAGTATTATTAACTGATGACGAACTGGAAGAAATAAAAAAGACAGATAAAGCTTATGGTATGAAATCTTATAATGGTGTATTAAGCTATAAATCAAATAGTTCAAAGGATGGTAAAAAACATAATTATATATGTCCTCGTTTTTGGTGTATTAAGGACCCTGTAAAACACAAAGGACTTGATATGTCAAATAAATCATTATCATTAAAACAAGTAGATGAAGGGGCATGTGGTGGTTGGGATGCTGTAATGCGTGATGATGTAAGAAAAGTTCCCAAAGATAAATATATATATGAATTCAGTGATACTCTTATGCATAGATCAAATCAAAAAATTCCTCATTATGATGAAAAAAATGGTGATACAAAAAAGATAGTTTATAGACAAATGTATCCAGACTTTACAAAATCAAAAGGTGTTCCACCTGGTATATGTGCGCCCTGTTGTGCCAAAGGTATAATCCAGGGTATAGGAATTGAAATGGACGGCGATGAAAATGACACACAAAAAACTTATTTTGACCCAATAAAACATGAAGAATTACAAGGAAAAAAAAAGGAATGGATGATACAAACCAAAGATGGTTGGAAAATAGATTTTAATAAACTCAACGATCCTAATTATATGGATGAATATAAATTTAAAACTAAATCACTTTTGAAACAACCAGACGTGAATCACCCTAAAAGAAGAAATAAATACTGTAAACATATAAAGGATGGTAATGATGAGGAGAGAAAAACAGAATCAAAATCCATAAAAAAGTCGGTTTCAACAGAAAATCAAATAGATGATAAACCAAGTTATAATTTTCCTTTAGAAAAAAATCAATTAGGATATATGAATATATATTTACAAGATTTTTTGAAATATGATAATAAAGATATATGTTATAAAGACAAAAATGATGACGATGAGGGTAGAAAATTAAAAGAAGATGCTCATTGCTTACTAAGATTTGGAGTAGAAAAAAATAGTAAACAATCATTTTTATATCTTTTATCAAACGTTTATGAATTTTATGAAGATCAAGAATATAAAAAACCAAAAAAAAATATTAATGATTTTAAAAAATATTTTACAGAAAATTTAACGATAGATAAGTTTGTATCAGCTCAAAATGGAATATTGACAAAATTATTTGTAAAAAATACAGATGATATTGATGATGAAAAAATAAATAAGTATGATGACAGTAAATATTTTGGTAAGGTTACAGAGAAAAAAATAAAAAAACGAGTAATATCTGCTTATGAAAATTTTAAAGAATATATATTAGATGAAAACGAAGAAATAGATTATAAATATATTTGGGATTTAGTTTGTAAACCAAAAAAAAAAGGAGGTGTTTTGTTTAAAGATGGTATAAATTTATTAATTTTTAAAGAAACAAATGAGGACATGACTTTTAATAAAATAGAAATAATATGTCCAATGAATTACTACTCAAGTAATTTTTTTGATTATGATAAAAAAACACTAATGGTAGTAACAAATGGTGATTTTTATGAACCATTATGTTCTGTGAAATGGAAAAAGAAAAAAGATAAAAAAAATAAAAATTGGACTATAAAAAGATTTTTTCCTCCTGTTTATACGGATAAGAACCTTAAAATACCACGGAAAGCTTGGAATCATAATTCATGGAAAACAGCGGGTGTGGAATTACATAAAACTATAACATTAATAAAGGAAAATTTAGATAAATATTGTATGGCAAAACCAAGTATAAGAGATAAAATATATGATTATAAGACAAATATAAGTTTTAAGAAATTAAAAGAGGAACTATCGCCAAAAAATGAAATTAATATTCATCAAATATTTAATAGCAATAATAAAATTGTGGGGGGTTTATATAAATTTGATAAAATAAATAACAAATACATATATATTCCTACTGACCCATCACCAATAGATACTTCACTACAAATGAAATATATTAATAATCTTCAGGAATTTTATTTAGATTATAAAACTACAAAGGATGAATTAGAAAAATTAAACGAAAGAGGTATTCCCTGTAAGCCGATATCCAAAATATTAGAAAATGGTTTGATAGTAGGTATAAGAACAGAAACAAATCAATTTGTGCCAGTAATACCAGGAGAAAATAATGAAGACGAGGATGATATAAAAAAAGAAGAAAACTATACAAAAAAAAATGAATATCAATTAGATGAATATATAATTAATAATAATACCAGAGATGATGAAATGTTAAAAGTAGTAAAGGGCATAAAATTAGAAAATAATTTTTACACAATGTTCAGAAATACATTAAAAATAATGCTATCAGATAAAAAATACAAAGAGAAAAAAGAAGAAATAAAAAAGATAGCGAACGATAAAACAAAAACTTATGTTGAAAATTTTGAAATTTTGAGAAATAAACTGATTGAATTATTATCAACAGCGATAGAATTCATAGAAACAGAATTAGATACAATAGAGGATTTTGAAGAAATAATTAGTTGTTTTGGATTAGATAGCAGTTCTTGTAGTGGTGAAGAAGGAAAAAAAAGTGTTGGTTGTTTTTTACGAAAGAATGTATGTTCGTTAATATTACCAAAAATTAATTTATTTAATTCAGAGGATAATGAAAGTTTATATTATAATAAACTAACAGACGAGTTATTAAGATTTCAAAAAATAAAAAATTATATATTTACAGAAAGAGAATATTTATCGTTTGATAGTGTAAATTATAAAGTAAATGATAACGAAATAATATTATTAGAAGGTATATTATTGAACACCTATTTAAATAAAAATTTAAATTTAGCTAAAAATAATAGATATGTTGTAAATAATAGTATTTATGATTTAATACCAGCACAGAATGCTATAAATGTGATTAGAACTGTAAATTGGAAAGAAAAAAGAGGTATTGTCAATAATAAAGAAGGTGAAAGTAAAGAAGGTGAAAGTAAAGGAGTGAGTAAAGAAGGTGAAAGTAAAGGAGAGAGTAAAGAAGGTGAAAGTAAAGGAGAGAGTAAGGTAGAAAAATGGCTATCAACTAATTGTGTCAATGAAATCGATAATGTATCAAATTTAAATATAATATTTAATAATATACCATCAAGAATGAAATTATATGAATATGATTTTGGTAAATGTAAATTTGAATTGTTAGAAAAAATAATAAAATATCATTTATCAGATGAAAATATATCAATAGGTATTATAAAAGATAGATTGATAGAAGAACATAAAAAGTTGCAAATGCCTGACCATAATATTAATTCAAAAGGTAACGAACATTCGTTATTAAAGGGTTATATTACAAAAAGAGGGGATAAATTATGTAAAGTAATTTCGTTATTATATGCAAAAAATAAAGATAAAAATAAATTTAATGAAATAGAAGATGAAAGTAAGACAGATGATGAACAAAACGAAATAATAAAAGGTCATATAATGAATGATAATTATAATGTAACAGATTTTGAGATTTTTTTGATATTAAAAAGTTATAACATTCCGGCATTGATAATATCCTCAGGTCCTAAGAATGGAAGTATATTAAATAAAGAAAGAAAAATATTCAATACAGATATAGATAGCAATGAATATTATGTAATAGTTCATAGAAAGAAGAAAGTAAAAGACAAAGAGCTTTTAAGGATGAAAAAGGCAGTATGTGTATATACATACAATAACAGTATGAAAATAAATAAAAATTTAATGTTAAATGAAGCATTAAAAGAAAGTGTAACAAATATAGAAAAATATATAAAAAATTCAGTAAAAAAAATGGAAGATAAAAGAATAGAAACGTTAGCTAAAGCGAGCAAGCAAATTTCAAAAAAGCGGGCGACGAAGATAGGAAAAGGTAAATTACCTTCTGAATAAAGAAAGAGATGATCTCATGGTACTTGTGCGTGTGTTTATTGTATTTGAATTGGGTGGCGTTCGAGGTAATTGTCTTGAAGGTTGAAATGGTGTATTATGATTATCTACAAAGTTAAGTTCATGTATAGTTGGTAATGTAATAGTAATGGGTTGAGGTGGAGCAGGAGATTCAGGTGGAGGTGGAGGTGGAGGTGGTGGATTTTGTGGAATTACGCTATTTATAATTGGTGGTGGAGGGGGTATAATAGGTCTTGGTCTGGGTCTTTCTGCAAAAGGTACATATCTAATAACTTCGCTTCCTCTTTGAAGACCAAAATTTGGATTAGCAGTTAAATATTTTTTAATTTTTTTTTTGGCTGCAATATTTTCTCTTTTTTTTATAAGTGGATTACACGAGAATTTATATTTAAGATAATGGTTTAATGGTGCTTTAACTTTTTTACAAATAGAAATTTTAGTTTGATAAGAAACAAAATTAGAAAATGTTAAATAATCAATAAATTTTCTATAGTCGTGTAACATATTTATAACTTGGTCCCATTTCTCATAAATATTATTAGTTTGTTTTATAAAATTTTCAATAGTTTTTTCTTTTAACATAGTATAGTATTTAAATGCAAAAACGGTAATATCCATATCACATTGAAAAAAGGCATTGATACATAATGGTATATTAAATCCAGTATTTAATAATTTGAAATAAATATTATACAAATTATATTTGGATATATCTAAATTAGTATGTGGATTAGTAAGAGGAATAGGTTTTGAAAATAAAGCTTCATTATTTGTAAGAGATTCAACCCAATAATTAATAAGATTACTTAATCTAAATTTATATTTAGTTTTATTCTCAATAATAGTAATTTTGTATTTATCTTTAAAGTCATCTAAACAATTCAAATATAAATCTGTATTGCAATCATATAATATAGTTTTTTTTTGTTTATAACGTCTGACAATTTTTTCTAATTTATTTTTAATTTTTTTAGTTTTGATATAAATTTTTGCGATTTGAAGAACATCAGTATTATCCATAAAATCATTAGAATGAAAAATATGATAATATAATTGTGGGTCTGTTTTAATATCTAATGCTGACAAAAAAAATAAATTGATAAAGTTACAAGACATATCGTATTTTTTCATAGTTTTTTCCATGAGTATATTTGTAAAAAGCATTTCTTATAATATAAAATATTGTAAGAAATTAATTATATTTAAAGTCCCATATCATAATCATCATCAATATTGCCTGTATTATTTGTATTGATATGAGAGGTAGTGCTATTGATAACAATATTTTGTTTAGAGCATATGTCATCTTGTTTTTCAATTTGTAACATATCATTAATATTGATAGAAGTATCTAAGGAAGATGCGTCGAGTTTATTGATTTCTTCCATATTAAGTAGGATTTGGAAACTACTTGTTCCATAATTTCCTAATTGTCCACACATAATATTAGAAGAAACGCCGGTGAGTAAATCTAATTCAGCATGTCTGGCAGCTTTTAAGAACATTTCAGGAGTTTCTTCAAATGATGCTTTTGCGATAGGTCCGATGTCATCATTATTAATTCCGTGTCTGAAAATACTAACCATTTTTAGAGTTGCACACATTCTATCACATAACATAGACATATGATGATAATTAATGTAGGTAGTATCGGAGAATGCTTCAACTAATTCATTATAAATACATTGTCTGGCAGCTTCTATTCCAAGTGTTCTATATACTTCTTGAATATCATTACTGAATGTTCTTTTATTATCAATATAGTCAATGGCAAGAATTTCTTTTAAATTAGTACCGACAGTATCTAATACCCATATATCTTCAGGGACATAGTTTCCATCTTTTTCAATCATATAATTTTTGATAGTTCTAATAATAATTTTGGGTATTCCCTTAATTCCTTTTAAAATAATATTATTAAGAATATTTTCTTGTAAATTTTTGAGTAAGTAAATTTCGTCAGTTTGGTCAAGTGTATTTTTCTTGCTTGCCATTAATGCTTTAGAATGAAGTAATCTGATTCTAAATACAAGATTATCAGAATTTAAATCACTGAATACACATTCAACTTCATTTTTAAGAGAGTTAGTAATAGCAAAATGAACATCATCCATAGTGATGTTTCTATCCATCATTTCTTCTTTAGAAAGTTCAATACGGACAATCCATTTGGAATATTCTTCTCCGGTAGAAAGTGGAGCATCGGCGCCACCACAATCTTTCATAATTTGTTGAAATTCATTATATTCTTGAATTAATATTTTATCTGCGTCAATAAGTGTGGATGATATTTTTGGATCGAAACAAATACTAATAGATTTTGTAATATCTTTAATACTTGTATATTCAAGTAAATATTTAATTTCTTGTGCTCTTTCTAAATTGGTTTGTTCATTAGGTTTTAAATAAATAGTAGTAGAAGGTTGTTTTGGATTTTCACTTAATGAAAGAATTTCTTCAATTCTGGGAACTCCTCTGGTAACATTAGATTTACTGGCAACACCAGCAAAATGGAAAGTATTAAGTGTCATTTGAGTAGTAGGTTCGCCAATACTTTGAGCACTAATCATTCCAACCATTTCTCCTGGATGAACGATAGCTTTGTGATAATTTAATATTAATGTTTCGACTAACATAATAATAGCTTTACGATTGAATCTTCTGACCATTAAAAGTTCTTTGGCATTAAGATAATAATACCACGCAATTTTAAATAATGGGGTAGGTTTAGTTAATTTATGATTTTCTAATGTTTGAAAAGCATCATCAATAATTTCATACATTTCTAAGGGTGTAATATTAACAATGAAATCGGATTGAATATTTAATTGATGTTGTAAATTATTCATAAGTCTATGAAAATGAACAGGAATATGTACTGTAAAATTTTTTTCAAAATTAAATACATTTTTGAGTAATTTATCTCTGGAATCAATCATTAATTGAATCAAATCACTTATTCTATATTGTAATTTTTTCTTTTGTTTTTTAATTCTTTTTCTGGTAGGTTCATCATATGTAGTAGTAAATATAGATTTAGATGTATCATCTTCAGGAACAGCCATATGTGTATATATTTCTTCTAAACTCATTCTTGTGAGTGGTAACTGTTGATTTTCAGTTTTCATAGGGTTAATATTATCATCTCCGTAGGTAAATTGAATAACTTTATTTTTATTATTTCTAACGGTCATATCATAAGCAACTTTTAAATCTTCTTGCCCTTTAATCAATCTTCTCTGAATGTAACCAGTTTGACTGGTCTTTACAGCAGTATCAATAAGACCAACTCTGCCTCCCATAGCATGAAAGTAAACTTCTTCAGGCGTTAATCCTTGAATAAATGAACTTTCAACAAATCCTCTGGCAGCAGGAGTATCGTTGTATTTTGTATAGTGTGGTAATGTTCTATCTTCAAATCCATAAGGGATTCTTTTTCCATCAACATTTTGTTGTCCTAAGCATGAAATCATTTGAGCAATATTTAATGCTTTTCCTTTACTTCCAGAATTGACCATAATTACAAATCGATTATCAGCAGATAAACTTGTTCTTCCAATTTTACCGGCATCTTTAGCGGCGGCATTAAGTAAGGCATTAACTTTAGTTTCAAACTCAATTTCATTGCTTTTTCCAGTAGAATTTTCAAAAACTCCAAGATGTAATTGGTCGATTAAATTTTGTACATCTTTCTTTTTAGAATTAACAGCATTAATAATTTTTGTGTTTGTATCATCGTCAGCAATAAGGTCGCTAATTCCAACACTATATGCACTTAATTTCATATATTCAGTGACAATAGATTGTATATTATCAATAAAATCAGCAGATTCTTTGAAACCGAAATCATTAAATATGGTTTGAATAAGTCCTTTAGAACCCTTTCCTAATATACCTTTATCTATTTGCCCTCTCAAAAATTTACCATTTTTAATTTCAATAATATTATTAGTGGTTTTATTATCTTCTTCTCCTTCTCCATAAACTCCATTTTTTAGTTTAGTAGATAATGGTGGTAAAATTTGACTTAAAATTTGGAAACTGGAAATTTGAGAATCAGGATTATTAAATATTTGGGGATTAACATTATCATAATACATCAATAAATTCATAGCATGTCTTGTATTAAAGTTGATGTTTTCTCTCGTAAATCTTGTACAACCTAATAAAGAATCTTGAAATATACCAACAATAGATGAATTATTTTGTGGAGATACAATTTGCTGAGGAACAGCTGCTAAATGTAATAATTCCGCTTGACTTTCTTCATCTTGAGGACCATGAAGATTCATTTCATCCCCATCAAAATCAGCATTATATGGCTTAGTATCAGCAACATTCATTCTAAAAGTGTTACCTACCTTCATAATTCTGGCAATATGACACATCATACTCATTCTGTGTAAGGTGGGTTGTCTGTTGAAAAGAACAGGGTCGCCATCCATTAAATGTCTATGAACAATGTCACCATAATTGAGATTTATTGTTTTTCTGTCAACATATTTAAGAGAAATACTTTCACCGGACTTTCTTTCTAACACATTTGCACCAGGATATTTAGTAGGACCATTTTGTACAAGTTTAGTAAGGAATGCTTTGTTTCTTTCATTAACACATAATGGAAAAGTAATATTCATTGCAATTTTTTTTGGAACACCGAGTTCTCTAATTCCTAAATTAGCATCGGGTGTAATAACAGAACGAGCTGAGAAATCAACTCTTTTTCCCATAAGATTTCCTCTTACTCTTCCTGCTTTTCCTACAAGTCTTTCTTTAATGGATTTAAGAGCTCTTCCACTACGTTGAGCGACTGCTGCAACACCAGGAATTCTGTTATCAATCATAGTTGCAACATAATATTGAAGAACCGTAGTCCAATCTTCAATAACTTTTTCAGTAGCATTCGATTGCATTTTATCTAAAAGTGTTTTATTGGCTTTTATAATATTAACAATAATATGTGAAATATCATCTTCACTTCTTTGTTGAGAATCGTGTTTAACAGAAGGTCGAACAGCTGGAGGAGGTACTGCTAAAACCTGACAAATAAACCAATCAGGACGTGACCATACTGGACTGAATCCAAGAAAATTAACATCATCATCACTAATTCTTCTAAATATTTTCAAAGTCATTTCAGGTGTTAATTTCATAGTAAGTTTATCTTTAACAGTACCATCAGCACCTGGGATTTTGTCTGTATTATCCCATTCAGCAAATAAATTAGCTAAACCTTCTTTATAGATTTTTCTTGGTTGTTTGCATCCACAACCATCACTTGTTTCATCTCCACATCTTTTTACTTTACTTGCATAACTGAAAACATATTCCCACCTTTTTCTTTGTGATAGTTTTAAAATATGTTTGTGTTTTTCTTTATTAATTTTAAGTTTGCTACATTTAGGACATACACATCTTAATACTTTAAGAACTGTTGTTAAATATTGAATATAATATACAGGTCTTGCTAAATTTATGTGTCCGAAATATCCAGGAGTTTGCATATAATCTAAACCATCTGTAGGACAAATCAATCCTGGTTCTAATACACCCATTCTTGGGTCAAATAATCCACTAATTACAGGCTTATTATTAATATAAGTATCTCTGGATGTTATCTCTGCAACAGACATTTGTCTAATTTCATCAGGAGATAATACACTAAATTGGATTCCAATAATCTTTGAGGCATTCATACTTCCTTTTCTATTCTGAGACATTCTTATATTTATAAGAGATATATTTAGATTGTTTTTAAAATCAATTTTTAAAAATTAGTATATAAAATATAAAATTGATTCATTAAAATAATATAAAAATTTTTATTATTTTATCATATATATCATGCCAAAAATTCGAGATGATAACAATTCTCCTAAAATGAAAAAGAAAAAATATAATCTTAGACGCAGAAAGAAAAAACAACTTGAAAAAAAATGTCACAAAGACAGTGATAATGATAGTGATAGTAGTAGCGATTATGATCCTAAAGAAGATAAAATGGAGGATATGAACCCAAGAGAAATTCAAAAATTTATTCAAAAATTATTTCCTTCAAAAAGTGGGAAAAAAAGATTAGAACAATTGGATAAACTTGATAAATTAATAAAAAAAAATAATGAAGAAGATGAGGAGGATGAGGAGGAGGATGACGAAGATTACGAGGAAGAAGAAAACGAATCTTTAGATGATATTATTTTATATAATAATGAAGGATTTCCAGAATGCGAAGAAGAAGAATTAGACCCATCTATGAAAGAAATGTTAAATAATAATATGAAATTCAATATAGTATTTACTGTTAATGATAACAATTCTATGTTTGCTTTAGATGATGAAGAATTTGACTATTATCAAGAAGATACAGAAACAGAAGAAGAATCTGCGGATGATGAAGGAGAAGGAGAAGAAGAGGAAGAAGAAGAAGAGGAAGAGGAAGAGGAAGAGGAAGAAAGTAAAAAAAGTAAAAAAAGTAAAAAAAGTAAAATCATAAATAAAAAATCTGATTCAACAGTAAAGTTAGCAGACGACATAAGCGAAGAAGAATGGATGGAATTAGCAAGAAAACAAGAAAAAGATTTACGAGAAAAAGGATTATACTATTCTACAAAATATAAAAAAAACGATTTAATTTTGTTAAAGCAAAAAGGGTGGAAAAATTTTAAAAAGGGAAATGTGATAAAAGTAAATCATAATAAAATTAGAAAAAAAGTAACATACAATGTTAAACTTGATAAGAAATTTAAAGGGAAACAGCTTTACAAAAATATTCCATCTAATAGAATAAAAGTATATGAAAAAAATGAAGAAATTATGGAGGAATTAGAAGCATTGATAAAATTAAAAAATGGAAAGGGGTCTGCTGCAATGAAAAAAAAATTTAATGATTTATGTAAAGCAAAGGAAAAAAAAGATGAGAAAAAGAAAAAAATGAAAGAAGAACTTGAAAAGGTAAAAAATTGTAGGAAATTAAGAAAACTAATGAATGAAAGAAGAACGAATAACGATTATAAATTCTTTAAAGATATGAATATTGATTCTCAACGAAAAATTTTAATAAAACTAAAAGCCGTTAATGATTTTTCAAGCATAGAAAAACCATATCGTATATCTTTATTGGAATCAGATATTCCTATAGAATTTAAGGCAAATGCTATTAAAAAAATAAATATGTTAGAATTTATGGACCCAGGCTCGGGTGAATATTATAAAATCAAAAATTGGGTAGATACTTTTATGAGAATTCCATTTGGAAAACACCAAAATTTACCAATTACTATTGATGATGGTCAAGAAAAATGTCAAGAATTTATGGAAAATGCAAAAAAAACACTTGATGATGCTGTATATGGTTTGGAAGACGCCAAGATGCAAATATTGCAAATGGTAGGTCAATGGATATCTAATCCTCAATCATTAGGAACAGCGATTGCTGTAAAAGGACCACCAGGTACTGGTAAAACAACATTGATTAAAGAAGGAGTAAGTAAAATTTTAAATAGACCTTTTGCATTCTTAGCATTGGGAGGAGCAACTGATAGTAGTTATTTGGAAGGACATTCATATACATATGAAGGTAGTATGTGGGGTAAAATTGTAGATATTTTACTTAATTGTAAATGTATGAATCCTGTAATTTATTTTGACGAATTAGATAAAATTAGTGACACACCCAAAGGTGAAGAAATTGTGGGTATCTTAACACATCTAACTGATACAACTCAAAATGATAAATTTCATGATAAATATTTCTCAAATATTGATTTTAATCTTAGTAGAGCAATGTTTATATTCAGTTATAATGATGAAAGTAAAGTAAACCCTATTTTGAAAGATAGAATGTATAGAATTAATACTGGAGGTTATAAAAATGAACAAAAATGTGTAATTGCAAATAAATATTTGATTCCAAGAATACAAAAAAATATTAATTTCGAATCTAACCAAATTATTATTCCAGACGAGACAAAAATGTATATATGTAATACATTAACTGATAAAGAACAAGGAGTTAGAAATTTAAAACGTTGTCTTGAAATTATTTATACAAAATTAAATCTTTACAGACTTATGAAAGAAGGTTCAACATTATTTAATAGGGAAGAAACATTAAAGGTGGAATTTCCATTTACAGTTACTAAAGAGATTATCGATAAATTAATTAAGGGTGGTGAAAAGAGTACAGTACCTTTTGGAATGTATTTGTAATTATAATTTAAATAAATAACAAATAATTTATATTATAATAATGGAAGAATGTTTAATCGATATTCATAAAATTTTAAATGATAATAATATTGAATTTTTTTTAGTTTATGGTACTTTATTAGGACAGCATAGAAATAATGATTTTATATCTCACGATACTGACATTGATTTGGGTATATTTTCTCATAATTTTAGTGAAGATATAAAAAATTGTATATTGACCTCTGGAAAATTTGTTTCGTGGTATAGAAGAATAGGAGGTAACACAGATAGTTTAGAATATACTTTTCATCATATAAATGAAACAAAAGTCGATATTTTTTTCCTTTATCCTGTTGATGAAAATATTAAAGATGATTATTATTATTGTGCTTCTTGGTTTGGAATTTGTGATACAAAAGAATGTGGATATTGTAAGTGGGGAAATCATATAAGAGGATTGAAACAAATTACTTTTAAAGATAAATTGTTTAATGTTCCGGCAAATACAGAAGAATTTTTAATAGAATGTTATGGGGATGATTGGAAAATACCTAAAAAATTTGATTATTATGGTGGATTAGCTGGCGGATATAAAAATTTAATTAATTAAAATATTTTTAATATTTCTTTTATAAATTTTTTATACCATTTTCTAAACATAATATTTGGATTATTTTTTAAATCGTTGTATGACATCCATTTAATCATATCTTTTTCATACAATCCATTATTTTTTTTAATTAATTCAGGGCTATTTTTTTTAATATTTAAAAAATCATTTCTAAATTTTTTTGGTAAATTTATATCAAAATCAATTAACACTATATATGTTCTATAACCATTTAATGTTATTGATTTAATTACATTATCTACTAAATATTTTATTCTTTTTGTTGAACCTAAAATTTTATTTGATTCTTCTTTACATTCTCGTATTGCAGTTTCTTTAAAACTTTCATTATTATCTTTTGAACCTCCAAAGTCACTCCATAATCCACCATCTTCTTTACTGTTAATCCATTCTCTTGAAAATAAAAAATAAATTTTCCCTTTGTGGAAAGAAATAGGTAATACACCAGCGCCCATTTTATATATAATATTTAAATATATATAAAATTTAGATTTCACTTAAAACATCCAATAAATCTCTACCTATTTTTATTGGTTCATCTTGTAATGTTTTATGATTATATATAGGGTGTTTTGTACATCCTTCAATTGTTATACCTCTTGTATAATCATCTAATGTATCTCTCGCACCTTTTAAATAAGTAGAAGAATAATAATTTTTTAATTGGAAATTTTTATTTTTTTTGTTTAATTTTTCATTAATTACATCAAATAAAGTATGATTACAATAATAATTTCTAACTAAAAAATGATTTTTACATCCTTCATCCCCATGAATATCAAAAACTAAATCATAACCGTATTTTTTCATCTGTTTTTTAACTGCTTTTACTTCTGTTGATTTTGTGTGTAACCAATCTCTATTTAAATTTATACCTTTACTTGTCACATACCAATGTCCTCTAATATTTCCGTCAGGATTTAAATTTGGAATTATATAAAAAGTATATTTAGAAAGTAAAGTAGATTTTCTCTCCAAAAGTCTTTTTACAAATCCCTGAAGTATCCAAGAATTTATTGTTTCCCCAGGATGTTGACCATTTATAAGCCATACTCTCTTAATTCCGTTCCCCAGTTTTTTCATTAATATTGGATTTTTATTATGTGAATAACCTATAGTTTTCATATTAGTAAATAATTTCTTACTCTTTGAAAATGGATATGGTGGGTAATATGCAAACCATATAGTGCTTTTTTTGGGGTTTATTTTCCATGTTAATTTTTTTGTGTTACCATTAAATTTAGTATTTTTTAATCGTTTCCAATTTTTATTATCATATGAATAACATACTTTATAACCTTTCCAATCGTTGAAATAATTTCTTAATTTATTAATTTTAAATGTTGTTAATTTATTTAAATTACTTACTTTAAAATAAAACCAATTCTTGTATTTTCTTTTTGTTGATTTGGGATAAGGTTCTTCTTTAATTTCTAAATTTACTATATTATTTTCTGTATTTTTGTGAATGATATTTCCTGATTCAAAATCTGAACTTATACGAATAGTTCTATCAATACTTTTTATTGTTTTATTTTTCTTATTTTTTCTTATTTTTTTGGTTTTAGTCATATATATTTTGGAGAGATTTTTAATATTATAAATATTTTGATATTAAAAATTTTAATTAGATTTTTTTATTGCAGAAGCTTTTAATCTTAATAATCTATCAGTTGAACCAAGATTAGGTCTAACTGGTTGTGACCATTTTTGATGAGGTGCTTTTGGTGTTACACCTAAAGCATAATCTGTATATGAAGTTTTTTTAGTAGTCGAACCATCATTTAACGTATCGGTTTTTCTATTACTAAGATACCCTCCAAAATTTCCTGCTGTAAAATAGCTGTTTGTTACGCTATTTGGATGAAGAACATATCCTTTTGCCAAATTCTTAGATAACATTTCCTTTTCAGACATATATAATTATAAAATATAATTATTTACAGACTATTTGTATGAACATCATACAACTGTTTAATTTCTATAGTAAAAGCATAGTCATTATTATTTAAATCTACTATTCGTCCCATTTCATCTAATAATTTAATATGTAATTTTTTTATATTAACTGGACCAAAATATTCTCTTTTAGATTTATAATTCATATTATCATAATTTGGAGCATCAGGTGTATGAGGAATTTTAGCAAGTGCTGTATTATCATTAAATGCTGATTCTTGAAATGGAGAACTTAAAGTATTTGAATAATTTTTATTGAAATCATCAATAGATAATATATAATATTTTGATACTAAAGAATCATAGCACGCTTCTGGATTATAACCTTCATGATTATTATAAGTTACATTTGAAATATCTACAAAATCCTCATCCCATTTATAATATTGTTTTCTGTATCCCATTGACCATCCTAAATTTAATTGTATAGGTCTACTTAAATCACTCTGTAATCTAAAATCCAAATTAAATCCCTTTCGTGGTTTTGTTGTATCTCCTGGTTTAACATAAGGCACTCCTCCGTTTTCTGGGTTTTTATAATCACGAGTTATTCTAAATTTTCTCGATATCTCATCATATTTACATCCTACTCTTTCAAGTCCGTGTTGATTAAAAACAAAACCATTCAAATAATCAGCAAGTATAAATCCTGAATATATTCCATCTTGAATTTTTATTACCTTCTTTTTAAAAGAATCCGTTATCATTTTTCCATTTGAAGATATATCAAATAATTCAACTGTAAATTCGTTTGTACCTGTTATAGAAGTAAATGTATATTCTGTTTCCGGGATATCTACATTTTGAACAGTTATACTAATTACATTTTTAAATTCTTCAGGTAAATCTATTATAAAATCAGTTGATGCTGTATTATAATAATTTTTACGAAATTTTGTATTAATATTTAAAAGTTGTGTTTTTACTCTCCTGCTTAAAGGATTTATTTTATTAGTATGATTCTCATCAGGATTATCTTGTTTTTTAATAATAAAGTTTGAATTACTTTTAAATGTTTCACTCCTATCTAAATTTTTTATAAATTTACTATCAATTAATTTATAATTTTCTTTTTCTTTATCTAATATTAAAAACAAACTATTACGACAATTTGTTAAAAATACAATCATATTATTTTTTTCATCTAAATCTATTATTTCATCATTGATATTATTTAGTAAATTGTTATAGTTTTCTTCTATTGTTTGTTTTGAAGGATTCATACTTTTATCCAAATTAAAAAAATCCATTAAATCATCTTTTGAATAATTATCTATATTTAAATTGAAATCCATATATTAAATTAGTATATTTTAATTTATGTGATATATACATATAAAATGAGTCGTTGTTTTGCAACACCTTCAAATTTATCAGCTAAAGAATATACAAATAAAAAAAGTAATTTAAATTTATTTTGTAGTTTAAGGCAAGCTTTTTTAGCAAATAATAAAAAATCTATAGGAACAAATGTCGCATGTTTAAAAGATAATGGAAAAATATCCAGTTTCATGAACCAATCTTCACAACTTAAAATAAAAAAAGGATATGAATACTTTAGTCAAAATAATAAAACAGATTTATCATTTAATTATGTAGGTCAAATTATGAAAAAACATTTATGTGCTGCATACGATATCACATTAGATAATAGTGACCTAAGTAATAATTTCACTACTGGTGCTCCTATAAATACGAGAGCACAGGGTACTTCTTTAGCACAAACAGTTGTCGTAGATATGTGTGGTAATCATCCACCCGCATTTGTTAATAGATATGCAGAAATTAATGACAATACTCCAAGCGAATTATCTGGCGGTGATGATGGATTTGGCACCACAACCAAAAATTTTAAAGATAAAAAAAAAATTATTTACGATTATTGTGCTCTTAAAAAAAGTTCTAATATTAACGTTTTATTACCTAATGATTAAACACTTAAAGTTATACCAAAATATCGTTTTTGTTTTATTGGATTAATATTTATTGAAACATCTGTTAATTTATTATCTCTCCAACATTTTAATAATAAATTTGTTTCTGTCTCTCTAAATTCAAAACAATTTACTATTCTATTTTCATTTAAAAATCCCGATACACGACTATCAACATAATGTGGAGGAATTCTTAACCAAACTCTTGCTCTGTTATCACTACTCGCCAATACTACCATCATCAATTCTATTAATATACTTAACATCTATAACTATATTAATAAATCGTTTAAAGTTATTTTTTTTATATTTTTAATGGAGATTAGTAAAAATGGTTGTAGAGTTATTATTGATAATGTAGATGATATTATTTTTTATAAAAAAAGATTATCTCAATCTGTTGTTAATTTAAAAGAAGAATTAAAAGAAAAACAAGAAGCATTAGATAAAGTTGAAAAATATTTATATGCAAATTGTAATCATCAATGGGTAACAGATTCAATTGATTCTATGAAAAACTATAAATTAGGTCAAATAATTAAATATTGTGAAATTTGTGAGTTATCCGGTTAGACATGCATACCATTTTACTTTTTTTACATGAAAACATCCTGAATTACATAACATTTTTGATAAATGACAATTTTTACAAACCCCCTTTTCATTGAAGTCGTGAAACCTGCAAGACTTTCTTTGAGAATATATACCTCCTCTATCGCTATAATATTTATCACCACACTTATAACAAGTTATCTTCGTATGATACTTAGATTGGTCTCTAATGCATAAATTACCCATATAATATAAATTATTAATAATTATTTATATTATTTATTTCTTTCGTGTTTTATTTTTTGATTTCTTTTTATTTTTTTTTGATTTATTTTTAATCTGTATCTTCTTTTTCTTTTTCTTATTTGATTTGTTTCTTTTTCTTCTTGTTTTTCTTTTTCCACCAGTAAAAGTTTGTTTTATAAATGGTTTTTCAAATTGTATTCTCTTCTCTTCTTCTTCTTCATCTAATTGAATACATTTCGTCATTGCTCTTTCATTTTCTATAAAACGGGAAAGATAGTCAGAATCATTTAACCAAGGGTGTTTTAATAAATTAATTTTAAATAAATAATTCTGGTCCACTAAACCTCCACCACCTCTTTGCCCTCCTCCACTTATAAACAAATCTCTATTTTGTTTTTTAAAATTAGCTTCATTATTTTTGTTTTTAAAAAGATTTTCATTATCTACGAAACATCCAGGTTTTTTGTCTTTAATCGGGATATATTTATTCGACTGAGGTTTCAAAGATTTTCTAATATATGGACCGATTTTAGGATTGGACTTGTCTCTATATTCTTTTTCTTGGGTAGTTTCTTCTCTTCTTTTACATTTAAAATTATAGCCCTTTTCCAACAACCTTTTGCCACTCAGATTAGAACATGTATCATTCAGCTTATTAGGCTTTCCCTCCCCTTTCTCTTTTTTGTAATCGTTCTGGTATGTAGTAGTTATTTTATCACTAAATGCTTTATTGCATAGATTATTTCCCATATGAATTATATCACTCCTTTTTCCAGCTATTTGACCTTTCCTCAATTCATCTTCCTTTTGTTTCAACTGTGCTGATACGTCTGGTCTATCAACAACATCACCGGTCTTACCATCAACAACATCACCGGTCTTACCATCAACAACATCACCGGTCTTACCATCAACAACATCACCGGTCTTACCATCAACAACATCAC
>Ga0222718_10000708_pt1 | contig 34320 bp, 50 predicted proteins | sample C33_27DmetaG_FD_165045 | JGI IMG/M metagenome (GOLD analysis project Ga0222718, IMG submission 165045) | Estuarine water microbial communities from San Francisco Bay, California, United States - C33_27D | ecosystem: Environmental > Aquatic > Marine > Unclassified | place: USA: California...
GGTTAAAAAGTGGCATAAGGACAGAGGTTGGTCAGATATTGGCTATCATTACTTGATTGACCGCGATGGAACCATTGCAGATGGCAGACCCGTGGAACGCGCTGGCGCACACGCGAAAGGCTACAATTCAAATTCTATTGGGATTGCAGTTTTTGGTGGTCATGGTGGAACAGCAAATGATGAGTTTGAGGAAAACTTCACTGACGCGCAAGATCGGGCGTTGCGCAGGCTGATTGCTCAGTTGCAAATGGAGTTTCCAAACATCAATCAAGTTATTGGTCATAATGATCTGCCAAATGTTACAAAGGCTTGTCCGACCTTCAAAGTTCAGCGATGGATTAAGCAAGACAAAACACCGGCAAAAGAACCCCGCAAATCTTTGGCACAGTCCAAGACCATACAGGCATCACAGATTACAAAAATTGCTGGTTTGGCTACACCTCTAGTCGGTACAATTGGCGGCATGGATTGGCAAAAGCTGTTGATCTTAGGCGGTCTTGCTATTGTCATTTTAATTGGTACTGGCGTCATTGATGTGGAGCGCACCAAGAAGTGGAAACAGGGTGATCGCTAATGTTTATGCTGGCACGTCTTAAACTGTACGCATACGCGGCTGTAGCGGTCCTTGGGGCGATGTTAATGGTTTACTTGAAGGGTGCGGCAAATGGCGCTCAGAAAGTGCGTATGAAGGCGACACAGCGGCGCATAGACGATATGCTGACTGCAAAGGATGTAGAAAATGAAGTTAAAAGTTTGGATGATGACGCTTTGCTTACCCGCGCTGATAAGTGGGTGCGCAAGCGTGACGGTTAATGGTTATTGCGATATTGCAAAGCCACATTACTTTGCTGATGAAGAAGTGACATCTTGGTTGCTGAGAAAAGATCCTCAATTGTTGACCGACACAATTGTTCACAATGAACAGTATGAAAGGCTTTGTGACGCATCTTAGCGTCTTGCTTCTTAGAAAATCTTGTGTTTATCTGATTTTGGGAAACAGGGAATAACTTAACATTCTAGGTGTAAACTGCTCCACTGAGTTTGTGGTTTTGGTCTTCGCATTACCCCCTGTTTCTCACGATTTATCTCAGAGTTACTATCCACTTTATGTCATTGCGGATAATGTAATTGTTCAACTGACTAGCAGTCATTCCTAATTCCCGTGCGGCTTCTGATTGGGAATAGCCCCACTTGCTCATCTGTTCTATGAGTTCTTTTTTCTCGCGCTCATGGCGCTTGTTTAGTTCATCCCATGTTTCAGTTGGTTTTGGCTTGTTTTGGTCAAAATTGTGTTTTTGTGCCGCATGATATTTTGTAAACGGTACGGCACCAAATCCAGCCCTTTTATTACAAAGAACAGCATCACGCTTCATGCTGTTGAGGTTGGATAATAAACTTTCTTCATTCATCATATTTTTTTTCCTTCTACTCGCAAACTGCGCACAAAGTTTTCTAGCTCTTTACGCGCTCTCCACAGGTCTTGCTGGACGTTAGGGTGTTTTGTACCTGTGCGAAGGTAAGCGTCCAGACATCGTTCTTCCTCCCGCTTGAGATGACGTAAAAGTGCGTGATCGTGGGGTGTGAGTTCTAGCATCTTCATATTCCTTTCTCATCCAACATTGCCCACAGTATAACTCAAAATCCTGATGTTTTATCAGGGCGTCATTCTCGCAGTACATACATTTCTCAGTCATGGTCTACTCCTTGGTCTGATTGCAGAGGAAACAACATTAGTTTCCACGCACGTCATGTAAATGTCATTGCCGTAGAGCTTGACAATGTGATCATAGATCGGGTCAGCCAAGCCCTGATCCATAACTTGCTGACAGTGGCTCTCTGTGGCGTAGACGATGGATGCAAGCGGTGCTGAATTGAATGACGCCATTTCATAGTCAATCATTAGGACTGTGAAAAACTCAATCATAGCCACCATCCCGCGCTGATACCTGCTACAAACACAGCCGCCATAACGACCACTAAAGCAAAGATTGCCCAATCCTGTCTATTAATTTTCATAAGCGTAAATCCCGTATCTTTTGGCATACAGCATCTTGGTCTGCTGGCATTTGCCTGTAAACAGCTTCTCTAGCAAAGCTGCGTTTTGCTCTTCATTATTGTAGATGACTTCGCTATCCAGCGTGCCGGTAATAAGCTGCAATTCGCGGTCTGACATGCTGGTATCGCATTCACAGCGTTCATGCACTGTGATCTCATCACTGAAAGCGTCTGCGCGGCGGGTGTATGTGTGCCGCTTTGTATCGCGGCACTTGGGGCAGTTGTAGCTCATGCTGCCACCTTTACAGAAAAGGTTTCGCCGATTTCCATCATGCAATCAATCGCGGCAACTTTAGCATCTTCCAAAGTTGCATAGCTTTTGTTGCAAAGATTGGCGTGAACGCGTCCAACAAAAATATAGCGTCCTGATGGTGCTTTAATGATGGTTGCAGATTTAAACATTTGCGTTTCTCCTTACTGATATATGTATAATATAGTATCTTGCGTAATACATTGCAAGAGGTATTTGCAAAGAAAGTTAATAACAACTAAGGTCGCAAAATATAGAGGTTACTATTTTGACAGGCACAAGATGTACCAAATAGAGCTAGAAATATCGGGACAACCGATTGGCAAGGGCAGACCGCGCTTTACCAAAGCGGGTCATACATACACCCCTCAGAAAACAAAAGAGTATGAGCGGCGTATTCATGCGGCTGCATGGGCAGAGATGGCAAAGCACAACATTGACCAGACCAGCAGGCCGGTTGCGGTTGAGGTTATTGCTTTTATGGACATCCCCAAGTCATGGTCCAAAATAAAGCGCCTTGAGGCCGAATACGGTGCGATAAGTCACATGAGTACGCCTGACGTGGATAACATAGCTAAGATCGCCTTAGATGGCCTCTCAGGGACTATATTCGCTGATGATAAGCAAGTGACTAGCATGAGAATAAAAAAGACGTTCTGTCACCCTGACCGTGGGCCAGTGCTTTACATATCAGTGTCTTGGACTGACGCAGATGTATGATCTGGCAGGGGCTTGTCATTTAATAACCAATCAACAACGTCATCTACTGCGACCGTCTTTCTTTCAGCCCGCATCAGAGTGAGGATTTTGTTCGCACGATCAACAATTGCCTCTATGAGTTCTTCATTGGTCAAATCAAAATCTTCATAATCAAAGCATTTGTGCATTTCTTCAGTAAATTCACTATCCGAAAGGCAATTTAAGTAAGCCACAAATTCTACTATTGTTAATGTTTCATCACTCATTTTCTTTCCTTTCTGAATACAACCAATCAGGGCCGTATTTCTCACGCCAAAGTTTAGGCTCTTTGTGGATTGCTATTTTCGTATCATCCCAAAGACCTTGGTGATGCCCTTCGCAAAGCGGCATCGCAGTTTCATCCGGTCGTTTTCTGGTTCCATGACGATCATGGATAGGGTGATGGGCTGTGGTCGGTGATTGCTGGACTTCATTGAACGCTTGGCAGATGCAGCATGGCTGCTCTCTGATTGCTCTGAGGTACTTTTCATCCTTCTTTGCCTTTGGTTGTTTGAGGCCAAGAGGTGGGCGTTTAGCTAAGTTCGTCATCTTGCATCCGTAGCCATTCATTTATTGCTTTCATAGAGTATTCAGACATCTCAAACCGACCATATGCAGCGGTTTTAGGTTTGGTAACATTGCTATGTTTGCAATAATCACCCGCCGCCGCACCACACTTTTTGCAAGATTGCTCTATTGGTCGCATGATCATATGTTTGCTAGCACCTTAAATTGTGACGTTCTGACATGGCGGCATACTTCTATTTCTCCCTCATCATTCAGTCTGTTCATGCCCTTCTTTGACACCCTGTAATCTGGCTCACCGTGGTAAGTCTTATTGATGTCTATGTAGCCAATGGTATCGTCTATTTTCCAGTGTACCACAAATAGGCTAGGAAGTCCTGTTATCTCAGTTTGGTTTTTACCGGCAGTGCATTTTGTCAAACTTATCATAATGTCTGGCAGGTCATAGAAAGCGTAATTGATGATGCGTAATTCTACGAATGCTTGCGGCTTGTTGTCTTTGTGGGCTACAGCATCAAACACACTGTACTTGTGCTGCATCTCTACTGTGCATCTCCACTTCTTACCTAGACGCGCACACAAGTCTAACTCGCGCTGCACCATCTCATCGCTAAGTTCCCAGTGGGTCATATCCTATTCCCTCTGCCAGCTTTGCCATTGCCAATTCAAAGAATTTGTTAAACTCAGTTTGGTTCATTTTATCAAAGCTGATGCTGTCAGGTATGTTTACCAGTTCACCGTTCAGCGCAGATAGCTTAATCCGCACATAACCACACGCGATTTTTAGCTCATCGTGCAGGTGATGCTCTGTGGGCCATTTGCCGGTATCCCTAGCCACCCTGCGCAGCGTTGACCAATAGAAATTATGGTGCGGGTTGGAGCGTTTACCTGTATTACTTAGATCAAACAAAGTGCCGTCTGGGTAATCTTCCATACGCTCTGCATCATAGCGAGAAACGGGCATTAGCTGCCCATTCCTCAGTTCCATCTGTAACTTAATCATCAGAAAGGTATCTGGTCTAAGTCATCTTCTGGCAATTTCTGACCCTCTGCCATGCGCTGGGGTTCATGCTCAGTGTGTGACACTTGCCCACGCTGTTGACCACCACCGATCAGCTTAACGTCATTGGCGCGAATGCTGATGTAGGTTTTGCCGTTGTATTCGCGGGTCTTTAGCTCACCCGATACGCCTACTTGTTTCCCTTTTGTAACATACTGGGCAATTCCTGTTCGGTTATAGTCAACGTCAAAGAAGATCGTGCCTTTATTTGCTCCATAGCCATCATCAACTGCGACTGAAAACTTGAGAAATCCCCCTCTCTCGTTCTCTTGAATTTGACTGTCTTTGGTGACACGCCCGATAATAGTGCATACTTTCATATCATTAACTCCAACTTTCTTTTGTCATGGGCATCAATCAGTGCGTTGTATTCTATCTCTTCCAGACCAACGCTGTTTATCAGTTTCTTAAAGCGACCCTCATTGTCAGCAAAGCGCTGTGCATCACAATTTTCATAGAATGTCAGCGCAGCATCTACTCGCGCCTTCAGATCTAATTCCATTGCTGGTGATGCTGGTTTTGCTGCTTTGAAATCGTCAGCTTCTTCTTCAGAGTACACTTCCCCGTGTAACCCGACCAGTTTAAGAATAACCCTATCTTTGGCGCGTTTTTCAGCCATAGCAAAAGGGTAACTATTTTTGTTGTTGTATGGTGCCGCTTCACCAATAGACCACTCTGTAGCCTCTCCCATGTGGCCTGTGACGCATATAACTGCTTCTTTCGCAGCCACGTCACACGCTATGATCTGCGGTGTATCAAATTTGACCTTATAATGCGCTGCGACTTTCTCAAGTGCTTTGTGCAGCACAACTGGTGTTCCATGACAGTCCCACACAGCCTGACGCTCTGTGAGATTTATTTCAGCCAATATTTCTTTGAGGCGGGCAGGTAATTGTTTAGGCATTGAGGATCTCCGCAATTTCGTCATGCTCTCTGTTGGCTCTTTTTATACCAGCGTCAAGAGCTTGAAACATCTGAACAGTGATCGCTGGAGAGATGTTATTGTCGGTCGCTGTTTTGATCATCTCAATCAAGATAGCGTTTTTGATTTTAAGTGGTGTTGGATGCTTGTGCATGATGTCCTCTTTTTTATGTTTGTGTCTTGCATATATCATCAATGTATCGTACATACAACCCCAATGTTGTAAAAAAGGAAAGCGCATGAATAGTAAAATGATGTACACCTTAGAACACATCCAGCGTCTGTTGCGGGATCGGCAAGCCTCAAAAATTTCGGAAGCAACGGGTTTAAGTAGGTTCACAATATACCGTGTCAGGGATGGCGTGGGAAATGTGACTTATGACACTGTAAAAGTCTTGTCTGATTATTTAATGGATGTAGAATAGGAAAAGACCCGCGCCTGACAGAGCAACGGGTCTTTGTAAGAAGTTGTAACTATGTTACAGTGCGAATGTCTCAAACCGCAGGGTAATGATAGAACACCCTGCTCCAAAAAACAAGGAGTGAAGAAATGTCTTCATCAAGATTAATAGCAAATGTAATGTCTTTAGGTGCATTGATTGATGATAGCGAGTTTCGTTTATTGATGGTACTTGCTGAGTGTCCTTATGGTGAGGGATACAAGGCATCATTTGATTACATAGAGAAGGTTGCGGATTTCACTCATCACAGAATTGAGAGGACGGTCGGGAATTTTGGCGATGAACATAGGTTTGTGACGCTGCACGACGACCCAAATTTTCAGGTTTTTGACCTATACTGGACAGAAGAAGAAAAAAATTATGTTTGTTTGGAGTGGATATAATGGCTTTACATTCATTTGATCCAAAGATTGCAGCAAAGGTTGGTGTAAATGCCGCAGTGATTTATCAGAATTTATTATTCTGGGTTGAGAAAAATCAAGCTAATGACAAGCATTTCCATGAGGGCCGTCACTGGACATATAATAGTATGAGAGCTTTTGAGGAACTGTTTTCTTACCTAAGTCAAAAGCAAATTAGAACTGCTTTAGAGAAGTTAATAGAGTGTGATTTGGTCTTAGTTGGTAACTTTAACAAAGTTGGATACGATAGAACAAAATGGTATTGCCCTACAGGTCAAATGGAATTGCCCAAAAAGGCAAATGGAAATGCCCAAAAGGGCGAACCTATACCAGATAGTAAATCAGATAGTAAACCAAATACTAATACATCATCAAAGGATGATGAGGTGAATTATTACTTTGACCAGTTGTGGGAAATGTATCCAAGAAAGGTCGGAAAGGGGCAGGCCAGAAAAGCATATGTATCAGCTTCTAAGAAGATAGACTTCTTTGATCTGTTGCCTAAACTGGAAGTATACGTTTCAACACTAGACGGTAAAGACAAACAATATATGCCTCACCTAGCTACTTGGCTAAACGGTGAGCGCTGGGCAGATGAGGTATAATGCTATGAACTATGATGCAAGAATACAGCTAATCCGTAATGAGCTAATGAACATCCTTGGCACTTACGCTATTCCAAAGCACTTAGAAGATGAGAAACGTGCGCAGGCAGAGGTAGAGGGTATTTGTCGCCTGATTAACCAGAAGTTCCCTAACGACACAAATGAAGATCATATTCGCGGCACAATGGATCGCGCAATGCTGAAACTAAAAGAGGCGCACAAGTCACGCTCTTGGCCTACATCAGCAGAAATCAGCGCAGCAGTTTCTAAGTCTATGACATCTGCATCTACACGCACAGTAAGCAGCGCCCCGTGGAAGCCTGACACATTAAAGATAAACGCTGCCCGCATTAAAAACGGCGAGCCGGTGTCAGAGACATACATCAGAGGCACGATGGCTCAGAAGCTGCTGGATCTTGGAATGATTACAGAGGCGCATCTACAGCCATACTTAGAATACTTGTCTCACAACAAAGTTCTTGATAGGATATAGGTACTCTTTATAGAGACTGTCCTCCGACTGATATTCCCCTCGCGTTCTTTCCTTTAACGTGGGGGGTTTTTTTATTGTTAAAATGTGCTATAGTTCGCGTGGGCTTATTCAATCCTCCCTGTTGAAAGTTCCATACTGCCCACAACTGACCCTCTGGATGTTCGGGTATGTTCAGAGGGTCTTTTATTTTATCCTCATATGCACTAATATATACCACATATAGACGCACCCAATATGGACGGTACTATGGGACAAATAGAGAACGGCGACACAAAAGTAGTGAAGAAAAGACCGCCTGCGGCTGGAAAAGGCAGACCTAAAGGGACGCCAAACAAAAGCACAAAGCTACTCAAAGACAGTATCCTAATGGCGGCAGAGCTTGCAGGTAACAAATACGGTCAGGTTGGCATCGTTTCATACTTAGAACATCAAGCGCATGAAAACCCAGCAGCATTCATTAGCCTCATGGGTAAGGTACTACCGCTGCAAGTCAAAGCAGACGTTGAGGGTGAAGTGCAGCATGTAGTCAGGCTCAAATGGCGCGAATAGTTGAAGTAGACCAAGAGATAAACTACAAGCCGCGTGAACAAATCAAAGCCTTCCACAACAGAAAAGAACGCTTTGCTATCATCGTAGCTCATAGACGCTTTGGCAAAACGGTAGCAGCTATCAATGATCTTATCCGGTCTTGCTTTGAGATAGATCGCCCAAACGTGAGGGTGGCATACATTGCTCCATACCTTTCCCAAGCTAAAGCAGTTGCATGGGATTATGCCCTAGAGTTCACCAGAGACATCCCAGAGATAAAAGTAAACCACAGCGAATTGCGCATAGACTTCCTAAATGGATCACGCTTTCGTCTGTTTGGTGCGGATAACTACAATGCAATGCGCGGTCTTTATTACGATGCAGTAGTTTGTGATGAGCATAGTGACTTCCCAGCATCCGCTTGGACTACCGTAATTAGACCATCATTAGCTGACAGAAAAGGTAAAGCCACATTTATTTCAACTCCTAAAGGGCGTAACGAATTTTGGGAACTGTGGCATGAGGCGCAAGATGATCCGAATTGGTTCACGGCAATGTTCAAGGCATCACAGACATCAATTTTGGATCAGGAAGAACTTGAAGAAGCCAAGCGCACTATGGGCGAAGATCGCTACGAGCAAGAGTTTGAGTGCAGCTTTGAAGCGGCTATTCAAGGTGCTTTTTATGCTAAAGAGATGAAAGAGGCTACGGAAGAAGGCAGAATAACCCGTGTGCCTTATGATCGGGCTGCATCTGTCATTACTGCATGGGACTTGGGAATTGGAGATTCCACTGCAATATTTTTTGCGCAGTTTGTGGGCCAAGAAATCAGGATTATAGATTATTACGAAAACAGCGGGGTTGGATTAGATCACTATGCGAAAGTTCTCTTGGACAAAGAATACCATTACGAGCAACACATTCTGCCGCACGATGTTCAAGTCAAAGAGTTGGGAACGGGAAAAAGCAGGCTTGAAACGCTTGACGCGCTGGGCATACGGAACATTGAGATTGCGCCAAAACTAGCGGTAGAGGACGGCATACAGGCTGCGCGTACCATGATCCCCAGATGCTGGTTTGATGCTGACAACTGCGCAAGGGGCGTAGAGGCATTGCGGCAGTATCGTAGAGACTTTGATGAAAAACTAAAGACTTGGCGGGGTAGACCGCTGCACGATTGGACGTCACACGGCGCTGATGCGTTTAGGTATCTGGCGGTTGGCTATCGGAAACAGTCCGATTGGGGCGAGCCGATAAGAAGGAATTTGCGCGGCTTGGCGTAGTGTGGTAAGGTGCGACCATCTATAGGAGTTGCCCATGCCCAAAAAAGGTTTGTATTCCAACATCCATGCTAAACGTAAGCGTATTGCTGCTGGGTCTGGCTAGAAAATGCGTAAGGTTGGATCTAAAGGTGCGCCTACGGCGGCAGCATTTAAAGCAGCAGCAAAAACAGCAAAGAAGAGAAAAAAATGAAAACTGATAAGTATAGTTCAGCTAAAAACTTCAAACCCTGCAAAAATTGCCCTACGCCAAACAAGTGTGCAATGGCGGGACGTTGTTTAGCAAAGGGTTGATATGCCATACTCCAAGTATACGCCCAAACAAAAGAGATTGGCTGCAATGGCAGGTGATCGGAAGAAGATTACTGGCGCGGATTTGAAAGCTGTTTCAAAAGCAAAAAAGCGCAAGACTGCTAAGAAAAGGAAGTAACGATGTTGAGGCCAAGAGCGCGTCCAGAAGGAATTAGCCCGTCACCAACAGACAGACGTGAAGATGATGAGGACAGGGGCGCACAGCCAATAGGCTTAATGAATAGCCTTCTAATGGGTCTTGGGTTAAGGGATCGCACCCCAGAGTATTACCAGCGCACGGGTTACGTTATTGGTCAGCAGCGAGGGCGGGCAGCGAGAGATTTATACGATCAGCAGACAATGGAAATGCGCCCCCGCGCAGGTTTGTTTTCATTTTTGCGCGGCGATAGCGGTGGATCTGATAGAGGCTTTCTTCCCCAGTTTCTAGGCTATCGGGATTATTCTGATATGTCTGACAGGGGCGGCAGATATGCGTCCGGTGGTCAATATAGCGGTGGTGGTAGTATTAGTATGCTTGGAAACTTAGCGGATACCATTTCCGGCGTTGACGTTCCTGACTTCCGGTATGCGCCAGAAATAGAGGCAATAATGGATCAAGAGCAAGGCGCAGGTATGGCAGATTATTTAAGGGCGACAGAACCTGACATGTATCGTAGGTTTGGTGAAAGCATTCGTAGCAGGCAGCAATTTAGAGGTGGTTTTTTCTAATGCCGAAAGACCCGCGTTTAGCCCGCGCTGGCGTTTCTGGTTATAACAAGCCGAAGCGCACGCCTAATCACAAAACCAAGTCGCACGTTGTTGTGGCGAAGGAAGGTGACAAGGTTAAGACAATCCGCTTTGGGCAGCAGGGCAAGACCGGTGATAAGACAATGACAAAACGCGCCAAATCCTTCAAAGCAAGACATGCCAAGAATATAGCGAAGGGCAAGATGAGCGCGGCATACTGGAGCAACCGCGTTAAGTGGGAAATGTCATGGAAGTGATGAAGTTAGACAATGGGCGATTTGCAAAAGATTGCCCTTCATGTGGCGCACAGCAGACGTACTTGCGGAAATGGTATGCAGAAGCCTCTTTGAGAGAGGGTAAGACGTGCAAATCATGCTCTAATAAGGTGACAGAAAATTGCAACCGAGGTTGGCATCGCGGTATCAGAGTTTCTTGGTTTAATAAGTTTCAAACGCAAGCGGCATTGCGCAACATAGATTTTTTTATCACCATTGATGATGTTGCAGACGTTATGGATGAGCAGGGTGGCACTTGCGCCTTAACTGGTTGGTGCATTGATTTTCCAGAAACAGGACACCCGCACAAAGTAGATGCCTCTATTGACAGGATTGATAACCAATTTGGTTATATCAAAGAGAATATTCAACTTGTTCATAAAATGGTAAACATGTGTAAACAGCAATACGGGCAAGAAGATTTTGTACGGATGTGTGAAGCTGTAGCGAACAAGGTTAAATGGTAATGGGTATTTTAGACTTCTTTTCCCGTGAGGCTGGGCAGCAACGCCGTAGAGCGTTGGATGAGGCGGTCACTGATCTTTTTACTTACCTCACTCCACCAAATTTGCGTCCAGCAGTAGAAACTGTTGCTCAAATGAACCCCATTCAAAGCATGAGCGATGCAATGCAAGCCGGAGGGGTTTTGTTTGATCCAGAGGCTACAGCGGAAGCTAGGAAGCGTGCAGCTTTGGATATGGGCGTAGAGATAGCAATGACGGTAACACCGGCTGCATTGGCTAAAATGGGATACTTAACAGCCCCACAAGCACTTGCCGAAACATTCGCAGCGCCATCTGGAATGACACAAGCAGATGTCAGGGATCTTTTCCCAGAAGAAGCATACCATTTTATGAAGAGCAATCGGATGATCGGTGATGTTCTTAGACCGCCGTCAGATAGCCCTTCAAGATTTGATCGGCTGGGTGTTCACGTTGGCACGCCCGCGCAGGCAGAAGATCGTTATAGAGTGCAAGTCGGTACGGGTTCAAGAGAGGACATAGATCGTGATCTCACTTTGCTTCGCAAGGATACTGGTATGACTTTGCCGCTGCAATTACGCACAGATAAACCTTTTGAGATCAAAGATTTTAAAGAATTTGGCATAGATCCAGACGTTTCACATTCTTCGCAGAGCTTTGAGATTGACGGTAAAACAGTCTTATCAGAGGACGGTGTAAGAGCGGTTTTGAATGAATTTGCTGATGCTCGCAATTTAGATTTAGATACTGCACTAGATGTTTTCCGTAAGGAACTAACGGATAAGGGTTATACTAATATTCCGTATGTAAACATGATAGAGGGTGTAAAGCGCAGCGAAACATATGTTCCTGACCCTAAGTTTAAGCCGGAAAACATAAGCAACATAATGTTGGTTGATAGGACGGCTGGTGATCCGGCGGTAATAAAAAGTAGATTTGCCGCGTTTAGGGATGCGTATGATCCAAGCATTATGGCGGCGGTGCCTATTGGTGGTTTATTGGGGTACAATATGCTATCACAACAGCAGGCAGAGCGTAACAATCAAGGGTTATTGTACTGATGGTTGGAAAAATCAGTAAATATTTTGTGAGACAAAAACGGGATTGCAATGAACTTACTTGAATTTTTCTCCCGTGAAGCCGGTCAGAAACGGCGTAGATGGCTGGACGAAACAGTTGGCGATGCCGTAGAGTATTTTATTCCACCTAACTTGCGCCCTGCTGCCGAATTTATTGCAGAAGCAAATCCCGTTCAAGCAATGGGTAACGCAATGTCGGCGGGCGGTGTTGTGTTTGACCCAGAGCAAACGAGAGAGGCAAGATTACGCGCTGCTGGCGACATGGGCTTAGAAATGGCTATGAGCCTTGCGCCTGCGGCATTGGTTCGCATGGGTTACTTGGCTGCGCCTGCTGGACTGCTTGAAACATTCTCTACACCATCTATAGATGCAGCAGTAGATATAGGGCAAGGTATCTTGTCTGATGCTACTTACGCTGCACGTTCCGTTGCAGGGGGTGATCCGCGTGGGGTGTTAGAGGCGTTTCAGCGTGGAAAGCAAGCGCAATCTGTTGGGGCAAAGTCAGTTAAAGATACGCCTGCGGGTGAGGTTACGCCCTATGCAGATGTAGAAGTTATAGATCCTAGAGATCTAGTCGGAGCAAAAATAAGCCCAACACCGGCAGATTTGACTAGGGCGGGTGAATTTTACGAGGGTATTGATGCGGCAGGTACAACGCGCAGAACGCCATTACAAGGTGGGCCTTTGTTTCCGTTGCAACAAGTATATTCAGACGCGGATATTGCTTGGTTAGTTGATAGCCAATCTAAAGGTGCTACTAAATTAGGAAAAGATAGTGATTTTGTTGCGGTCACTGCGATGGCTCCAAAAGCGCACCAATCTAATGCATCTGTGAATGATGCTTATCTTGGAACACTGGAAGCATACATTGAAAGTGGCAGAATTGATCCCGATACACTGGGCGCAATAAATCAAACAATAAGGGAGTTCGGAGCTTTAACAAAAGACCCAGACCTAAAGCCCTTGCAGAATTTTATTGGATTTGGTCATCCAAATTTTGACGAATATATGAGAAGTTTAACCTTTGATCAAAGGGCTGCGATAGCAAAGCAAATGCAAGCCCCTAGAATGCACAATTATGGCGTTCCTAATTTTCAAAAGGTTTTGGATGCAACAATACAGCCAGAGTTTGCAGGTAGTAATTTAGGCGATACACTTCTGCTGTTAGAGTTAGACAAAAACCGTGGACTGCTAAATCTAGCAGATGAAGGTTTGCCAGAGCATATGTCTTACGATACAGGATTAGGTGGTCGTGTAGTAGGTCGTTTTGAAAACCCTGTTTCGCGTGGATTGCTTTTCCCAAGTTTTGAGGCAGAATATTCTGCACGTCCAACAATGATAAACAAATCTGGCAATGTTGATGAAGCAAGAATGGCTTACTCATTTGGTCGTGCGCTGCCGACAGAAGAAATAACCCCAGAGGGCGCTCGTAACATTTTTGAAGCTCTCCAATATTATAACATTGAGCAACCCAGACAGGCTCAGTTGATAGAACAAGCGTTAGTCAATGGTTGGCGAACATCATCAACTCCTAAAATAAGGGGCGGTATTGCTCCAGTAGATTATGAAAGGGCATTGCAAAGAAATCCTTCTTTGCCTTCTTTGGAACCATATACTGCAAAAGATGTCACGCAAGGTGCAAAGCAGGGCGATTTTGAGGTCTTCCAATTAGGTGATGCAGATGTCTACTTTGGATTGAAGAAAAACCCTGATTACACTTGGATGAATGACGGAAAACCAATTCCAGAGTTGGGCGAAGACGAAGTGGATTTGGTTGGGGTTATCAGCAACGAAATAGGTGCAAAAGGCGTAGCTTCTCCAGCAATTATGGGGAAAGCTATTGAACAGGGCGCTACAGTATTAAACGCATTTGCGGTCCCAAGTAAGCGTTTCCCAGAGGGTTTCTTGCCAAATGTGTACAGCGGGTATGGATTTAAGGAAGTAAAACGTATACCATTTAGCAAAGAATTTTACATAGAAGAGCGCGGGGAAGCTGCTTATGAAGATCTTCTACGCCAGTGGCGTGCAGAGGGTTGGGATGAAAGCAAAGGGTTTCCTGACGTAGTTCTAATGAAATGGAGTGGAACAGATGCACAGCGAGCAGACGCAAGCCAGCGCGTTTTTGATGAGGGTTTCTCAGGTTTTGGGACAGGAGAGGACATCGGCTCTATCAAATCGGCAGGACAAAATTCTCAGCCAAGCCTACAAGCGGCTACTGGATCGCAAGCCAGCGGACAAAATATCGGACGCGGAGATACAGGGACAGTACGATCTGGTAGTGGAGCATCTCAGTCCAGCGGCATACGAAGTGCGGCGGCAGAATTAAGGCAATTAACCCCAGAGCAGCGTAAAAATCTGGGATTACTTACGATGGGGTTTTAAATGGCTATAACAACATACTCAGAACTAAAAACAGCAATAGCAAACTGGCTTAACCGTGATGATCTAACGTCAGTCATCCCTGATTTCATCACGCTTGCTGAAACAGACATTAACCGCAAGCTGCGTCATTACAAGATGATAGAGCGGGTAGATGCAACGCTAGATAGCCGGTATGTGCAGGTTCCTAACAACTGGTTGGAGACTTTGCGGTTTAACATCACAAGCGGCGGTGTGACGCGCAAGCTAGATTTTGTGGGTCCAGAGGATATGTTGCAGCGCCGTGAAGAAAACAGTGATGCAACAGGTGTTCCACAGTATTACACGCAGATTGGTGAGGCTATAGAGGTGTTTCCAACGCCTGCTGGTGAGTATCCAATGCAGCTTGCATACTATGAGCGCATTCCAAGTTTAAGTGATAGCACAACGTACAACTGGCTTTTGCAAGATGAGCCTGATGTTTACTTGTATGCTACCTTGATGCAGTCTGCGCCGTATTTACTTGATGACGCACGCACTGCAACGTGGGCGGGGCTATATCAAAACGCAATCAATTCTTTGCAAAAAGCCTCTGATGACACGCGGTTTGGTGGTTCTGGACGCAGAATTATCATTACTAGCTACTAACAACAAAATGGTGTATGGTACGCCTAGATATATCTAACGGAGAAATCCATGTCCTTAACAAATGCTTTTGAAACGCACACGCTTCAGTATCTACTGACCACTGATAGTCTGACACGTCCAACCTCATGGTACATAGCCTTATTCACATCTGACCCCACGGACACAGGCTCCGCAGGTACTGAAGTATCCACTGGCACTGGATATGCACGCACTGCGGTGACATTTACCGTAAGCGGTGACACGGCGTCTAACTCAGCGGCTGTGGAGTTTTCTGCGGCGTCTGGCGGCAACTGGGGTACAATAAGCCACATTGGTGTTATGGATGCGTCCACAGGTGGGAACATGATTGTGCATTCGGCATTGACGACTGCCAAAGCAATCAATGATGGCGATGTATTTAGGATACCAACAGGCGACCTTGACATAACAGCAGCTTAATGGGTTTACGCTCAACATACGATACGGGTGTTTTTGGTTCCGGTTTATATGGTGAGCCGGAGACAACGCAGTTTTCTGCAACGGTAGCATTAAGCGTTTCGGCAACAGCAAGCGCCGATACGGTAAAGCAGGCATCTTCAACAGCAAGCATTACAACAACAGCTTCACAGCCATCTGGTGTTATTATCAAGGATGCTGCTGCTACGGTAAGCCTTGCGGGTATCGTAACTGTCAGTGCTGTAAAGTATGAGGTGGTTGCTGGCTTCCGCGCAGGCTATGGCCTCAATACTTATGGAAGCTATATGTATGGCAAGAACATTAGCATTGAGGAAGCTAGTGCGACTGCAAGCATAACGGTGACGCCTACAATTTCTTATCAGGCTGTTCGCCAAGTATCTGCAAGCCCAGCGATTACAACAACATTTACGTCAAACGGCGTTATTGATGTTGTGGGCCACTCTACAGCGACTATTTCAATTTCACCAGATATAGCGTATAACAGGGTAAGGTTGATGTCTGCGGCTGACAGCATTGGTTTCACGCCGGTTGTAAATGCGCGGTACAAATGGCTGGACGCAGATGATCCGACAACAACATGGACTGATGTTTCTGATCCGAGTACAACGTGGACAGAGGCAGATTACTTAGAGAGGGCCGCATAAATGGCGACAAATACGACAACATATAGCTTTCAGAAGCCTACCGTTGGCGGCGATGAGGACGCTTGGGGTGGCTATCTAAATGCAAACTGGGACAAGACAGATGATTTGTTTGACGGTACGATCTCTGTAACAGGCATAGACATCAACTCAGGCACTATTGACGGCACGCCAATCGGCGCAACTTCTGCATCAACAGGTGCCTTTACCACAATGACTGTAAGTTCTACGTTTACGCTGGGCGGCACAGCGGTGACTTCAACGGCTGCTGAGTTGAACTTGCTTGATGGCGTTACGGCTACAACCGCTGAGTTAAACTATGTTGACGGTGTTACGTCCAACATTCAAACGCAGCTAGATGCAAAGGTCGGATCAAGCTACACGGGCGATGTTGATATTACTGGTGAGTTGATTGTTGATAGCTACAACGAAACTTACGGTGCGGTTACATCATCCTCTAACGCCACTACGGTGGACTGTGAGGCGGGTAACGCATTTAGCCACACACTGACAGAAAATACGACATTTACGTTCTCTAACCCCCCTGCCAGCGGCACTGCGTACAGCTTTAGCCTTGAAATTATTCAGGATGCGTCTGCAAGCGGTTACACAGTCACTTGGCCTAGCTCAGTAGATTGGCCTTCAGCGACCGCACCTACACTGACTGCGACTGCAAGTGCGAAGGACGTTTTCGTGTTCTACACCAGAGATGGCGGTACAAATTGGTACGGATTTACGGCTGGACAAGCATTGGGGTAAGTAATGGCAACTAAGAAAAAACTGCTTCAAGCTGCTGCGGGTGCTGCTGGCGGTGCTGGTCTGAATGTTGAGGAAGTGTTCAGCACCTACCTCTACACTGGCAATAATAGTAACCCTAGAACGATCACCAACGGGATTGACCTTGCTGGTGAGGGTGGGCTGGTTTGGACAAAAGCGAGAGGGACTTGGAATTCTTATAATCTTAGCCATATACTTTCCATAGGCAGAGGCTCTGGAAATGCATCTTGGCTAAGTTCTGATACGTCTGATGCTGGAATTAATACCACGGATGCCCCTCTTTTTTTATCAGATGGGTATCAGATAACCGCAAACAACTATATGAATTCCTCTACTACAACAGTCGGTTACGCCTCTTGGACATTCCGCAAAGCCCCTAAGTTCTTTGATGTTGTTACATTCAGCGGAAATTCTACTGCTAGAACTATAAGCCATAATTTAGGTACGGCACCAGGTTTTATGGTAGTCAAGAGAACAAGCGGAAGTGGCACAAACTGGATGTGTTTTCACAGGAGTGTAGGAGCTACTAAAGGAGCACTATTAAATGGTACTAATGCTTTTACTACGGACTCTACAACTTGGAATGATACAGCACCTACAGACAGTGTGTTTTCGTTAGGTACGGATGGTAATGTTAATAAAACTGGTCACGACTACGTAGCCTACCTATTCGCCCACAACGATGGTGACGGTGGGTTCGGCCCTGATGGTGATGCTGATATTATCAAGTGTGGTGTTGCTTCTTATCCTGTAAGTGGCGATGTTGAGGTAAACCTTGGATGGGAACCTCAATGGGTCTTACTTAAAGACATTAATCACAGTGGTCAGCCTTGGTGGATTATTGACACTATGAGAGGTTGGGCTGCTCAGGAGACAGCAGGTACACTTTCTAGTACAACGGGGGGTAAATGGGAAGCACTTTTTGCAAACACCTCTGGTGCGGAAGTGGAATATGATTATGGTGGTTTAACTTCAACAGGGTTTAAGCTGCCAAGTAATAATAATTATGGGGACGGGAATACAAACTACATCTACATAGCCATTCGCCGTGGCCCTATGGCTGTGCCTGAGAGTGCGACTGATGTGTTTGCCACTGAAACGCAAGGAGCTACAACACCAAACCCACCAGCATTTACCAGTGGGTTTGTAGTTGATGCGGCTCTATTTAAACAAACAAATGGTGCAACAAACTGGCATTTAGCGCCTAGACTGACACAAAACAAATACATGTTCACAGACACAAGTGACTCTGAACAAACAAACAGTACATACGATTTTGACTTCAATAATGGGTGGTTAGACACCACTTCTGTCCAGTCCGCTTATAGATCATGGATGTGGAAACGTGCGCCTAACTACTTTGATGTCGTTTGTTACACGGGAAATGGATCAGCAGGACATACTGTAAGCCATAACCTTGGTGTTGCCCCAGAAATGATGTGGGTGAAGAGAAGAAATGGCACAGGAAGTTGGGCTGTTTATCATGCAGGTATAGCTTCAGATGCTGAAACAGATTATATTTATTTAGACTACAATTTTTCTGCCGGTGATGATGCAACTTTTTGGAATGACACAGCACCGACTGCTTCTGATTTTACGTTAGGCAATGGCGGCGGTGTAAATAGTAATAACCAAACGTATATAGCTTATTTGTTTGCTTCACTTGCTGGAATATCCAAGGTGGGGAGTTATACAGGTAATAATACAAGCCAAACTATTGACTGTGGCTTTAGTGCAGGTGCTAGGTTTGTAATAATTAAACGTACTGATTTTTCGGGTAGTTGGTATTTATGGGATTCAGCCCGTGGAATTGTTGCGGGTAATGATCCTTATCTACTTTTAGATACTAATGCAGCTGAAGTTTCAAGCTATGATTGGATTGATCCAGATAATAGCGGGTTTATTGTAAATAGCACTACAGTGAATGCCTCTTCTGGTAATTACATCTTCTACGCAATAGCATAATCAACTGACACAGGAGATCATCAATCATGTCAGAATATCGCAACAGAACAACAGGCGAAGTTAAAACGCAGGGGCAATGGCGTGCAGCTAACCCCAATATGTCTTTGCCACGGGTCTGGAAAGCAGCAACCCTAGACGCACTAGACCTAGACCCAGTGCTAAAGTCACCCGCTGCAACTGTTGGGCAATACCAAACGTCAGTGCGTGATGGTGTTGTTCAAGACGCTAACGGTAACTGGGTTGAGAAGTATGTCGCCCGTGACATGTTTGCTGACACCACAGAGGATGGCGTTACGACAACCAAGGCAGAGCATGAGGCGGCGTATCAGGCTGGTTTAGATGCTGCTACTGCTGAAGCTAATCGTGCGACACGCGATGCCAAACTAGCTGAAACAGACTTCTACGCTCTAACAGACGTAACTTTAACAGCGGAAATGACAACTTATCGTCAGGCTTTGCGTGATATAACAGCACATGCAAATTGGCCTAATCTAAACGACGACGATTGGCCTGCGAAACCTTAATGGGGGAGACATGGTAAATGCCACTCATCCCACTTCAAATTCCAAAGGGTCAGTATCGCAACGGTACTGATTACATGTCGCAGGGTCGCTGGCGTGACATTAACCTAGTTCGCTGGCATGAGGATGCGTTGCGTCCTATCGGAGGTTGGCGGCAGCGCGGCAGTATTGACCTAAATGGCGTTGTTCGCTCTATGCTTGCATGGGAAGAGAACGATGGAACGCGGCAGATTGCTGCTGGTACATACAATACTCTCTACGCAATAAATGCTAACAACACAGCCACAGACATCACTCCAAGCGGCTTAACAGCGGGCCGTGTAGATGCCACTATGAACACAGCGTATGGTGGTGGATATTACGGCAATGAGGAATACGGTATTCCCCGCGCAGATACAGAAACAATTCAGACTGCTACCACTTGGTCGCTGGAAAATTGGGGTGAGTATTTGCTGGCAATGTCATCAGACGATGGCAAGTTGTATGAGTGGCAGCTAAATGTTGCAAGCCCCGCAGCCCTTGTTTCAAATGCGCCAACAAGCTGCACTGGCATGATGGTTACTGAGGAGCGCTTTGTTGTGTGTTTTGGCGCTGGTGGTGATCCGCGTAAAATCCAGTGGTCAGACCAAGAAGATAATACAACATGGACGGCGGCAGCGACGAACCAAGCTGGTGACATAAATATTCAGACTAATGGTAGAATCCTTGCAGGCTTGCGTACACGCGGTCAGTCTTTGATTTTGACAGATCAAGACGCGCACAGCATGACATATCAAGGCCCGCCGTTTGTGTATGGCTTTGAGCGTGTTGGTACATCATGCGGTATCATCGCTGCGCGGGCTGCTGCATCAGTGGATAATGGTGTATTCTGGATGGGTCGCAGGGGCTTCTTTGTGTATTCGGGTGGTCGTGTACAGGATGTGCCATGCGAAGTTGCAGATTACGTATTCTCTGACTTGAATAGGGATCAAAGCTCTAAGATTTCTTGCACTGTGAATAGCTCTTGGAATGAAATTTGGTGGTTCTATCCAAGCAAGAATAGCACAGAATGTGATCGCTACGTTGCATATGACTTTGCGGAAAACATTTGGATGACAGGCACAATGGATCGCACCGCTGGCATAGATCGCGGCGTATTCCGGTATCCTATGTTCATTGCGAGTGATGGCACGCTGTATGAGCATGAGATCGGCTATAATTACGATAGTGCAACTCCATATGCTGAAACGGGTCCAATTGCGATTGGTGTGGGCGAAAACATTATGAATGTTGTTGAGCTTATCCCAGACGAAAAGACGCAGGGTGACGTAAACGCTAAGTTCAAGACACGCTTCTATCCGAATGCAGAAGAACGCGAGTATGGGCCGTTTACGATGAGCAATCCTACGTCTGTGCGCTTCCAAGGTCGTCAGGTGCGAATGCGCGTTGAAGGTGCAGAGGATGCAGATTGGCGGGTTGGTATTATGCGTCTGGATGCGCGACAGGGTGGGCGTAGATGAGAGTTGTCCCGCCATTTGTAGAAGATGCGAGAGCTTGGGCAGAAAACATTAGGCGCTTTTTAGGTAAGGCGCTGAACCAGTTGGATGCAAAAGACCAGTATTCCTCTGCGGCAGAAGATGGCGTTATTCTATGGGATCGTGAGAATAAGTATCCCGTTGTCAGCAAAAACGGCGAGTGGCGGCAAGTTGTTCTGGAAGATGGACATTACGATGGCACTATCAGCACAGATCAAACGGCGGCATCAACAAATACTGCATATGCGCTGACGTTTACTGAAGATTTGGCTGAAGGAATAACGAACGGCACGCCAGCTTCGCGTTTGGTCGTTGACGAGGCTGGGCAATATTCTGTGACATATTCAATGCAAATGGCCTCAACATCTGCCTCAACTGTTAGGATGTGGTTTTGGGTTAGAGTTAATGGCACAGATGTTCCCAAATCTGCAATGGAAAACACGTTGCACCAAAATGGATCAACTCTTGTCGTTACAAAGTCAGCGATACTGCAACTTTCCGCAGGAGATTACATAGAGGTCATGTGGGCAACTAACAGCACAAGCGGCTATTTGGAAGCAGTGGCCGCAACTGCATTTGCGCCCGCTACGCCGTCAGCAACTATATCTATAGTGAGGTTGCACGGATGAATGACATGTCTCAAAAGATGGTTGTTGGAGACTACGTGCTAAGTGATGATCTGGCGCGTTGTAGGCCGTATATTGAGGATGCTTTACAATACTGCAATGGCACACATGAATTTGAGGACATTGTTAAGGGTATCGCGGAAAGTAAGATGCAATTCTGGCCTGCACCAAGGGGGTGCATGATCACAGAAATTGTGGTATATCCTAGAAAGAAGGTTCTAAACATTTTCTTAGCGGGCGGTGAGTTGGACCAATTAAAGGAGATGAATGACGACATGACTGTTTGGGCTAAAAGTCAGGGATGCACTGGCGGTACGATGTCAGGTCGTGTAGGATGGAAGAAAGTATTAGAGCCAATGGGATGGAAGCTGATGCACTCCCATTATGTTAAGGAGGCCGAATAATGGCTAAAGGCGGCACACAAACACAAAAACCATATGTTCCTAGATTTGCTGAAACAGCAATGCAGCAGGGTATTGGGATGGCTACAGATCTTGCGCCCCTGCAAGACACTTATACACCGTTATATGGCCCGCAGGTAGCGGCCCTGTCGCCATTAGAGCAGGCATCTATGCAAGGCACAGACTTGATGGCAAGTGCATTTGGTATGCCTACATCTGGCAATCAGTCATATTTGCCACAAGCACAGACATACGAGGGTGGTATTCAAGGATATTCAGCGCGTCCAATGGTGGAAAGCATGATTAGCCAATTCAGAGAAGAGCGCCCAGCGCAGGCGGAGTATCGTGAAAGTTTTGGTATAGATCCAGTTACCGGTGAAGTGGGTTCCCGCGCACCAGAAAATCAACCTGTTGAGCTTGAACTTCAAGGCGGCAGAAGCGGGAAATAGGAGAAGCGAAATGGGTGCATCAGCAGCGGGACAACCTCAACAGCCCAACGTGTATCAGCAATCTGCTGCGTCTGTAGGTCAGGCACAGCAAACACTTGGTCGGCTTGCTAATTTCCAGCCGCAGCAAATGCAAGCAGCGCAAGCAGGGCCAACAGCAACTTACGGTGGTGCTGCCGTTGAGCGCACACCAGCATACGGCGGCGCGACTGTTGAGCGTACAAGTGGGCCACAGTTTGCACGAATTGGTGACATGCAGACATACGGTGGTGCAAATATTGATCCGATTGAGCGTGCAAGAGCGGCGCAGCTTGGACAAGCAGAGCGTATGCGGGGCGTAGGTGCTGTGCAGGCGGCACAGGCTCCCAGCCAAATTTCCGTAGATCAACTGCGCACAATGGACATTTCTCAGTACATGAACCCTTATACTCAACAAGTTGTTGAGGCGGGGCAGGCTGACATAGAGCGCCAACGTCAGATGGCATCAGAAAACCTTGCGGCGCAAGCGCAACGTGCGCGTGCCTTTGGTGGATCGCGTCAAGCGGTACAAGAGGGTGTTTTGGCGGGTGAGGCGTTACGTCAGGCAGGTCAATTATCAGCGCAACAGCGGCAGGCTGGGTTTCAACAAGCTCAACAAGCGGGTCAGTTTGACATTGGTCAGACACAGGCGGCTCGCACGATGGCATCGCAGCAAGAGTTTCAAGCAAGTCAACTTGGTCAGCAAGCCCGCGAAGCAGCAGCGGCCCGCGAACAGGCTGCACGCGCTGGAAACATGCAAGCAGCCAACCAATTTGCGCAACAACAGGCTCAGTTGGAGCAGCAGGCAACACTTGCCAATCAAGCAGCGTTCAACGCACGCGCACAAGCGCAAGCGGGACTACAGCAGCAAGCTGGTCTGGCTTCCATGCAGGCGGTTAATCAGCGCACAATGCAGCAAGCACAGCTTGAGCAGCAAGCAGCGATGGCAGCGGCAGCACAAGAAGCAGCGAGAGCTTCACAGCAAGCTGGTTTAACGCAAGGCGCAGGTCTAACCGCAGCACAACAAGACGCAGCGCGTGCAGCGCAACAAGCTGGATTAACACAGGCAGCAGGTCTATCAAATCAAGCAGCGATCAACCAAGCGATCCAAGCACAAGCCGCACGCGAACAGGCGGCGCGTCAAGCTACGTTTGGTGGGCAGTTCCAAGGCGCAGGTATTCGTCAAGGTGCAGCAGGCGGGTTAGCGGGTCTAGGTCAACAACAGTTTGGCATGGGTCAGGCAATTCAAGCACAACAAGCACAGCAGGGCGCAGTACAGCGCGGTATCATGCAGGGCTTGATTGGCGCTGGGCAAGAAAGTTTTGGACAATATGCGGGCGCACCGCAAGGTGGCTTGAACACACTTCTTGGCGGTTTAACAGGCGCTGGCGTTCCAACTGGTCAAACTAGCAGCTTCCAGCCCGGATTTTTGAATTATTTGCAAACAGCGGCAATGTTTGGACGATAAATGCAACTTACTGACGCCCTAAACCTAAGTGATTACGAGCTACTAGCAAGAACTATCATGGCTGAAGCTGGCAATCAGCGTGATGGCGATATGTTCGCTGTTGGCAACGTAATTATGAATAGGCTACGACAGGGCGGTGGTACGCTAAAAAATGTTATATTATCGCCAGCGCAGTTTTCCCCTTGGAACACAACAACGCTCCCTGATGGTTCTTTGCTTTATGCTGCTGGTAAGGATCAGGGCAAAGACATGGGCGCAATAAAGCCTTCTTCTAAAGCCTATGAGATTGCAGACTTATTGTTGTCAGGGGAAGTAGAAGACAACACTGGTGGCGCAACGCACTTCTTTAACCCTAATATTTCCAACCCTAAGTGGGCAGAGGGTATGTCCAATAGGAGAAGAATTGGCAGTCATGTGTATGGTCGTGCGGGTAACTTTCCATTTGGCTTGCCTAGTGCGGGAAAACCACTCAGTGCTATTCCAGAAGTTGGTGTTGGATCATTATTAAAGGAACGTAATATGGTTATGGACCCAAATGCGCCGCAGCGCACTGGTTTATTAGGTATGTTTGATAGAATGCGTCAAGCTGATCCAGAAACGGGGCTTACGGGTTTTGAGAGATTTGGCGCTGCGCTTGATCCTTTATTGATGCCAGAACAGCGCATGGGTGAGCAAATCAGGGCGCGTGGTGCTAGACGTTTAGACAAGCAAAGACGTAATAAGACTTTACAATGGCTAAAGTCACAAGAAGGTGGCGAAGCCTACGCTCAAGCTATTGAAATGGGTGTGCCGATTGGTGATGTTTATAGTGCGTACCTAAAATCACAAGCTGGTGATTACGTTGTTGTTGGTAATACTCTTGTAGATCGCAAAACAGGTAAACCTATCTTCACTGCGCCAAGCACTGCGCAATCACAAGGCACGATTACTTTATCGGATGGGACAGTTATTGCTCTAGGTAAACAAACAGACACCCAAGCGGGATCAATGGATTTTGGTTCACGCATGACGTTTGCTAATAACATTTTAGAAAACACTGAACAATTAGGAACAAGTCTGGGTGAACAGTTCGTCAGCAAAATACCAGTATTTGGTGGTGCTTTAACAAGCCCAGAGTTTAAACAATATGACCAAGCGCGGCGTACTTTTGTAAACGCAATTTTGCGGCGTGAAAGTGGCGCGGCTATTGCTGAAAGTGAATTTGAAAGCGCTAATCAACAGTATTTCCCACAGCCGTTTGATCCACCAGAGGTAGTTGCACAGAAACGCGCAGCGCGTGAACTAGCTACAACGATGATGCTGGCAGCGTCTGGGCCTGATGCTACACAATATGCGAAAGACCAAGCAGCGCAGTTTGCGAAGCAGTTGAACCCACTTTACGGCACAGAAGAATATAATAAGCAGCGTGATGAACTGGAGAAAAACACTTCAAGCACAACGACTGCTGGCGGCAACGAAAGACTTAATTTCTAAGGAACGGTTATGGCTGACAAAGATACCTTCTACGGCAAAAAGAAAAAGAAACCGTTTTACTTTCGTTTACAAGGAACAGACAAGATTGTTCGTGTAACGGCAACTTCCCAAGCGGAAGCAGACAAACTTGCCGATAAGATTGACCCAAAGACAGCAGCAGTTGTTGCTACAGGCGCGGATGGCAAGCCACTTGCGCGTGGTACGGATGCTGTTATGCAGCGTCCAGATGGTACACAGTATCTTGTTGGTGAGGGTTACTCAGCGACAGACCCAGAGAGCATAAAGGCGTTTGCAGAGGGTATGTCTACAGAGCAAATGATTACAGACGTGCAGCAACAGGCACTGCTGCAAGAAAACCCTAACTTGGCTAGAGCTGTTGTTGGTCAACAAGCAATGGGATTTGGAGCAGGCGCATATGCTGATGAAGTCGTGCAAAAGTTGTTTGGTGGCGATTACAAGCGCTATAGTGATGCGTTACGCAAAGCGCAGTCAGCACAGAAGCCGTTGGAAACATTTTTAATACAAGCTGGCGTTGGAGCATATGATGCGTCACGCGCTTTAAAGGCTTTCCCTGAGTTAGCAAAGATATTTGGTCGTGATCCAAGCATGGGGCGTTTGCCGAATGTGATCCGCGCAGGCGTAGCTGGTGCAACGGGTGCTGGTATCCCTGCTGGAATACAAGCATCTGGTGAAGCTGAAAGTGGTCAGCGTTTGACGGAAGGTTTAAAAACTGGTGGCATTGCGGCGGGAACAGGTTTAGCGGTTGCAACAGGCTTACCGTTAGCGGCAGAGGGCGCAAATCGGTTAGGCGAGTTTATCAAAGCCTCTGAGCTAAAAGCAATCCAAAGTGCGTTAGGTATTAGCAGATCAGCAGCAATGGTCATTAAAAGTGCATTTGCGCAAGGTGGTGATATAAATACTGCAATCCAAAACATTCAACGCGCAGGTGACAGTGGAATGTTAGCTGATGCTGGGGTTGCTGCAAAAGCACTAGCAGATGCGGCTGCACAAGCGGGGCCAGAGCCTGCGCAAACTGTCGCAACAAACATAGGTCGCCGTGCAGAAGCAGTAAAAAGTCAACTAGAGCAAACACTGCAAGAAACTCTTGGAGATCCGTTGATTGGCCCGCAGGCGGCAGTAAGGCAAATTCGTAATCGTACACAAGATTTGCGTAATAATGCTTATTCACGCGCTTACAATACGCCGATTGATTACTCTACAGGTGGCGCTGGCGAGCGTATCATGTCTGTTATTGATCGGATTGATAAGAAAACACTTACAGCAGCCATTGAAGAAGCAAACGCAGACATGCTTGCTGATGGCGTTCAAAATATGCAAATTCGGGTACGTTTGGATGCTAGCGGCAATGTTACGGAAATCACTAACGATATGAATGTGCAGCAGCTAGATTATGTAAAACGCGCATTGCAGACGTTAGCAGAAAATAATCGTGATACAGTAACATATAAGTTTTCACCACAAGGGCGTAGATATTCTCGTCTAGCGAGTGATCTGCGCAGAGAGTTAGGTGAGGGTATCGTTGATCCTGATACTGGTGCGCGAGTTTACGATGAGGCGGTAACGCTTGGTGGTAACACCATTGCAGAAGAAAACGCATTCCGTATGGGCCAAGACTTGTTGCGTCCTCAGACAAAAATTGAGGATGTCATGGAAACCCTTGGTGATGATCCATCAGGGGCGCAGTTAGAAGCGTTGCGCATGGGAATGTCACAGTATGTGCGTAATATCTTGCAAGATGTTCGTGCAGTTCCTAGCGATCCTGATTTAGAGGCGCGTCAGTTAGATGCGTTTTATCGTTTAACATCATCTGGCAGCGCAAGAGAAAAAATTGCTGCTGTGATGGGTGATATGACTGATGACTTCTTGCGTCAAATTGATGAAGTCGGGCAGGCTGCAATTACCCGCGCTGGCTTGTCACGCAATAGTGCTACTGCTATTCGCCAATCAACGCAAAAAGGCATAGAGGAAATGACATCGGCAGGCCCAGCTACGGCATTGCTACGCGGTCAACCTTTAGAGGCCACACGCAAGCTCGTAAGTGAACTGACAGGACTTACCGATGAGTTTAGCGAAAATCAACGTATGGCTATTTACAATGACATTGCAAAAGCGTTGACCGAAGTAGGCACAGATGATGCGATCCGCGCACTAAATGTCATGCGTCAAGTGCAGATGGGTCGCAAAGTTTCGCAAGAAGCAAGAGACTATGCATATAACCGCGCAATGTATTATCTTGGTGTAGGGGCGCAGAAGCCCACAGAGCAACAAGTTATGGAAGCGACAGGTCAGAGGCCCGAAAGCGGCTTGCCCATGATGGGCGTGGGCTTGTTGACGCAGTAGGAGACATAAATGCGTTTAGAACCACTAGATCAAACACAGATTGAAAGCATTGTTTCCAAAGCAATCCAAGATGCAGTGGATTTCATAGACAGTGAAATTGCACCGCAAAGGATCAAGGCTCAACGCTACTTTGACGGTAAGGTAGATATTGGCTATGAGGAAGGGCGCAGCAGGGTTGTGGCGACAAAGTGCCGTGAGGTGGTGCGCGGATTAAAGCCAAGCATTCAGCGCATATTCCTTACAAGTGAAAAGCCGGTGGAGTTTGTGCCGCGTGGTCCAGAGGACGTTGCCGCAGCGGAGCAGGCTACCAGTTACGTCAGCTATAAGTTCCAGCAGCATGACGGCTATCGGGTTCTCAATGACGTATTTCAAGATGCTATGGTTAAGAAGGCTGGGATTGCATACGTCTACTATAAAGAGGAAATGGACACAGAAATACACACGTTTACAAATCTGTCGGACGAAGAATACACGCTGGTGGTTGAGGCAGATGATGTAGAAGTTTTAGAGCATGAAATGCGTTTGGTGGCTTCACTGGATCAATCTGGTTTGGAAATAGAAATGCCAGAGCATGATGTAAAGGTTGCCAAAAGCACTCCAAACGGCGACTTGTGCTTGGAAAGCATACCGCCAGAGGATTTCTTTGTAGACCGGAATGCTCGCAGTATTGATGATTATTACATAGTTGGTCATAGCACAGAAATGCGTGTGTCAGACTTGCTTGCGATGGGTTTCAATATTGATGATTTGGGTGGTTTAGACAGTTCAGAGTATAGCGTCACAGATGATGAGGAAGAGTTTGAGCGGCGCGGTTATTCTATTGATGAAAGCGATGATGAAAACATCTCAGCGGCTTCTAAGAAAATAACGGTAACTAATGCCTATATGGAATTGGATATTGAGGGAACGGGCGTACCGCGTCTGTATCAGTTTCTCTGCGCTGGCTCTACCTATACACTGCTGAACTTTTATGAGGCTGATTACGCCCCGTATGCCGTATTTGAGTGTGATCCAGAGCCACACGCCTTCTTTGGAACAAGTTTGGTTGATCTTGTCATTCACGATCAAGACGCGGCGACTGCGATGCTGCGCGGTGTTCTTGATAACGTGGCACTGACCAACAACCCAGCGCTGCAAATAGTAGATGGTCAGGTTGCCATTGATGATTTGCTAAACAATGAGATCGGGCGCATTGTGCGGGTAAAAGCGCCAAATGCTATCATGGAAATGGCAGTGCCGTTTACAGCGGGTCAAACATTACCTGCGCTGCAATATTTTGACCAGTTGGTAGACAACAAGACAGGCGTTTCAAAGATGGCGCAGGGTCTTGATCCAGATGTTCTTAAATCTTCTACAGCAACGGCAATTGCAGCATCTCAGGAAGGTCAGACAGGTCAGGCAGAAGTTATTGCACGTAACTTTGCAGAGGGTGGGATGCGTCAGATGTTTCGCATGATGTTGGATCTGATGGTAAAACATTCTGACAATGATGAGATTATGCGCCTTAATGGTACATTTGTGCCTGTGGACCCCAGAGCGTGGGATACAGACATGGATTTGATAGTTAATGTGGGTATAGGCACTGGAAGGGAAAACGAGCGTGCAGCGGCCTTACAGCAAGCCTTACAGATACAGCAGCAAGTTTATGCTCAGTATGGCCCCATGAACGGTGTGGTTACTCTGACGCAAATACGGAACACTTTGGCAGATTTGCTGGCGATTGGCGGTCTAAGGAATGCGGATCGTTATTTCATGCCAATGACGCCGGAGATAGAGCAACAGATGATGGCGCAACAGCAGCAGATGGCGCAGCAGCAGCAAGCTATGGCGGCGCAGCAGCCTGATCCAAACGCAGCATTTATGCAGACAGAGGCTATGAAGGCGCAGACGCGGGCGCAGGTAGACATGCAAAAAGCGCAGATGGACTATCAATACAAAATGCACAAATTAGGCATGGATGATGATTTGTCGCGTGACGAGATGGTGCAAGACTTGGCGGTAAAAGTTGCTGAGATACTTGGCAAATATGGAACAGCGGTTGATGTTGCCAGTGTCAAGGCGGAACAAGATGCAATGCGCCCGCACAATGCACAGATGATGGGAATACAAGGTGGATATTGAGCAACGGGCAAAGCGCTCAAAGTCACTGTTAGAGAATGAGTGGTTTGTAGAAACCATGAAGAATTTGCGAGACACCCAGTTACGGACTTTCGCAAATAGCAGCGCCCAAGAGGTGGAAAAACGTGAGGATGCTCACGCCATTTTGAGGGCATTAAACGCAATAGAGCGGTCACTGCAAGCCGATGTGGATGCAGTCACGCTCATAAATAGGAAGGGAAAGCACCGTGGAAACGACTAACCCAATCAATGGTAATGATTTGCAGGCGGTTACCGATAATTTGATTTTAGAAACGCCTGATAATTCTGATGATGCAGCAAGCGAAACGCAATCAGCAACCGGAGACATTCGGACTGATGCGCCTGAGAGTGAGGCACAAGATCAGGATGACGCCGTATCATATGACGGTGATGAGACATATGATGAGGATGTTGAGGAAGAGTATCAGGAAGCTCAAGAAGAGCCTGTTTTATACACTGTTAAAGTTGACGGTGAGACGAGGCAGGTAGACTTAGATGAGCTAACCCGTGGATACTCTGGGCAAAAGTACATCCAAAAGGGCATGAGCGAAGTGGCGCAGCAAAAGAAACAGTTTGAAGCGTTACAGCAGCAAGTGGACCAAGAGCGCCAAGTCTTGTATCAAATGGTACAGCAAGTCCAGACGCAGGGCATCCCTATGGTTCCCGAATATCCGTCAGAGGAGCTACGAAATAGCGACCCTCTTGGATTTCAAGAACAAGCGGAAGCACATCGTCGTGGTGTAGAGTTGCGGCAACAATGGGAGCAACAGGCTTCTTATTTAGCGCAACAAGAGCAAGCGCGTAATCAGCAATTAAACAATCAATTCCTAGAGCAACAGGCAATGCGCCTAGCTGAATGGATGCCAGAGTTTAATAACCCTGAGAAGCGCAGTAAGTTCATTCAAGACGTAACAACTAAAGCCAAGAAGCATTACCAGCTTACTGATGAGCAAATTGGTACTGTAAGAACGGCAGAAGAGGTAATGATTTTGAATGACGCTCTAAAGTGGCGAGAACTACAGGCTAACAAACCCGCTGCCCAGCAAAAGGCAGAGGGAGCGCGTCCAGTGGTGAAGCCAGCAGCCAAACGAGCGGCGAGCGCTGGAAAAGCTACCCAAGCGAGAAAGGCAACGGCGGCAATGAACAAGTCAGGCAGCATTGATGATGTTGCAAGCTGGCTTACCTCTTAACTTTTGTCAAAGGAAACGAGACAATGGCTGTTACAGCAAATACAAACGAGACGTATGACGTCACTACCATACGAGAAGACTTAGCGCCTGCGCTTGCGTCTATCTCACCGACTGAAACTATTTTCATGTCAACAATCGGCACACGCAACGTGGACAACACTTACTTTGAGTGGAGTGAAGTTGACCTTGCCGCTGCTGCTGCAAACCGTCAGATTGAAGGTGATGTTGGTCTTTCAAACACTGCGCCTACAAACGCGGTTCGCAAAGGTAACTACACACAGATTTCTGCGAAAGTTGTTGAAGTATCATCAACCAACCAAGCGGTTAACGGTGTTGCGGATGCTCAAACAACAGCGAAGCAAGTCGCCTATAAGTTGTCCGAAATGAAGCGTGACATGGAAAAAATGCTTCTGGACAATGTAGCGGGCAGCGCGGGTGCATCAGGCACAGCGCGTCAAACTGCGGGTCTACCAGCGTTTTTGACATCTAATGTTTCACGCGGCACTTCTGGTGCAAGTGGTACAACATCAGGTTCTGGTGAAGCTGGCTATCCAGACGCAGCGGCGACAGATGGTACACAGCGTGCAATTACAGAAGCTATTCTGAAAAATGTCATTGCATCTTGCTGGGATAGCGGTGCAGAGCCATCAGTTGTTCTATGTGGATCGTTCAACAAGCAAACTATCTCTGGTTTCACAGGTAACGCTACGCGCTATAAGGAAGCAGAAGACAGTAAGCTCAATGCTGCGATTGATGTCTATATTTCAGACTTCGGTGAGCTTCAGATCGTTCCAGCGCGTCACATTCGTGCGCGTGATGTGTTCGTGCTTGATCCAAACTACGCGGCTGTTGCGTACCTGCAAACCGCAAAGCAAGAGCCTCTTGCAAAAACTGGTTTGTCAGAGCGCCGTTTGATTTCTGCGGAATATGGCCTACAGGTCACTTCGCAGAAAGCTCACGGTGTCGTGGCAGACTGTACAACATCATAATAGATTGGGGGCTACGGCCCCCTTTCATTTTGAGGTGTGAGCATGGTTAAAATTAAAATCACAACAGACAGAACATGGGTTGGCGGCGCAAAAGCTGAAAAGGGCCAAACATATGAAGTTACAGCGGCAGAAGCAAAGGCGCTTATTGCCAGCGGTTTTGGTGAGGAAATCACAAAGGCAACGCCAAAGCGAGCGCGTGACGGTAAGGGAAAGCTGAAAGCCGATGATCCTTCTACACCGGACGTAAATGAAGCGTGGGAAGGCGGGAAAGCACCTAAGAAACGCGGAAGGCCCAAAAAGAATGGATAATATACTTAAAACGTCTTGGCACACGGAAGATGACAAGGTTGTTGTACAGCGCAGTCAGGATATTCAAAGCATTTTAGACTTTAACAAAGAGCGCAATATTGATGGACATAACAGCAAGTCAGATATGCGTTTGGTTGGTTCTATACCCTTTGTTGTTGTTGAAATGTGGATTAAGGAGAGTGGTTTAAAAGTGGGGTCGCAAGAGTTCGCTGAATATGTTAAAAAGAAACTAATATCAGGTGACTACGGTAAACTGATTGCAAATGGTTATTGAGGCAGAAAATATGGCGAGCGACAACTGGCATTTATCCAAGACTATTCCCGTGGCGTTTCTGGCTGGTATCGGTGCGCAAACCTTTGTTTTGGTTTGGTACATAGCTGGTGTTGTGAACATGGTTGAAAACAACACCGGCAACATTGATCGGCATGAAATTGAGATTAAAGAGTTAAGTAATCAAGTCAACAATCATGCGGTAATGATGGCTAGAATAGACGAAAATCTAAAATTCATCCGCGCTTACATAGAAAAACAGTAGTGTGCGCTCTGGTCGCTATTTTTTGGGGCCAATCTTTTAACTTGGGATTGTATCAAGTCTGTGTCTACGACTGCGGGTATGACAGGCCTTCTTATTTATGGTATGATAAGAGCTATGTAGTTCCCCCCAACTACGTCTGCCCCGCGAGGATTTACGACACATGATTGATCCTGTTACCGCGATGGCGGGAGCCACAGCCGCTTTTAATTTTCTCAAGAAGGGCGTCCAAGTCGGGCGTGATCTGCAAGACATGGGCCAACAGCTTCAGCAGTGGGCTGGCTGCATGGCAGAGTTAGATCAAGCTGAGAAGATGGCTGAAAAACCACCTTGGTATAAGGCTCTTGGCTCTGGCACTCAAGCACAAGCTATGGAGGTTTTTTTAGCAAGGAAGAAAGCGCAGCAAATGCGCGATGAGTTGCGTGAGATCATTAGCCATCCCGCGATACTTGGCCCCTCGCATTGGCAAGAGTTTTTAAGAATAGAGGCAGAGATCAGAAAGCAAAAGCGCGAGCATGACTTCCGCAGAATGGAAATAAAGCAGGCCATCATAGAGTGGGTTGCGGGCATAGCTTTGTTCTTGGTTTTGCTTGCGGGCCTTATCGGATTTGTGTGGTTAGCCAATGCTTGATCCAGTAGGAAGTCTCCCGTTTGCCATAGACGCTCAGAGAGCGCGTGAGAGCGTTGAAAACCATCAGGCGCAGCAACAGGTGCAGAAAGAGCATTTACGCGCTCACAAGCTCTCTAAGGCGCTAGAACGCGCACAGCTTGATTTAATGCTCAGTTATGATAGGTTCGGTGCATCCAATACTGGAGTGCAACCGCAGGGCCAGATTGTAGATATGGAGGTTTGAAATGATAACCCCTGAGTGGCTGGACAAATGGCGCATCTGGCCTCGCCTTATTATAACTCTTTACGGGTTTGCTTTTTATCGTACAACAGAATGGTTCATAAGCCTTGAGGCACCGTCAAATGCACAGGCTGGCTATGTATCTGTGATTGTTGGTGCAGGGGCGGGATTTTACGGCATATATGTGAATGGAAAGACGCCAAGGGCTGAAAAGAAGGTATGTGAAAAATGCGGCAAATAGACATGATCGTGGTACATTGTACTGCAACAAGACCGGAGTGGCAATCGGAGCAAAGCACAAAGTCAAAGGTTGCAGAGGTTAAAAAGTGGCATAAGGACAGAGGTTGGTCAGATATTGGCTATCATTACTTGATTGACCGCGATGGAACCATTGCAGATGGCAGACCCGTGGAACGCGCTGGCGCACACGCGAAAGGCTACAAT
>Ga0222718_10000709_pt1 | contig 34306 bp, 34 predicted proteins | sample C33_27DmetaG_FD_165045 | JGI IMG/M metagenome (GOLD analysis project Ga0222718, IMG submission 165045) | Estuarine water microbial communities from San Francisco Bay, California, United States - C33_27D | ecosystem: Environmental > Aquatic > Marine > Unclassified | place: USA: California...
CGAAGTGGTTGAAGATAACTTAGTGCTATTCCCACCTTTAACTACAATTGTATTTTGCTGAAAATCAAATGTACTAAAAGAACCATCATTAAACCCGATGACTAGTCCATGACTAGCGTTAGCATTTCCGACTAAGAATATAGAGTTGGAGATACTTAAAGTATGCCCTGTCCCACTTACCCTTATTGTGCCGTAGTTGTTAGCAGCACCGATGGTATTTGATGACATTTCTATAATTGATTCTTCGATTGTAACATTACCAGCTCCACCATGTATTAAACTGTTCGTAGAAGTAGAATTAGATAAACCCTTTATTGTTTCCAATTTGAGTACAATTGCTACATTTCGTAAATTTACTAAAGTCCCAAAACCTGTGCCGTTTGAACTTAAAATCGCATTTGTAGACTCACCAACAAGCGTTAAGGTATTTGCCGTCCCTCCCAGCGAGAGAGTACTACTTACACCATTACCTCCAATATTAGAAATTGCATGAGTGCCGTTTTTGACTGCAATTACATTTGCGTTTGAAGTTATATCAGAAATGGCATCAGTTATTGAATCGTAAGGTTGATCAACTGTCCCTGAGTTAGTTCCTACATAATTAGAGTCGAACCAAATGGCACTTGGATATTTTGCTTGTATACTTTGAATTGACATAATTTTTAGTTGTTAAGTTTTAAGAAATTGTTCCACCTGAGATTAAAAGAGGTGCTTGATTTGCTCCTATATCTGAAACATTAAATCCCTGTCTAATCGGTAGTCCATTTGCTCCTAATTCATCTGAATCACCTGTGATTAAAGAGTAAGTTCCCGATGTAGTTGTAATTTCAATATCAGGTTCTGTTGAGTCTTCTACTACTGACACACCTGTGGTTAATTCTAACCGACCTGATGGAGTATTTAAGTATGCTCGCGATGCGTCTGTCTTGACTACGAAGTCTAAGTTACCATCGCTGTCAGTAACTACTAAAACCGACCCACTAGGATTATCTATAACTTTAAGCGACTGATTAGGAAATGCTCCGATGTGTGGGTTATCCGTGCCACGAAGTGCGGTGGTGAGCGGGGTGTTTACATCTGCGGTAGGTACTGCTGGCACCCAATTTGATCCATCCCAATTAAGAAAGTCATTGGTGGTAGGACTAACTGTGCTGGTGTCTACATCGGCTAATACATCGATGCTGTCTGTAGGTTGTACGGCAGAGTCTGCTGTTGCACCCTGTGTCGCAGTGGCAAAGTCTGTACTTGCTGAAGTAGCCGCTGTGCCTAGACCAAGATTCGTCCGAGCGCTTGCGTCACTGCCAAGATCACTTAGGTTATTCGATGCTTGTAAGTCACCCTGCGGAGCGGCGGCTACTAAGTTTGCTACCGTTACTTTTTTGGTGGTTCCCTGTGCTGACCCCGTAGTATCCGAGACATCAGTGATAGGAATAATATCCGCCACATCGGGTGTTCCGCCGAGTGAGGTTAAAGATGAAATCTTTTTATTTGCCATTTTTTATTTCCTTTTAATCGAATGCTAAAAATTGCCCCGCTTCCACTTGCAGGAAGTCTGCCGCCTCGGATTGAATAACGCCATCAGGGCCGCTAGGCCCTACCTGGCTATCCCCTTCGGTATCACCGATGTGTAAACCTATACCGAAAAAAGGCATCAGGCTTTATAAAGTATCGCCGCTCCGCTAGTAAGAGTGAGGCTGGTGAAGGGAAGGTAGATGCAGTCGTTTTTATTAAATGTTATTGAATCCGCAATAAACTGAGCTGAGTTATCCATCTGCCCAGTGATAGCACCGATTACCGAATCCTCGGTAAACTGAATTGCGACGAAATCGCCTGTCGTTGCCGATGTTCCGTTTACATAAACAGAACCATTGGCTCCCATTGAATTTTGTACATTAAAAGATGAAATGCCCATAGTAATTAAGTAGTGGTTAAGACTGATACGCCGAAGCTGTAGCTCGGGTAAGTGTTAAAGGTTATTTTGTTTTGCGACTGGAGGCGTTCTGCCCGATCAATTTCCAATGCGAGATATTCCTCTGCCCTATTCTCTTCCTGCATGGCCGCCTCTGTCTGCCCGTCTCCACGAAGAAAATCAGATAGTCCGCCGGCCACCAGGTAGTTGGCTAAAAAGTCAGGCACATTCGTTTCCTCTCCTGTATCCTTTCCATAGGTTGGCCGAACTGCGGTCCCGACGATAAAAACAGAAGATACCGAACTGTTTGCCGGCAAAATTAAGTAACCGTCAAGTAGCTTAAAATCTAATAATACCGCCGTGCTGTCAGTAAATGGATTCTTCGTGTAAACCTGGTGGATCTCCATGATGTTTAAATCATTATCGATCTGTACTGCCTTGCCGGCCGTAGGATTAGTCGTTGATCCGACTGACTTCTCTACCAGTTTGAGCAGTTCAGGCCACTTGCATCGATGCCAGGCAGTTTGGGCCCTGCTGTTTAAAGATTCCTTAAAGAAAAATTCATCCACCTGCGTCAAGGTTGGCAGGCCAGCCGCCATCTTGAAGCGTTTCTCAAGGGACTCAAATGTTACGGTTCTAGCCATTATTGAACATTGGCGATACTTGGGTTAACCGGTTGGCCGCCTGCCTGGATATTGTGCCTTCTGAATTGAGATGGAGCACGATATTGTAGAATGTCATTCCGATACTGTCGGCTCTGCTCTCGTACTAAATCAATCTCCTGATTGAGTAAAAATTCTGCATTCTGCTCTTCTACTTGAGCTTTTTCTGTCTGCCCATCTCCACGAAGAAAACCGGCGTAAGCTGACTGGACTAAGTAATCGAAAAAGAAATTGGGGATGTTAGGTTCATCTCCCGACTCATCACCATAGTATCCACTGGTGGCCGCTCCGTTGTTTATTTCTGACCGGAGATCTTTTCGATAAGTTATAAATACATTTACCCCGTCCAAAACGGTTGGCTCGATGATTTTAATAGATGGAAAACCACTAGAGTCTAGTTCTGTTAAAAATGTATACTCCTCGGGGTATCGAGTAGTGGATGGGTCTGTTTTATGAATACGGAAGACTACATTAGCATCATCGGCTAATTTGTTTCCTGTGCCATAAATTCTAAGTTGGTTCGAGTCGCTGGTTACTATTGCTACGCTTTCACCGATAACAGTAAATTGTGGCCAGGGGTATCTCTCATGGGCTATACGAGCCGCACGATTTACTAAATCACGAAGGAAACTAGCATCGGTTGCCTGTAGTGCATCAAGCCCGGCCAATGCTCGGAATCTTGATTTAAGTTGAGCGTATGTAGCGGTTGCGTAGTTTGCCATATTTAAAGTTAGTGTTTAATTTTGCACTCGGGGTTTGATTTCTCGTAGTCTTTTTGGAAGCCTTTATCAGCCCAGCATCCGGGTCTTTCCTGCTCATGGCGGATGTAGGTGGCCATGTCAGTTACCCGAGCTAGTCGAAGGTCGCCTTTGCCTCCCTCGAGGCTTTTAGCGGCTTTACGAACCTGGGCTTGCCGTTGTGCATACCCAGCTTTTTCGCGAACTACTGCCTGCTCGTTGGCTTTTCGAAGATAGTATGCGATTTCTTCCTGGGAGTTTCCACTCCTCTTTCCGCCTTTTACGATTATATTTAGACTCATTTTATAAAAAGAAAAAGGAGGCCGGCCTACCCCTAAGCCGGCCTCCAAATAACAACATGATAATAATACTATTACCTAATCAAACGATAGAACCTAAAGCTCTTGGATTGCCTACACGAAGGGTGACCATCGCTTCAGTAAATGCCCGTTTTCCAGCACCATTGTCAGGAAGATCCACTACAGTAATACCTTCTAGGAATTTAAGGGAAACAGTGTCATCGTCAGGGATGAGATAAGCACGGTCGGTATTAACTACGCCTTCAGCGGTGTCTGTACCGGATGGAGTACCATTTACTCTACCAAGAAAAAGATCTGGGACGATATCGATAGTGCCGAAGTCCGAAACATAGCTTAAAACACTTCTAATCAAGGACTTACCACTTACATCTTGAGTGAACTGGTAAGTAGGATTATTAGTCGCTACAGTTGCACGAGTGTAATCGGTGATGGCGTTCATCACGGCTGGACCAGCAAACAATTTATACGAACCTTTAGCACCACTTGCAGTGTAAACTGCCTGAAGCAATCCACGAAAAGCAGACTCAGTTAAAGAACTAAGAGCTACGCGAGATCCACTAACAGCACGAAATGCTTGTTTGGCCGCTGAATCGAAAGTATTTCCGGTCGCACTCGGATTAGACCAAGTCCCTAACCCGCAGAGGGTAGCTCCAGCGGAAGCGGTTCCGGCGGCTTGATCGTTTCCTGAAGCGATAGCAGTTTCGATTGAGCGTTTGAGCTGAATTAAACTTTTTGCTTTGGAAGCGTTGAATAATCCACCCTGTCCACCAGGAGCCACATCAATCATCTCAGCCTGACGCGAGACAGAGAATATGTCTCTGATGGTTTGCACCCTGTTGCCCAATCTTGCTCTTGAGTCGATCAAGTTGGCCGCATCAGAGATCGTAAGATCAACGCCGTCGATTGTTCCGCCAATCTCGGGGTCTGCGAGGGAGTCAACCAACCACTCGTTAAGAGTTGCCTTTGGAGCGGCTGATTGTGACAGAGTAGAATACAGAGGTGTTTCTGTAGGTTCTACAGTTTTTAATAGATTTTCTAAGTTTTCGCGAGCGCCTTTGGCGGCGGTCACATTGTAGCTTGTTGCTAATGCCATTTTAAGTATTTCCTTATTTTAAGATTTTAAATTTTATTCCGCGAGAAATGCGGCGAGATCGTTAGCCGAGAGTGGTCCTTTACGATCCAGGATCTTTGATTTTTGTTTCTGTTTCCGAGTCGTTGAATTTTCGATAGGTGGTGAAACATCTCCTCCATCAGTAGGAGGTGGAGCTTTACGCTTTTTGACTGCCTTCTTGGCAGACTTTGCGGCTTGCTCGCTTTTTAATGCTTCTATTCCACGAACTAGAGTGGCGGCGATGAAGTCACCATTCGGAAGACCGTCCAATACATTGGCGTATTGATTTCGAAGTGATTTAAAGGTGTCCCTGCGACTTTCAGAGATATCATCATCTTTGGATGAATCCATCCACGGATGGGTGGCGATGGTATCGCGTGACCACTCTGATTTTTCTTGCAGGTACTGCTTTCGTTGAGGGATTTTCTCAGTAAGATATTCGTCTGCCTGGGTGAGAATATTTCGAATATCATCATCGCTATATTCCTTGCCATCGACTTCTATGTAATCCTTACCGATATGCTGAAGTGCAAACTTCTTGGCGGCCTGTGCTTCCCTCTGCAACTGTTGTAAGTCCTCAAAAGACTGGATATTTTCTAACTCGGGTTGAGCTGGTTGCGACTGACTGCCTCCTGATTGCTTCAGGTTGTCGATTTCAGCTTTGAGTGCTTCAGCAGTTTCTTCTGCTGACTTTGCTCGAGCTGTAAGCTTATTGACCTGCTTTAATAGCTTACCAACTGCTTTAGGAGGTTCGCTCTCGCTTTCCTCCTCGACTTCCTCTTCTACTTCTTCGGTATCTTCTCCGTCCTCTTCTTCGGACTCAGAAAACTGTGAAAGAACATCTTCATCCTGGTCGGTTGATGCTTCTGCGTGGTCGGTCTCGGTATTCTCCTCCTTCGCCTCATCTACCTGAGCTTCCTGATCAGTTTCGACCTGCTCGACAAAGGATGCCGCCAAATCTTCCACCGATAGTGGGCCTCGTACTTGATTGTTTTCTGCTCCCGTAGATTCAGCCGGAGCCTCGCTAATAACTGTTTCTGCCATGATTTCTGCGTTTAAAGTTCGCACTCTTTGAGTTTTCTGTGGGGCAGATACACCCCACCAAAAACTATTTTAGCAGGTAAAAAATCAAATTTCTCAGGAGATTTTATAAACGGACCAATTATTTTTAAATCGTTCGTGCTTGGCCTTGGAATTTAAAATATGTGGATACAGACTAATGCGTTTAGCTCCGTCTATTTCAATGCATGGAATATGGTAAAAAGTATTCAACTCATCGATATAGGCCACGATGATATCCACTTTGGTGCAATCTATTGATACTTTACCATTAGTACCCGATGAAGTAGTTACCTGATATCGGCCAACCCCTTTTCTTTTAGGGTCTCTAGACTTAGTCTCTGTTCCTTTTACCTGAACCTTAAAGACTCGCCCTGCTGAGTTCATAACCAAGCAATCTTGCGGAAGGTAATCACCCAGTGGGATAAATACTTCAAGCCCAGCCTCTAGAGCAGATGCGAAGTATTTCTGCTCGTAAAGATTACCCTTACGCTTCATCTAAATCGACTTCTGACTCGAAATCGACAACCTCTTCATCCAACCATTCTTGCGTATCATCTACTGCTATTTGAGCCAACTCTAAGTCATCAATATCAGACTCTTCGACCCAACGATTTAGTAAAGACCTATGTGCGTTTTTAAACTGCTGATGGGGTGTCAGTTTCGGCATTTTCAAGTGACTCCATTATTCGGGTAAGCCCAGCTATCTCGCCACTTAGCCTTGCAAGCTTCTGCGGGTTATCCACATGAGTATAGTCCTGAAAATCTACCAGGCATATATCCCTCTGCTCTTTAATAAAATCTTTAATTACTACCCACTCGGTTTGTTGTCCGAGTCCGGCTACTGCATCTGCTAATGTCATTTTTTCCTTTTTACGGGTTTTACTCTTCTGCCCATTCCCACCTTCGATTTCTCAGCCTTTTTCCGTTTCAGTTGGCTTTTGCTCATCTCCGATTTGGTCTTGGGTGTTTTACTCGAAACTCGTTTGGTTGGCCGGCAGTATTCATTCGACTTGCCCTGACCGCATGGTTTGCCGGTCCGTGTATCCTGCCATTTCTCAGCACCCCATCTTTTCAACGATGTACCCTTGGCGGTCTTGCGAACCTGCCCTTTGGACTTCCGGCACTTGGCGATCTGTTGCGATGCCCGAGCACTCGGGAATACCTTTACCCGAGCCTTTACCTTTTTGTAACAAGCGTCCTTGGCCATCACCATTTACGGCAGGACCAGTAGCCTGCTGTGAGCTTTGATTTCTTCTGGTCGCACTTATGCCTAGCTCGAAAAGATTTACGGGCATCAGGGTTAGATTTACGGATCTTCATGTTTGCATCCCCGTAACGAATTGTCTTTGTCTTTCCATTCTCCGATGCAAGTACGACAAACTTTTTCTTCCCATAACCAGGTTCACCCTTTCGGATGCGTCTAGGGGAGTTGACCTTAGTCGGTTTACTCACTTTTTCTTTATCGGTATATTTTTCATAGGCTTTACTTTACCCATTCCTGTTTTACCGTTCATTTTCGTTAATGTTTTTTTATATTTCATTCCCGTATTATTAGGAGTCTTTCTAGTTTTTGATCCTTTAGTTCTTTTACTGTATGTCATAATATTTTCGATTAAGCGGCCATCGATGTACCTGGTACATTGCCGGGGGCTGTCCCTAGTTGACCAATAAGTGCGTTGCGCTGCTGGGTTTGCATCATTTCGAGCTGACCCGCATATGTTTGAAGCCTCTTGGCGAAATTCTCGTCCTCTTGCATCCGCTGTTGGACATCCTGTGCCGGTATTTCAGGAGTTCCCTGAATGTACTGCTGAAGTTGTTGCAAGCGAAGTTGAGAGTTTACTCCCTGCTGTGGTACATTGACCACCTGACCACTTGCAATCTTAGCGATATCCGCAGAAGTCTCCTGAATCTCTTTATCTGTAGCCTCCTGCTGTGGCATGATTAATTGCGACGCTAAGTTAGGATCAATCGCTTCCAATACCTTGCGGAGATAAATGTCGAATCGAGCCTGGCCACTGCGATCATACTGAGCCATCAGCTTGCCAACTGTATCGAGCTTTTCGATCACCTTGGATTCGTCCTGGTTCATCGAGTTCCAGCTAATATTAAAATCATACAACTCAGCAGTTTCATCCAAAATCAACTGTGCCCCCTGCTCGTTATTCGTAACCCGAAACCATATCATCGGTCCGCTGTAAGTACGATCTAGGCACCAAACCCTCTTCAAAACTTCCTTCCATCCACTGAGCCAACAGTTGACCAGGTGCTGTTTTATCACATTGGCCTCCACCGCATCATCTGGTCCAGTCGCCCGACCGGTTATGCGATTACACAACTGGCGGATTTGCATCTCCACCTCCATGCTTGCCTGCGAATAGCGGGGGATCTCCATGAACCCGACCTCTCCCCTACGGCGTACAGGAATCTGTGCCCCTGGACCGAGACGCTCAGGCCTACGGCCGATTTGATATTCAACCGGTGGCATCGTACTCATAGAAGCACGGTCCCGACGACTATCGACTTCTGTCTTTACCGCCAACTCATAACTCTTCAGCAGTTCAGGGTATCCGCGAGAGTCCAGTAAACGATGGTTTAAATGCTCTCTCGTGATACACACGAATGGATATCTGCCCTCGTCATAGCCAACCGGTTCATGGAATCCTGCTTCATCCATTTCATCCGTCCAGCAGGTCTTAGTGACTACGGGAACATCATCTTCATCCAACTCCTTGCGGTAGGTGGTAACTACCCGAATCAATCCCTCGTAGTGCTGACTGCCATAGCTTGTGCCATAGTCATAATGCATGGCCGAGTCGCTGTATCGCTCTTCGTAAAAGTCTTTCGCCTTCTCAATCGCTTCATCAATCCAAGCTTCATCCCATCCCTCATTTACCTTCTGCTTCAACGCTTCAGGGGAATAGTAATGAATACAGTGAATGCTCCTGGCAGACTCCAAATCGATCACATTTGAATCGACTATTAATTCCCTGCCTAACTCATAAGCTTTAACTGCCGGACGGTTTACGACTACTTTTTCGGTCGGAATCTCGGTCTCACCATTCTTCCGTAACTCATTAAGCATCTTCTTGACCCGCCGCTTTTTAAGCTTTGGAAACATAGGATAAAACATCTCTTCGACTCCCTCCTTCATTTCAGGGTCTTCTATCGCCATTGCCAGTTCAGGTGATTGCTCGGCAATCTGCCCCAAACTAATAGGCTCAAACTTCCTCGTCTTCTCCTGCTTCCAGTAAGTACCGAAAAAAGTCACTCCGTTCTGCAATAAATAATTAGCCCCAATCGATGACTCCCTCATCAGTTCATCCATCGTACCCATACGCCAACGGAGAAACTCGGTCACCAACTTGGCCGATGCCACATCCCCACTCTCCACGGGAGCCGCCACCAGGTTAGCCTTGGTCAACGCCTGGGTCAGGGTGGCAACATCGCCATCGATTAATGGGTTTATAACGCTAGGATCAAGATCACTAGCTCCATCAAATGGGAAGGCTTCCGGTCCATGCTTCTTGCCATCTCCCGACTTACCTGCCCACTGATTAAAGCGAACCTCCCGGGCATCTTCCGCTTTATCCATCCATGTAGATAAATTTGCTTTTGCCCGCTCGAAGTCATGCTTCAGTTCATCCACATCGGGCTTATCCTCAAAAATCTGTATTTCGTTTTCCATAATTATCCAATTTTATAATCTATCATTTTATTTTGTAATTTTCTCAGGGCTTTGGATTCGATCCGATCAATGGTATCTTTTCCCACCCCCACAAAGTCTGCGATTTCCTGAAGCGTAAAAGATTGATGTAACCGATTATCCTCTATCGCCCCCAATGCCTCTTCTACAACCATCTCACGAAGCAGACAGTCGATCCGCCGGTTCTTGTCCTTCTCCGTCTCATGCGATGCGATAGAGATCATCCTCCCCCTCCACTTTCTTCACCATCACTAAACTCTTTGGGGGGTGATTATTACCCGCCTTCTTAACACACCTGGCAACGCCCTCCCTGTCCTCAAAATATATCAGCATAAGCCGAGGGTTCGGAACCATCTTTAATACCCTCGCCTGCTCCACCAGGTTAACCGGTTCGGGTTCCTGCTCCACTTCCCGAAGCTTCCATATCCGTTGAGCTGTACTCCTCGCACAACCAACCTCCCTGGATACATCCCCCCAGCTTTTGCCTGCCTGCCGAAGTTCTATAATATTCTGCTTATCTTCCGTAGTTAATGCCCTCAATATGTACCTCCACCTGTTGCGATTAATTCTTCTTGGTCAAAGTATTCAAAATTCCCCACTGCGAAGTACCTCACACAGTCCACCATGTCTTTAGCCGGATTTTTTAAATCACCTGTCTGATATTCCTGCATACAGGCAACCAGGTTCTGACACTCATCCGAAATCATCAGTTTAGGATGATTACCCAGCCCCATCTCCCGACTCCGATCCCATGCCAGTAAATTATTAATCGCCTGCAAACCAGTCTCGATGTCCAAACCCTCCGCAGGGACGACCGGTAAGCCCTCATCCGCTAAATCATCAATTATATTAGAAGATCCTTCCGATTTCTGATAACTCGCCGCCCCCAACCTCGGGTCGATGATTCGATCCACAAAGCGATCACCCTCCATCCTCCGAATAACCTCCGCATAGTCCTTCAATCCGAACCCATTCGGTTGTGCCGCCTCACCTGCACTAACTTTATCCCCCTTGGTCAGGTCAATCCATCCACCATAACTATCAAAGTCAGGAAACTCCTTAACCGCCCAGGCTACCCCATGCGGATCAATCCCAAACAATACCATCGTCCAGGGCTTTGCCCCCGCCGGGTCTATCGAAAGCACCCATGAGGCATCCGCATCCTCCTTTAAAACAGGCACTTCCTTAGCCTGCACGATATTCTTGTCAGAAAAGGCGGGAAACACAGTCTTTGACGCTTTAACAGGCACTCCATACGCCCGGCAAAGGATGGTTTCCCTCTTTTCCCCCTCTAATTGCGTCTTCATGGCCGACCATCCACCAAATGGATTGGCCGCAGTGTGGAAATAAACGACTGAACTAGCCTTCCTCAAGGGCTGTTGGACCAGGGGAACCTCCTCGCCATCCAAAAGGTCAGCTTTTGCCGATTCCACAGTCTTTGCTCCCGTCAGCATACTCTTTACCACCGAGTTCCACCCGTCCACGGCGGTGAAACTGATGATGCCAGCCGCTGGGCGAACAACTCCATCATATTCGCTCGCATGGGAGCGTGTGACGCATCTAAATCTTAGCGTTTCAACCCAGGGCATAGGTATCAATTCATCTGCCCAAAATCCAATATTATATGTCCCGTTGACCGGAGGTCGCGGACAGCCGATTTCACCACCCTCAATCGTAGAAATGTCCTGACTCCAGTTCCTAAAGATACATTGGCTGGCATTAGGGAGTGTAAATTTGGACGCTGTGAACCCATTACGAAGGCTGTACATCACATATCCAACCTTCCCCCTGCCTAGCGTCTTTAACTCTTTAGGTAATGCATTGTATACCAAAGCCTGCTGAAATTGGATCGAATTGGCCGATGTTTCAGTAAGACACCAAATAATAGTACCTGGGTTCTCTACGAGGCATTTGACTACCCGCTTGGCCGCGTAAAAACTCTTGCCAGCCCTGTTACCCCCCATAAGGAGAATTTCCGAGTGATTCTTTAACTGCTCATCCGCCAACTTCCATGTATCCAGTTCAAACCCATGACGATATGGATCATCCTTCTCTAGCTTAATCGCTTCCTCACGCCTTTCCCAATAAGCGAGGATGCTCTCAGGTGTCATCCGCAGCATCTCTGCCGAACTGAGAGGCGGGATGGCGGGATGCGGTGTCCATTCTAGTGGCATATCTTAATGATAACAGATTATCGATAAGAGGTCACCTCGGGTTGGGCAATTTGTCAGAATTTTTTTATGGGCTATAATCGGTCGGCGGTGATCGGGGGGCCGCCTGGCAGACCCCCTCCCCCCCTCTGATTTGTCAAAAAAAGCATAAAAATGTAAACAAACCTTGTTTTTGTTATAAATTTACATTGTTTTTTAGAATATATGGTTCGTGATATAATGATTATGTCTAATTGTACTTGCCATGATCCTTATTGAGAATACTTTCTCATTATGCCACACCGATTCATTTCATGCCTACAAAGAGACCCAGAGAGTATCAGAAAGCAGAGAATCTTCCGGCTAATCTGAAGACCGAAGAAGTCTGCCCGGCTGTATTCACCGGCCAACAGCTTTACGATAAGCGACCAAAGGACTACGCCAAAGTGGTTACGATGTTAGCACAGGGTGCAACTATTACCTCAATCACTAAGACTTGTAAGGTTTCACCTCATACTGTTGCCGTTGTCAAATCTAGGGAACAGGAGACGCTCAAGGACTCTAAAAAGCATTTGCGAGCCTTAATTGGCACTGCGACTCATCTTGCTGTTGAAAGTCTCATAACGAAGCTACAAGACGATGAAATCCCATCAGGTGTTCTTCCTATCGCCACAGGCATCTTAATCGACAAGCATCGCCAGTATGAAGGTGAGCCTACCCAAACCATCGAGGTAAAGAAATCTTTATCCCTTGATGAGATCCGAGCAGAGCTGGCTAACCTTAAGAACGAAAAAGTAATTGAGGCTGAGGTTACGGATGTAGAAACATCCGCCTGACCGCCTGACCGCCTGACCTGCAATCCTTAGATTGCCAGCCTACTTGGTTGGCTGTGTCAGAATATATATTTTTGTCAGAATGCTACCTGGTTGGCTGTGTCAGTTGGTTGGCTATGACAAAAGCTCTTTTGCTTTGGTTATGTAATCCGTACGAAGATATATTTACGAGAATAGCCCTTAAAGCCCCGTAGAGTACCCTATTTAGCCTTTTCCCTATCCAGCGAGTCTTCTGACTCATCTTTACCCGATCAAAGCCTTTTACGAGCCTAGGGTTTTTACCTGTGTATTCGGTTCTCACGAGTGGTAGTAGTAGCGGTTCAAATCTTTTACGATGATAATCTGAGTAGTCGTCGCTTTTATGGCTAAGTAAGTGTAGTAGTTGTGCCCGGCAGGGCGGGCAACTACTACCTCTAGCCTTTTGGGGGTAGTAGTCGTTGTTTCTATATAAGGCGACGACTACTACTTTTGAGACAGAGTTGAGACAGGATTTCACTCGGAAAAAGAGTATATATTCTCTAACCCTTTACCTCTGATTTGTACACTTATCCTATCATCTTTTTTAATAAGATTACGGATGGTATCGGGGTGTATTTCCTCATTTGTCGCTTCCTCGAGTTTGGTTCGGAGATTATTTAACCCCATAATCGAGTTAGGTTTGAGTAATTTGACAAGAGCATCGGATAATTTATTCAGGCGATCTTTTTTCGCTTTCGTTTGCCCTGGCTTTCGGAGTTTGGGTTCGAGGTCGGGCTTATGGATAAAGTTCGGCCATGAAAATTCTACTACCTGGGGGGAGGGAGTCGGAAAGTCTCGGAGGGTGGCCTCGAGGACCAGGTGATCCTCCTCCTCGTGGGGTGTTAGGGTAAGGATTGCATCGGGATCACGGGCAAACACGCCTGACCCTGATGCCCGGTCAATGTGGTCTGTGTCAGACTTGTTTCCCTTTGAGAAGTGGTGGGCATAGACGAATGAGCAGTCTAGACGCTCGGAGAACTTTTCCATTCGGTTTACTACTTCGGAGATCGCACCGGCATCGTTCTCGTCTGCCCCAGTGGCGAGCTTATAGAAGGGGTCTACAATTACGAGGTCGGGTCGGTGGTCCTCGAGGTCTTCGATGTGATGGACGAGGTCTTCTAGGGTACGGGATTGGCCACGAAGTGAGCAGTATAGGAAGTTTGGGTTCTTTGGGTCGTAGTGGGAGTTCGCATTGACCATTTCGGCTATCCGGCGGGCGGCAATGCGTTTTTTAAGTTCAAAGTCGAGATAGATTACTTTCGAGGTTGCTGTGCGGTGGCCTAACCAGGTGGAGCCGTTGGCGGCGGCTAGGCCGAGGTGTAGGAGGGAGAGGGTTTTACCTGCCTTGGATGAGCCTGAGATGATCATCTTGGAGCCTTTGTGGAGGACACCCTCGATAACCTGCTTGGGCATGGGATCGGTATTATGGGTCATCATCTGCTCGAGGGAGAGGAACTTGGGTGGAGGGAGCGGGTCATCGATTGCCAGCGAGTAGGTTTGGGGTGCATCGGATGACGGGGCTGGATAGTCTACAGGTCCTCGGGAGGAAAAGTATATATCCAGTTCATCTGCTTTAGCGAGTGTCTCGGGTGTTAGGTAATCTTCTCTATATGCCATGTTGTTACTTATGTTTAGTTTTAATTAATATGATAATGTCGGGTTTAAAGGTATCGGGATCGCGGATGATGAGAACTGATTTCTCCTCATCCATCTGATCGGCAAAGTGGCAGGCATCCGTTACAGGAACGCCTAGATTAATAAACCGTCGTGCGATCATTTTTTTGAGGAAGAACGGGTGGATCATTCAATCCTTCCAATAGATGATCGGTTGGGCGGCTGGCAGGTTGGCCTCTTTGCGTCGTGTGCCCCAGGGTAGTCGGCAAAGTTGATTCATTAATTTAAATCGTGGATCTCCACCGAGTTTTTGGGATAGCTCGAGGAATGCCTTCTTGTTACCGGGAGTCCACTTGAACCAGGCGTGGAGGGATTTACCTCCTGAGTTTACGATCATCTTAAGTTCCGCCTCATTCTCGAGACGCTTGATTAAGCCTAACTGTTGCTCGAATGATAGGGATGGATCGTCTGTCTCGTGGAGGAGGTATTTCCGTCCAAGCACCTGTGCCTCGGACCGGTTGGGAGCATCGGCGGGGAAAGTGTTATAGGTGATGAACTGGTATTGAGACAGATCGGGTTGAGCGATCCAATCGGTAACGGGTAATAGCCTACCCTTCTCGGCCACCTGTCGCTGGATAAATATGTGCTCGGATGGATCGAAGAGTTTTCTCACCGCCTCGCCGGCATTCATCGGAATGGGGTCAGACTGGAGGGTATATTTCTCGAATAGACCGGCATACCCTAAGTTGTTTTCTTTTAGGGCGGGGTCAGGTTGTGCTACTTTTATTGGGTTCTTGGGTAGGTCGGGGTTGTTATGTCGATGATATGCTCCCTTTATAGCGTTGCGTAGCTCGGCTGGTTGGTTCGGCCGGTGGGATACTTTTTCTAGTAGTGCGAGTAATGCTTTTTCTGCCTCGGCTGGGTCTTTAGTGTACCTGGTCACAACGAGGGACAAGCGAAGCAGTATATCGTGATGGGACAATAAACCGCTTGGCAGGTTTTCAAGACACCTGCGTATATCTCCTTTCAGGGTGGCCATATTATTCTTCTGCTAGGAGTCGGGTGATCTGCTCGGTAATCTTTAGCATCGCCCCTCTTTCGATTTTGGAGATTGTCTGCTTTGCGACACCTGCTTTACGGGCGATTTCATCCTGGGTAAATCCGGCATGATCGGATGGGACCGAGCGAAGCATCTGTTTTAGCCTCGCATCAGTTGCCATCTTACGAACAGTATTATTCTGTCGCTTTTCCTTCGTCATCCACCGTTACCCACTTATCGATAAAATGCTTTGGCAGTCCCGCCTCTGAGACATGGAGATCATTCTCGTCAGGCTCATGGCCTTTCCTGGAGATGTGTATAATTTCTGAAATAACCTCATACTTATGACCCAGGCGTTTGATTGCCCACGCCTCGTTGGGGAATCTAATATCATCGAATACAATGAGGCGTTTACCTATGTGGTCTTCTGCTTTACGCATGGCGGCATCCACCCATATGTTTGGATAGATCGATTCCCTGCCCCACTCTGTCCCTAGTAACTGGAGCATCCGCCTGACATTTACACCATCGGGAAATCCTGGTATCGGTTCCTCCTTTTTGTCGAGCCAGGCGGGATGCGGTAGGATGACCTTGAGCATCTCCTTTATCGGGGTGGCGAATGACAGTATGGTGGCTCCCTCGAATGACTTAGCATAAGTGCTTTTGCCTACTCCCTTGGGGCCACATAGGCCAATAATTTTAGGTGTATTCATTGTTTAGTAATCCTTGAAGTTTAGCACTAAAGTTAAAACCAGTTTTCGCCTTTTCTTTGCACTGGATAATTTTTCTACGAATATTTTGGCCTGTCATATTTCTAGTAGAAGCAATCTCTTTGAAGGTTTTCCCATCTATATAGTATTCGATAAAAATTTTCCTTTCCTCCCTATTGAGAAAGCTAAGGCATTTAGCCGCATCCTCCTGCTTTTGAATTTTATCAAGAATCTGATTCATAATATCGCCACAAAGAAGGATATAATCATCCATGCAAAGGCGAGTACCGCCATGCTAAATAAAATGTAATGGATTGGATGGAGTTTCATTCTTCAGATGCACGATTAAGTGCTTCAGCAATCATTCTGTTAGACATAGCCAATTCATCCAAACCAGCGGCTATAATTTTAGCGGCTATAATTATAGGTTCTTTTTCTAAATCCTCTTGCTTGCATGGTGGACATACATCCATGTACCATCCTTGTGCGGTCTTTGAGGCCTGTTCCATTTGTGTTTGTGCATCTATCATTTTTAGTAGTGGGTTTTGATCTCTCCTTCTGCCGCCAGGGGTAGTCCCTGGTAGTTCGGAGATTCTTGGGTTAGTAGTTTTAGTAAAAGGTCGAGTGCCGCCTGTCCTTCATTCTCTGCGACCTCCACAGTTACAGAGTCATGGACATGGAGACAGACCGGTAAGCCGGCGGCCTCTATTCGGATAAGGGCATCGGCGAATATGGATCGGGCGGTTGCCTGCACAAGGTTTTGAAACAGCCTGGCCCCGTAGAGTTTTACTGGTTCATATCCTCGGGTAAGGGAGGCATAGAGATCCCCGTCCTTTTCATGGGCATCAAAGTAACGGACAGGGTATCCACATCGTGTGGTGAATGTGATACAATCAGGAGTCTCCTTCATCCACTCACGAAATTGGTCCTCAATTTTGGACCAGGCCAGCATCACATCGGGATTCTGCGCTCGATATAGAAGTACCTGTTTTTTAGCCTCTGCTTCGTTTATATTCACACCGAATGATTTTGCTACTTCTAGAAACTTCGTTGCCCCACATCCATAACCGAGCCCGAGCAGTCTAGCCTTGCATAGCTTCCTCATCTCGGGGGCAAGCTCGGCCATTGGTTCATCCTCATTGTAAAGCTTGGATGCCCGCCCATGTGCCTCGTATATATCGATCCCTCCACGGACTAGGCCGAGGAAGTTAACATCGCCTACCAGGTAAGCGATTACTCTCGGTTCTATCTGTGAAAGGTCTGCTGATACCAGTACCCTGCCCTCTGTTGCTTTGAGGCACTTTCTTGGGGTGATACCTTGAAATTCATCCTGCATGATACCCTGAAAGTTTAAACCGCCCGTCCCGCTCCACCGCCCTGTATGTGGTGCGCCATGATACTTAAGCCTGGTGGAAACGCGACGGTCTCTTCTGATTCTAAAAATTAGAGCGTGAGCAAAATTATTTATGATATTTACTCTCCGCCACTCGGTAGTCTTTCGGTCGGTTTTCTCAAGGATATCCTCGCAGGCATCAATGTATTTCTGACAGAGCGGACCATCTATCGGCAAACCTCTGTTTGCGATTTGCCGGGTGAGGGTGGACAGGAGTCTTTCCTTTTCAGGGAACCCTGTAATTAGTTCATGGTATACCCGAAGGCAGGCTCGGGAATCATTTAAGGCATACTCGGAAAAACGAGGTTCTGCCTGTACCTCTTCAGCAGTAAGCCCCATCATATTATTTCGATCATCCTTGGGTAGTTCCTCCTGAAATAATTCTTTATATGCACCGGCAAGGGATCGAGGTAACTGGTGATAGGATGCCATGTCTGCGGTGCATAACCAGTCGGCCGGCATAAACTCGGGAACCTGCCCCTTGGTGATACCTGCCCTGCAACCATTCGAATCAAACTCAGCATTATGAGAAATAAGAGTATGACCGTTTAAGCGCTCCACCGGTAATTTCTCGGGTGGGCCTACCCATTCAAACCCATCCTCGGCTACGACAGAAATTAGGGTAATCCGAAAGTCAGGATGCATTAGGTATCGGTCGAGGCCGAGATCACTGATGGAATACTTTTTCCGAAATACGGTTTCAATATCTAGAGCGACAATCATGGAACCTCTTTCAGTAAAGTTTGTGCCGAGAGGATTGCATTCTCCAGGTGAGGATAAGTGGTCTCGGGGAGATCTCTGTCTATCTTCACCCGCCAGGCCAACTCTTCATGGTCGAGCCAAATATCGGCCTGCCTGCTTCCGCAGGTAAGTATTATCTTTTCACCCCGAGGTAACCCGAGTCCCATTTTATATTTAATTTTCTTCATCTTCCTTGCATATTTGACACTCCCACTCCTCATCGGGGCTAATCGGGGAACCGCACGCCTCGCAATGGGTTGGGTCTTCCGGTGGCTCAGGATGGCCTTGTAGATGCCAATATCTCATTTTTCTATCTCCCGCCTGACTGCTTTTATAAAATCCTCTAGGGGCTTTTTATGGAGTTTACGAACATGGTGGCTTCCTATTTGAGCCACTAATATGTTTAAGTGTTCCAAAGCGTCATCTATATCCTTAGTTGTTATCTTCATTTGACTTCCTTTTCTTATTTCTAAAATCCAGCCAACCTGGGTCATTTAAACCCTTAGGCATTTGTCTTGGTTCATCGCTTCGGTAGACATTCCCATGCTCATCGACTGCGAATTTATTCTTCGACCAAAAACGCTTCCACGCCGCATCCATCTCCCACCAGGTAAGTGCCTTATCTTTTTTAGATACATTCATTAATCCTCACTTTTTCTAGGGTCGTAACCCTTGAGGGACCTCCAAATAGAGCAGACTCCCTTAAATACCTTCCATGCCTTTTTAACTTCAGCAGGATCGTATTTTATAACTTCAAACCTACCTGGTTCGGTTGATGAGATATAGCAGTTTGCTCCCGTGACCTCTTCATTATCGACCGCATCTTCACCCCAATAGGTTGCCGCATAGGCGGCTATCTGATGAACCTGAAAATCATAAGATGTGACTTTGACCTTTGGCTTAGTTTTTCTAGTTTTCCAGTCGACTATAAACTTCTGCCCTTCAGGACCCTTTCCTACAATGTCCACAGTACCCGCAAATCCGTGTTCCATGTTCACGAGAATCTGCTCCCGTTCTATAAATCGTAATTGATTCTCCTGCTTCCAGCGGAACGCGGGATTTACATATTCCAATAAATCATCATCAATAGGATATCCCTCGAAATATTTCTCGATAGCATCATGTATTCGGGTTCCAAAATCTGCCGCTTCCTCTACAGGTTGTTCGTGCATGACTAAGCATCGATTCGCAAACCCTTCAAAACTTTCGTCCATTTTAGGAGGGTTGTCGTAAGCTATACGAAGAAGTTGATCCTGCTTCCAACGATCAAGCCCAGGCTTGGCAAACATTCCGAGCAGGGTCGTTACCGATGGTATTAACCTGTGCTTCTTAGCATCGCGTAAGGTAGTATTCCTTTCCCCGTCACCCTTGGCCCTGGGCATCGTGTGGCGAGCTTCACCCGTGGCAGTGTACCAGTGGCCACCGCCTCCTCTTTTAGGTTTAGCGGTTAATATCGCCATCTTTCTTCCTCTCCTTTATGACAAAGTAAACCACATAAATTAGGTGGATAAATCTTCTTAGATATTTCATGCCACCTCCTTAAGTTCAGGCATCATTTCGATCACCTGTTCGACCTGTTCAATAAAGCTTTTGTCGAAGCTTAGTAGTTCTTCGACCTTTTGGGTTCCTAATACCACGGTGGTGTGATGCCTATTAAAAAGTTGTCCGACCTTTTCGACTGTCATGCCTTTTTTCCTAAGAAAATAGAAGCAGACCGCACGAGCGTCGGCCGTCGGTTTAGTTCGGCTTTTCCCTTTAATATCCGTTGGACTTGTCCCAAAGATATCAGCTACTATTTTTATTAACTTAGCTTTCATAGTATCATATCGGCTAGAACTGCTAGAACTCCTACCACGAGAAAAATAGATGGATTTATAAAATATTTCATGTTGTTGTTTTTGAGGTAAGTGGAGTGACCGGCCATACCCCTGCCGGCCACTCCGAGTTATGTCAGGAATACAGATCAGAACGGAGGGTTAACCGTTGGTGCTGTAAATTGCTGTCCCATTGTTGCCTGCACAGTCTGTGGCTGTTCGACTGTTACTGTGGTTGTTGCCTGTGCAGGAGCAGGAGCAGGTTGTACAGGTTGCTGTACAACAGCAGGTGCAGGAGATCCGCCTGGAATATTGAACTGCGATGCCTGTGGAACCTGTGCTTCCATCCCTGCCATTACTGGAGTTACCGAAGTAATGTCGGAGTAGGTTCGACCCTTCATGGAAGTCTTCTCGACGATGTTAATCATCGCTCCCTTACCGCGAAGTGTCTCAGTATCGAATCCTGCACCGGGTGCTGATCCTAACCATGATGTTAGAACGCCTGTCAGTTTGCTCTTCTCATGGGCTGAGATTTTCATCTCACCTGTTTGAACCATTTGCCCATCCTGAGTTCCGAAGAGGAAACGGCAGACATCGAGTGTTTCAATCTGAGAAGGATCTTCGTATTTCGGACGCTGTATGCCGAATGAATCTTTTACATCCAAGCAGATCGCAAGGTATTGCCCAGGTCTGCATGGTTCTAGGGACCAACCTGTGATCGGTCCGTCTCCGTTAGATGATTGTTGTAGTATTGCCATATTATTATTTTTCTATCTCCATTTTTACGGGTGGAGGCCCATTAGGTGTTTAGTAAAAAATGCCGAAGGATAAGAATCGCATCGGCGGTTTTGAGAGTAAGTCCCTTAGTAGTAGGGAAAAATTGTTTCGCGTGATTCATTAAAACCTTCTTTCGCTTGCCCGATGTCAGACCACTCAGCCCACTCAGGCCCTTCTGCCACTCCTGTGGTCGGACAAGGGTAAAAGGAATCTCGGCTGTGCGGAGAACGCCTTCTAAGAATCCGCATGATTTACCAAGCTTAAAGCTAGTACTCGATGGAATCATCTTGCCGGCAAACGGAGGTACCAATTCAACCACTGCCTCAATCGATTCAACATCAGGATGCCTTTCAAGCTCCTTTATGTGTTCGACAAATTCAAAGTCTTCCTCGAGCTTATGCAGGTGAATATCAGCTAAACCGCCCCAAGCGATTGCGTAGCCACCTGACTTACCAGGATCAATTCCGATGGTAAGCTTCATGCTTGAGCTTCGAGTATATGGATGGCCCGTCTTACATCTTTGGTGAGGTAATGACGGCCTTTCTTTCGAAGGCCAAACTCGACTTTTAAGTTTCTGAGACTTCTGTCAGAACCAAGTCTAAATATTTCTTTGACCTCCTCTTTCGAGAGAAGTATAGGGTGGTATTGTTCGAGTATTTGTTTTTCCATGTTGTCGGTGTGAATAAATCACCGACGGGAAAAACTAAGCCCTACTTATTATGCAGAAATGTCGTTTTAAACTACAGAATGCATATTGTGCGAAACAAAATCATTTCCCGCCGGTTGTTGTTTACAATTTTAAAGATCATGATCAACCCATCCAAAGTTGAACGATATAACTTAATGGAAAAAAGTTTTAACCTGTCAACATCTTTTGGCAAAAAAATTACTTTTATTTTAATATGCAGGATTTTTACACCCATATATTTAATTTTTTCTAGCTTTCTTAGATGTTCTTTTAGCCCGCAAAGCTCGGTAATAATTTGAATCGCCACGAACTTTACTTTTTCCAGTACCCGCCTGGCCTCCAATCTGCCCCAGCAGGCTTGCCGCCTCTCGAATGCGGTCTCTGCGGTCAATAACGATGCAATCGATTCTTCTACCGCAGACTGATATAATGTGACCATGCCATTCATTCTGACTAACTTGGTCGAGCAAGTCGATATTAAGGTTTGCCGATAATTTAAACGCTCTTCGAATAGCCTGGTATGCTTGCAGCCTTAAATGCATAAAATCCTGTGCAAAGCACTTGCGGGTCATGCCCTGATAGTTCAATGTGCAAGCTAAGTCGTTAACCCACCTTTTCTGTCCTTTTTTCATACTATACCTTTCGCTAATGCTTGCGTTAATTCTAGGAAATAAAAGTACAGCATCAAGCATAAAATGGCAAGAAATGGCAGGTAATTTACATATTTTAACGCAAGCGATTGACCCTAATTCTGCATGGTTAAAGTGATATCACTTTGTTTTTTAGATTATCGGAAGCGCTCGGCAGATTTAGCACCTGCTGAAGCCGCAGGAAGCATGAACCGATTACCAGGCATAGCTGGTGCTTGGCGGGTAATGCGATTGGCGGGTTGGCGGGAGAAGTTTCCTGCCGGTAAGAAGTTTACTTCTTGAGAACCTCGGGAATTAGTTCTTCCTCTTCGGGGGTTGGCTCGTAATTCCGATCCCCCCAACTCAGGCCGATATAATTCCTGCGATTTATTGGCAGATTCATTTGTTCCATCTGCTCCACTATTGGATCTTTCTGTAACCCACTCAGGCTCTGTAATTCCGCCTGCGGATTCAAGGATTTGTTCTCTTGTTTCATTTAAGGTTAGTTCTCCATTCTCGTATTTTTTCCACAAATTGTCAATTTTAGCCTTATTAGATTTTGTTTTCCATTTAGCTTCATATAATCCTCTAACTGCCTCCCATGTTATGCTTTGCATTTCTCTAGGTAAAATACCTCGGGCTTCTGCGGCCTTCCTGTATGCATCTGCATATATTCCATATGTGCCACTAATTCCTTTTACAGAACTATTCTTAATGCTTCGCTTTGCACCTTTAGGCTTTGATCCGAAATTATTTGCAACTTCTAAATCTGCACCAGCTAATGGTCTGAGTAAAGCGGCGGCAATAGCATGGGTATCAATCGTTACAGAAAACTCATCTGCATTTGGAAGAAGGATATTATTGTAAAAGTTTCTGATTTTATGAGCGTTACCTAAAGCAGTTGAAATGCTTTCCTTAGATGGATTTCTTAAAACTTTAACAGCCTTAGAAATTTCCGTCATACTGCCCCACGCTACCTTTTTATTTACTCCATCTAATGATTTCGCCAGTCCGATAAAATCTCCTTCAGGAGAAACAACCTGGTACTCTCTTGGATTATAAACTTCATCGTATGAGCGAATAAAAGCGGCTTGCTCAAAATCGCTCTGCAACTCGTTTAAAGTTTTACCAACCATAGCCTCTGCGATCTCGGTTGCTTTCTTCTTACCGATACCTTTTTCAAAAAGCTGAATATATTTTTTCGCCATAGCTTTATCGAACGCAAAGCCTGATTGGTCTTTATAGATATCAAGCATCCTTCGTGCTAAGTCTACATTCATAAACCAATCTTTTTGCGGAGATAAGGAAGCTAAAGCGGCGGCAATAGCCTGCTTATCATTCCCATATTTTTGATTCCATTTCTCGGTAATATTTTTAGCACCATCGTACCAAAGTTTGGAGCGATCTCTGACTTCAGGGCGAACCTGGTCATGCAGATATAAAAGGTTATCTACCACATGGTCCACAAAACTATCTATAATTCTTTTAGGTACTTTAGAATTTCTTTTAATACCTGGATATTCCTGAAGTGCTAAAGCATGAGATTCCAACATTGTAGCATCATCTGCAATCGATGCTGTATTGATTATTAAATCTTCTGTGATTGGATTCTCAGTCGCATTCTTAGCGGTAGGATTCCTTGTACTAATCTTGAAGTCTAAATCAGCGGCCTCGGCTTGCTTCCCCTTCCCCGCACCCGCTTCGGAGGCTGGCATAAAAAGTTTCTCGGTCACCGTGACATCGGCTTCATCGAAGATTACATAATTGTAATCGCCCTCGCCTTTGGATCGGGATGAACCATCTAAATATTTGATGCCTGGTATGCCGGCTTCTTTGAGGGACTGAGATGCCTGTTCTTGGGAACCAAAGTAATCAGTTTCTGATCGATACCATTCTTGTGCTAAATCATCTTTAACTAAATCAAATTCCTCTTTCCCATATTTCTTAATAAATATATCCCTCACCCCCTTGGGTTGCTCGGACAGAGGCTTATCCCATAGCAGATACTCGTTCTCCTTCGGGGCGAGTTTGACTTTGTAGAGGGAGCCTTCATTGGTTTTTGCCTCTTGTTTGTTTTCAAGAACTTTAAGAACATTTTTTATTCTTTCCCTCACAGATGGATGTAGTCCACCTCCTTGGATTCGTTCTCTAGTTAAAGATATTAAGCGTGGTCTAACTTGGTTTTTACTTTTCCCCAATGCTTTAGCCTCCCTACTTAACATTCTAGCGGCTTCGTGCTTTGGGTTACTCAAATCAAACGGCTGTCCATCGTACTTTAAAAATGATTCATCTATATTGCTCGAAAGTTCTCTTCGATAATAATCCGCCACTTCTCTCTTCCCCGCAAAGTAAAGCCCATGCCCATAGGCCTGCGCGCCCTCGCCCGTACCGATTGCCGATGTCCTGAACTTGCCTAAGGGCGCGCCAGGCTCGGGGGCTAAGGTGTGCGGTGTGCCGTGGTAGGCGGTAGGCATATAGAACCTACCAATTTGATTGAAATATCGGCGTTGGGCACGAGCCATAGCTTGCCTTAATTTCTTAGGGTCTAAGCCTAGTTTTCCTGCATGATCGAGAGCGTTAGCAGGGTCATTGCTAGGTGTGCCAGTGTCGATTAAAACATCAGCCACTTTATCGTAAACTTTGGGGTCTTTGGGGTTTATTTTAAAGAGTTTCCAAAAGGTTGGTGCACGATCCTTAGAAACTGGTGACATCTCCACCGCACTACCTTTACCGTCAAAATCAAATTTTAGTTGTGGTAGGAATAACTGCTCCCCGATAAATTTCCCTGAGACTTCCACAGACCGGCCAACATCATTAACATCTTGAATTAGCTTAATGTCTTTGCGATTAAAAATAACAACATTTTCAGTACCATCCTGCTTCATTCGAGCGCCATCAAATCCTAAGTCTCGCAGGAGTTTTAAATGAGGCTCAACATCGTACCATTCTCCTAGTTTCAGGTCTTCAATCTCGTAGTAATCTAGGGCAGAATTTTCTCTTAATTTTTTAATGTGCTTAGGGTTAGCATAATGAAAAACATTAGATGCATTAGTCGCTACCATGATGGGATTTCCAACATCACTGGCACTTCTAATCTGTGCTTCATAAAGAAAAGGGTCTGCACCTCGATACATACTAAATTCTAGACTGAAATCCTTTTCAGAACTCAACCAAATATAGTTATCGTTAAAAGTCCAATCCTTAAGCTTGCCCCTATTTCCTTCCCCTATAGTCCCACCATGATACCAGGGGACAGGGAGATAATCTCCATCTTTGTTTTTTAACGCAAAATTTGGTTTACCTTTTCGGGTGATGAAATCCTGAAAATTCTTACTTGAAAAAGTTTTGGATAACCATTCGTTTCGTGCTTTGATTTCTTCAGACAGAGGCATAAATCTAAGGTCTTTACTAGTCGATGAATCAAACCGATCTAATGGGGTCTTCTGCCCGAATAATCCACTAACCTTTCCGAAAGGTCTGTCCTTAGAAAATAGTTTAGTTTCTGCCGACTGATCTTTTATTAATTTCAATCTAGTGCTATCAAAAATACTAATCTCATCACCCACTCTGTAACCATGCCAACCTCTGGCTTTTATCTCAGGTTCGAACAAAGAAACATCTACTGGATTTGCAGAAAAAGATTCGCCTTCAGGTAATTTCAATGAGGCTATATGTTCAGGGTTAGAAGGATCAAATATATACTTAGCATTACTCGCTAACACTAAAGGAACATGGTCTGGGTCTAACTTTTTCTGCAACTCCCTAGCCTTTTTCCGATCTGTCGTAACTGTAATAGTTTCATCTTCATTCCACCTGTGACTTTCTTGCCTATCGACTTCATCAAACAATCGTTTTCTAATGTTAATTACCGCGTCGTAATTGGCATTTTTAGCCACTCCCATGTCACCAACATAATAAAGTTCTTGTGGTTTAAAATTTCCATTATTTTGTAGCGTTGCCAAGGCTGGTGGATCAGCTCCAAACTCGTCTTCTAGTTTCATGAATCGCTGGAAGTTGGGTGCTTCGTACCCTAACTCATTCCACTCTTTCCTAGCATCAGAAATAATCGATTTGTCTAACCTTTGTGCCTCGCTTAATTGCTTTCCATATTTCGACGCTTTACGCTCTTCAATAGTGGGCATAAAAAGTTTTTCACCTAGTATAGATGCCTCTGCTAATTTCCGCCTTTTTTCTACTGCTTGCCTGTATGCCTCTGCATCCTCTGGGCCGATATTTGTTTTCTTTAAAAGCCTTAATTCTTCAGAGGTTAAAGCGATATCACTTTGGTTTTCTGGTGTTTTAGGTTGCGGGGTTTCAGCGGGTGGAACATTAGTCCTAATTCTTTCGTTCAAGATATCATTAATTGACACTCCTCTGGCCTTTGCTTCGGCTTCAATTTCTGCTATCACATCCTTATTTGTTCGGAGGGCAACCCGCTTGTCAAAACCCTTAGATTCGCGCGGCATTAATAGCTTCTTAACTCGATCTATATTTACATTAGAATTTCTATTGCCGGATCGTGTCACATCAAAGATTCGATCCAAGCGAAATGTCTTTGTGGCTGGTCCAAATGGTTGCCGTTTGGATGGGTTAAACATATCCATCCCTTTTAATTTACTTATCTCAGAAAGTATCGGATTTAAGTTAATTTGCTCTTTATCGATTGCTCCATGTAATGCATTAAGGAAGTTTTTCTTGCGGATAGCTCGGGCTGGATCGTCATCTAATCCAAGTTGGCCATCCATGCCATTAGCGGTATTTACTCGGTACTGTCGGAATGCTTCCCATACTTCTGTATCGTTATCAAATAGCTGGTTATATTCGTCCCTGTATTTACCTGGTAATCTTCTACCACCTTTTAAGAATTTAAGGTTCTTTTCGAGTTGGGGTACATCGTGTAAAAGAGCGAGAATATTTCCATCCTTTGTTAGTTTAAATCCGTATGGCATTTCTTGCCTTAAAGCAAATGGTACAGCTTTTGGCTTTCTACCAGTTGATGCGGCAAAGTATCCAATTAAAAAGCCTGCCCGTTCGCCATCACCTTCCCGTAATGATCGACTGATTTCTCGAAGTGTTTGAATCTGACGAGGATGCCACGGGCCTTGCGCCAACTCATCAATCATTTCAGGAGTTAGGTTAGTAATTTCTCCAGTTGATTTCTTACCATCTTTATGGGTAATGATATCAACTCCGTGTTTCTCAAATACTTTGATGGCATGATCACCTTGCGCCCTGTTCTGTTTTTCCAACTCTTTTGCGGTGTACCTCTTTGGAGTGCCTGTCGGACCGGTTTCTAATTCCGAACCTTTTCCGTCTGCGGTTGGCCTCCATTTAAATATCCCGCCAGTATCGAGTTTTGCTTTAATGGCTGGATCGTTTTGATCTTTTATTGAGAACGAGTTTTGAAAATCACCTTGATCGATTGGTCGCTTTGCTTTTCGGGAGTCGATGCTTAATTCTTTATCCACCCGATTTGTACCTGGTGTGGTTACTTCCTCGCCTTGAATTTCCCTCTGTCTCATCGCCCGAGTATCTTTATAATACTGATCGATCAGTTTGGTTATTTCAGGAATCCTCCTTAATTTGCCTTCAAAGAATCCACCCTCTATAAATTTACCATCCGCTTTCATTGGTAGATTCATCTTTATCAGGAAGTCCCGAATGAATGGTGTTCCCAACATTACCTCAGAGGATGCACGGACAATCTTTTGGGCGACTGTATTACCTTTATCTTTTTTACCTGAAAGTAAGTAATCCCGAACTTGTTCCGCAAACAATTCTGACACTAACAACTGTTGACCTTCTTTACCTTGGTAGCGATCCGCATTGGCTGGGTTGATCGAATCATCGCCCGATAGTTTTCCTAGGTAAAAGTCTCGCAAGTCCGTAAACTCCTTGTTGGGTACTATTTCACCCTCATCATTATATTTACCATACACCCCGCCTTCTTTAGTCACAGGGTCGCCGAAGAATAATTTATTTACCATCGGAGTAAGTCCGTGGATTTCTATATGGTGTCCTACCTCATGGGCTAATACTCCTTCAATTAGCCCCGATCCTGTGGCTTTATTATATTCGATCACAGAAGTTTGAAGGTCGGGATTGAAACTAAAATTGCCCTGCCCTTCTGTACCAGGTTGGAATATTACATCGGGATGGGATAAGCTGTAACCCGATAAAGCCATACGGATATGCATAGGTAATGCATCAAAATCTGCCTGTTCGCTTTTATTGAGATGCTCCCGATAGTAATGAACATCACCCATTTTTTGTTGGAATAAATCACCTTTGTTTTTAAAGGTCTGATACATCCCAGCACCTGCACCTATCGATGTAAATGGTGCTGATACTAATGCCCCTGCCAATGCCCCTTCTGCCTGTCCGCCTGAGCCGACATAGCCAAAGGCGGCGGGTAAGGTTGACCCCGCAGTTACTACAGTTCCGAATCTTCCAAGTGTTTCAATGCTTCGGCCTAGTGTGGGTGTGCGATCTAAAAATTGTGCTACCTTTCGGGTTGGGTTGGATAGCATTTTATTAGTGTTACTAAGCCCTGGTCGAAATGGTGCGCCGGTTTTACCTTGTACGCTATTGAAACCCGGTATTTTATTTATTAAATTCCTTGCCCCCTCGGAAAGCGGGACTTCATCTTTAATCGATGTTGCGATCCCTCGGCCTATTGGCCTGACCTTATCAATCGCTTTTTCTAAAATAGTCTCACCACTAGATGTTCGAGTGAGTGCTTGAAATCGGTCAGCATTAGCTCCGATCAATCCTTCATCCGCCGATGGTAACAATGCCAGCCTATTAAAGAACGGACTATTCTCGCCCCTTGCATAAATCAATTCCGAGCCAATCACTCGACTATCCCTTACTGCGGCATCGGAGAACTGAGCGAGCTTGGGTAAGAATTTTAATGCGAATGCACCTCCACCGATTTTAAGGAGAGAGTCAGACAATCCCCTGCCTCCTTCTTGGCCACCTAATAAAGCACCTCCACCTAAACCTAATATGCCTGTTGGGTATAAAATTTTATTAGTAAACTGACGATACTGTTTCCTTGCCGCCTGTTCAGTTATCTCTTCACCCGCTTCAGTGGCGGATCTCATAATATAAGATATTGCTATATTTTCGGGCATCGTGGAAAGTATCTTTGCACCTTTTAAGATTGATGGGGCTAATGCTCCAGCCGCCGCACCTTCAGTACCTGCCAAAGATGCTCCGATGGTTGCACCGGCTATTTCAGGAGTTAACTTAGCACCCATTGCAATTCCCTTGCGTACCAGTCCAATTTTCCCGTTAGGTTTCATGGCATTGTAGACCATATTCATGGACAACTTACCAGCATCGGTTGCAGTATCTAAATTTTTAGCGGCTACCTTTAATAGTTCATCGGGTGATGATTGGGCGGCCATTCGTAAAAATAACGAATTACGAGCATATTTATCTACAATTTTTTGCTTTTCTAAGAGTTCAGCATTCAAGTCGATCAATCTACTTGCAACCCTTTGATGCATGGCAGATTGCTCGGGTAATTTATCTAAATATTTAATCGTAGATGCTTTTGCTTTATTTAAAACATTTACCTCTTTTAAGGTTTTAGAAATACGCCCTGCTAGTGCGACTCGTTGGGGTGCAGTAACTGCTTTTGCTAATGTACCGCCAGCTAAATTCATGGGATCTCCAACGACTTCCGTAAGGAAAGACAATCCTACATCGGGTTGCACAAAACCTGAACGAATATCCTGCTGAAGATCAGAATCTAAATTTATATCCTCTTCATCGATTAGGATTTCGTTTAAATCTTCCGCCTCAACAATTGGGGTTAAGCCCCCGACTAATCCTGCCACCATTGCCTTTGCAGATTCTTGTGGATTCTCCAAGACGAAGGCCGCCAATTCGGCTGAATTTTCATAGCGATGATTTAACGCATCAAACTCAATTGCAGAATTTACATAGTCAAGAATATCGGAGTCATCCGGAAGTCCTTCAGTTATTGGCTTATTAATATCACCAAAAGGGGAAGTGTCATAGGCAGTCGGAGTTAGTTGTTTATCTTTTAACAGCTTTGCTCCTTTATATAAAAATTCTCCACCACTAGCGGCTCGGGCATACCCCTCCCCCATTCCGGCAACCATAGAATCCTGTGCATAGTCTATTGCGGCGGCTTTCACTCGGCCACGGGCATTTTTATTCTTCGAGTAGTATGGCATACCTGTTCGCTTAAGTGCTTCAGCTACGGGATCGAAGTCTAGTTCCTTTTCAGTATTATCCAAGAACCCAAAAAGGTATTTACCCGCCTCCCGAAATTGATCAGCATTTTCTGTCTTTTCGTAGGAGACTGCTTTATCTTGTAGTTTTAAAAGTTTATCATAAGGGCCGGAAGGTAAAACCGAAGACACTCCAGACATTAATGGAGTAATGCCCGATTCTTTGATTCCTGGCATTGAGGTAATAGCCTTTGCCATCTGCCCCCCTCGAAGTACAGCCTTACCGCCCAAATCTAGAAGGCTGTCTACTATTCCAGGCTGTTCGGGCTGACCTTCTACCGGTTCAGGTTCATCGAAATATCCATTCTTATATGCGGAAATCTTCTCCTCATCAGTCAACTGAGAAAGCCCAAAAGGTCGAACTTGTTGCTGAACTACCTCCCAAAAATCTTTCTCTGTAGGTGGGGGTAAATCGTCTGGTCCTTCAAGGACGATGTTTCCAATTTGCGGAATACGAGGGTGAGAGATTTCGTACTCAGCCATATCTATCTTATTTTGATTTGAAATCCACCTGAAGTTTGTGAACCTTGACTTGGTAGAGGATTACCCCCTCGAACTCCTGATCGATTTGTTTGGGCTTGAGGTGGAGGGGTTGTTTTACGAGGTAAACTACTTATGTCATTTATTAATGAATTTGCGTCATCAAAATCCTCAATAGCGATTTGAATTTGTCTTGGGTCTTCATCTTTTCTCTGCAAGTCCCTAATTAAATCTCTTCTTTGTTTTGCTCGATCTCCCGCCTTAACATAAATTTCAAGCATTAATTTATTAGCCGCCCTTGAGTTATCTATATCAGGAGAAATTTGGCGGAATAATTTCATTTCTCTTTCCGTAATCGCTCCCTTAGTGTTACTCATAGCTTCAAACAAAAACTGACCCGTTAATTGCCTAAATGCCCCAATATCGGCCATATCCTTTTGATATCCTTCAGGTAAATCTATCCCCAAAGATTCACCTATTACTTTCATCTCGTTTACAAAGCTAGTTAAACCGCCAGTCGTTTCAGGCAAATATTTTAATGCCTGTTGAGCTTGTTCAGCTTGTGAAATCGCAATATTAGAATTTTCACGAGCTACTTTATTAAAATCCATCGCATCCTTAGTCCTTCCAACTAAGATTTGTTCATCCTGTGCCTCTTTAGGTGTACGATACATCCCCGGAGGTTTAGGTGACCCAAAGTTTTTCACAGCATTACCTCCTTCATCTACTCCAACCTGTGTAAAGCCTCCATTGCCATCTTGCACAGTAATCATTCGGGCTATTTTCTGATCCTTCGGCTGATTCATCTGTCGGAACGCCATAGCTTGTTGAAACATAGCAGGATCCTCAAATTGATTAAGAAAGGCATTACCTTCTAGTTCGTAAACAGGTTTTTGAACATAGCTGGAAGGGTCATTTTTGACTCGATCTATAAATGCTCGTGGGTCGTTTACCTCTGCCAATCTTCTTGGGTCTTCCGGCCCCACAACAGATGAAAAGTTTTCAATTCTTTGTCGGGCTTCAGGAGTTAATTCACCTGTTGAAACAGTATCATTTAATCGATCATAAAAGGCTAGTCTTTTTGCTTCGGCCTCATTCCTTAAATTTTCTTCACTTTCCATTTGCGCCGCTTTTTGCGCTCTATTGGCTCCACCTTCGGATCTTGCAGTGGCATCTCGCATCCTGGCAATTGCCAACTGCTGTTTTAATTGTTCCTGTTGTTGTTTGGCTTGTAGGACTTCCGGGTTCTTCGCCATCGATTTTATCAACTCCGGGGGAGCGTCAGGAAACATCGCACTTAGCCCCTGTATGGCTTCCTCATTTTTTTTCTTCTTTGCTTGCCCTTCAAAGAAACCAATTGCCGCCTTTTGGATGGCATCACCAAACGCCTTATTTGCTTGGGCTTGGGCCGCCCCTGCTGTTTGAAAAGCTGAGAAGTCCATCCTCCCCAGTCCTGCCTGTACTGTATCGCCGATTGCCATAGTTATTTCCTTCCCGCTAAGAACCCACCTATTATTGAACCTGCGGCTCCCATCAATCCACTTGCCATTCCACTTGCCGACTGTTCTCGAGCCGCATAGGTGTTTGCCAGGTAATTCGCTTGGTTTGCATTTTGCTGTAAACCAATATTTACACCCGCATCAGGATTGATCCTGGTTACTGATTCTTGTGGCATCCCGAACATTGCCGCCCGTTCGCCATACCCCTGCTGGGTGTAATTACTTCCACCTCTGAGCATGGCCATTGGATCGACTGAGGTTGCCCGATTAAGTCCACTGGCATAAGATCCAAGTCCCTGTGCCTGCTGACGATTATCGCGAATGATGTCCCTTAAATAGTCTTCCCGGCTCATCGCCTCGGCCGCAATCGCCGCATTATCCATTCCCCTGCCTCGAGCCACCAATCCCTCTCTAGCTGATTGAGTTGCCCGCCTTCTCATTTCAGGAGACAGGTCTGTTATCTGTGACTCGCGAAATGCCTGATCAGCCATTTCGTTGGCCTGCTGGAGCCGGGCCTGCATGAGTGGGTCGGCTGATCGATATGCCTGGGTAAAATCAGCACCCATCCGGTTAAGCATAGATATATCGGTTTCAGCCTGGCGTTCTGCCATCCTGCCCCCAAAGTCCTGTGCCCGCCTTGCGGAATATTCGGCCATATCTGCCATCGGGTCCATAGCCCGCTGGGCAAGATTTATTTGATGATCCTGATACTGGGGGTCATACTTTTGGCGTACCTGAAGCATCTGATCCTGTAGCCTAGGATCAGCCATGGCACTTACATAATCACGGGCAGATTTTCCGACATTAAAGGTTGGCATGGGAGGTGGTGCTTTACCTCCCCCAAAAAGCTTTTGTAAGAAAAAGGATGGAACCCCTGAACTATTTACCGGTTCACCTGCTCCGCCTGCATCTTTTAACATCTGAGCCTCATCTGCATTAATGTACGCTAGGGACTCCCCTGCTGGTGCTTCTGCATTAAGTATGGCGGCGGCCTGACGAAGTGGGTCTTCAGAAGAGTTAGGAATATTAACCTGTTCTTGAGGTTTATATAATTTATCTAAAATATCCATTTCGGTTTCCTATGTTTTGATAATGTAATTTAAAATGATCGTAGGCTGGACATTGTTGTGTGCTTGGTCGCCTCCCGCTGTGCCTGATGTTCCCGAAATATTTCTTGATGCTTCTAGGGAAGAGTCACCTCTTGCTGTAGTTGCTGATGCTGGCACAGAGTGAGTATGACTAGGCATCTCATTTTCCGTAAGGGTATGTTCCTGCGCCCCGTTTGCACCTCTACCTGTGTCGCCTGGATTTCCATTATTGGCTCCTAAAGTTTGGCCGTCTAAGTTGGCGGCTGAAAGGCTAGTAAGTCGATCAGATCGCCCGCCTTGGTCTACATCTAAACCTGCAATCACTCGACCCCGAATATCGGGGGCATTAAAGGTAGTAGTTACTCCTGATTGATCGGTGGTCCCTGGATTGTAGGCTGTTCCCCCATAGGTATTACTAATCACTGCATGAAGGTCGCGATAGTCATAGGTGTTTAAAGACCTACCATCGCAGATTAAATAATCAGGGATAGGTGAAGTCGCACCTGGAGCATTAGCACCGGCGTAAGGTAGTATCGTTCCTGTAGGCATAAGGACACTAATCGCAGTGGCATCAAGCTTGTCGGATGTGATGGCGCCATCTTTGATGTGGTCAGTGCCCACTGCTCGGTTGTTATCTGTAGTCGCATCTGATTTTAATTCGACTGCACCAATGCCATTTTCCGGAACTTTTAAATACCCGCCCGTAGCGTCTACCTGTATGGTTGAGCCGTCTGCGGTTTCATTTGCGGTTGTTATGAACCTCGCATGATCGGCGATATTCATTAGCTTGCTCGCTGTTACCTGTTGGCCCGATGCGAAAGTTTCTCCTGTTTGTAATACTGCCATGATTATATTTTCCTATGAAATAGATGTGGTGGATCGGTCTGAAATTCTAGCATCTACCCTGACCGCACGAAGGTTTGGCCTTCCTGTTGTCGGTTTAAAATCTGCCTGAACGCCAAACCCTTTTTTATTAATTCGAAGGCGAAGAGATGCATCCTCGCCACTTAGTAAATTATTACCGAGTACAGATGATATGGAAGTTGATGTGGTTACACTGTC